>OIYR01000714.1_pt1 | contig 18105 bp, 15 predicted proteins | sample 1588221 | NCBI WGS metagenome assembly OIYR01 (sample SAMN03283292) | human gut metagenome | biome: human-associated habitat; material: feces | host: Homo sapiens | place: Peru | collected 2012 | reverse complement strand
GAAAATAAAAAATATCTATGATTTAGCAGGAAATGTATGGGAATGGACAAGCGAGATTACTAGCAATTCTAATTTCATTTATCGTGGCGGTAGCTACCATGATGACGGTGGTGACTTTTCTGTTTCGTATCGTAACTTCCATGTTGCCTCTTTCACAAATGACTATTTAGGATTTCGCCCTAGACTTTATATCAAGTAGCATAGATCACTGTCTGGTGTACTAGAAGTTTAGTATGATCTTGTCAAGATTAGTGTGTAAATTTTTTTATATTAATATTGTTACTAAAATTTTAGATTCTAGTCTGAATAGTAACAAATAAATTTTATAATATATAAAAAGACTTGAAAATTTTAAATGAATGATATATACTAATAGTGTTATAAAATTCAAAAATAAAATTATATATTGATTTAGAAAGGGGATTATTAAAAAATTAAAATTATTTTATTGATATTAGTGGTTGTGTTAATTGCAAGTTTAGGTTAAAATACTTATGTAGTATTTTATGATAATTATAGTTATAAGATAAAAAAATTAGTCTAAATCAAGAAATTGCGATGGATAATGGTCGAGAACAACGACCGTTAAAGAAGGGAGTGACGAAGTCACTTTGTTCTTGCTATAATTTAACTAGCATAACAAAATCAGTAGGTAATAAAATACTATTTGTGATTATTCATTTTTTGAATGTGGTGTAAAAAATCTTTTACTTTTGGGCTATGCTCCTGTGCTTGCAAGCTAAGCTTTTGCATATACTACTTGCAGATGTATTCAGTTTAATTACTACAATTAAAAGCTTTAGTATAGATGATGATTCGATTATTTTAGTTGATGGAAACTTTAATATAATACCTAAAAAGGAATGAAAAATAACTGTGGGGTTGCTGTAAAATATTTTAATGGCGTAGAGGTATTTTTAGTAAAAAATAAATAAGTAAAATTAAATGCAAATTTAGAAGATAATTATTTTCAAAATATTGAATCTGAAGCAGAAAACGTTTATAAAAATATTATTGGAGAGACTGAAAATCCTCAAACTGGTAATATATTAATTTATTTAAAATTAATATTTACATTCAATATTAGAATTTTATTTTTTTATACCAAAAGAATAAAAAATAATATAAAAAAATACTTAAAATATTATTTTTGGGTATAATAAAGAATAGTGAAGAATATAAGGAGGTTTAGTATGAAAAATAAAATAAAATTATTAGTTTTTGTTTTTTTATTTTTTATTGTATTCGCAATAAAAGAAAATATATATGCAGATACATTTGAAAAACTAACATATAATGTTTTAGAGGATGGTAGTATTGCAATTGTAGATTGCGATAAAAGTATTGAAAATGATTATATTATCCCTGAGGTAATTGATGGAAAGGAAGTTAAGGTTATTCAAGATAAGGCTTTTAGTAAATGTACTAACCTTGAAAGTATAACTATTCCAAAGGGTGTATATAGTATTGGTAGTTTTGCATTTTCTGGATGCAATAGTCTTAAGAATATTAATGTTGCTGAAAGTAATGTATCCTTTACCTCAAAAGATGGTGTACTATTTTCTAAAGATATGAAGAGTATTGCAAAATATCCAAAAGCTAAGGAAGGTAGTAAATATGTGATTCCAGACGGAGTTGAAGAGATTAGCAATAGGGCTTTTGATGGTTCAAAAAACTTAAAAGAAATTAAATTTAGTTCAAGTCTGAAGAAAATAAGTGATTACGCTTTTTATTATTGTAATAGTATTGAGAATGTTGAAATACCTGAAAACGTTGAAAAAATTACTAAGTGGAGCTTTTGGTCTTGTAGCGAATTAAAGGCAATAAATGTTTCACAAAATAATAATAATTTTTCTTCTGAAGATGGGATATTATTTGATAAAAATAAAACAATGTTGATTAAATTCCCTGATAGAAATGAAAAGACACAATATACTATTCCAGAAAGTGTAAAAAAAGTTGAACCTTATGCATTTTGCTATTGTAGTAATATAGTAAATGTTACAGTACCTGACAGCGTAACTGACTTAGGAAAATACACTTTTTATTACTGTGTTAATCTTGAAAATATAAAATTATCCGAGAATATATCATATGTTGGGGAATGTTTATTTGAGGGATGTAGTAAATTAAAAAATATAACTATACCAAAAAAAGTAGCTACTATAGGTGAAAATTCTTTTTTAAACTGTAATAATTTGGAGTATGCTGTAATACTTGGTGATATTACATCAATTGGAAATAAAGCATTCTATAAATGCTTTAATTTAAATAAAATTCTTTCTTTTGGAAATGTAGGTACAATTGGAACACAAGTCTTTGATAATACGGCTGAAGGATTTTCTTTTTATGCTAAGAATGGTTTAACAGGATATGAACAAAATGGTTGGGAAAATTATAATAATAAAATAAAAAGATATGATGAAACATTGAAAAATACTAATTATAATTTTGATAGTTTAAGTCAAACTGGAAAAATTGAAATATCAGACGTATTTAATGAAATTTCTTCAATTAAAGATTTGGAAATACATAATGAAAACATTATTTCAATAAATGATGATTGTATTATTACTCCTAAAGTTAATGGTACTACTGATGTAGAAGTGCATATTAATTATTTTAATGGTATAGAAGTTATTCAAAATATAAAGGCTATTGTTGATGTTAAGGAGAAAGTTGATGAACCAGGTGATGATAACAATAACAATGACAATGACAATGACGGAAACAAAGTAAATGATGATGAGAGCAAACAAACTATTGATAACACGAAAAAAGAATCATCAAACCCTTCAACAGGAGATATTTTAAATATTATTTTACCAATAATATTTGTTTCAAGTGGAGCAGCAATGTATACTTTTTTCAAATTAAATAAAAAATCTACTACTGCTAAATAACAAAGTAAATAGAAAACTTTTCATATTGATTAGTTTTCTATTTTTATAGCTAAGAAATGAATAAAATTACAGAAATATTACATCAGAATTTCATAGTCGTTACAAAAAAGCAAAAAAATAAAAATATATTGAAAAAAATTTTTTTATATAATAAAATATAATTATGAATTTGATATAAAAAAGTAATATATAATTCTGTAAAGTTAATGAATAAAAATTGTTTTAAAAAGGTATGGAGGAATGAAATGTCAAGCTGTTTGGGAGTCTATTTTGATGATAATATCATAAAATATGCTAAAATATGCCTTAATGGAAATAAATTACCAAATATAGAAAAATATGGGATAAAATTTATAAAAAATGATTACAAGCAGGAATTGCATCAAATTATTGATGAAACAGACAGTTATAACATTCCCATAGTAATTAATCCACGAGAGGATGTATACTATAGTACAAAAATATATGATCAAATAAAAGAAAATTCATATTTTTCAAGTATCATGAAATTGGAATATGAATCATGGTGTGAAAAAAATGCTAAATCTCCTGATAGATATTCATATGTATATATGGTAGCGGAAGGAGCTAATGAGGAAAATAAAAAGAATGCTTTTTTGAATATAACTAGTAAAGATGTAATAAATGAAGACATTGCTCTATCAAAAAGTATTACGGAAATATACCCTGCAAATCTTCTTTTAGGAAGGTTAGTTTCGCCAAATGAAAATAGTTATATACTAGTAAATATTGGTATGAATTTATCAGTAACTACAGTAATTAATAATAGAGTGATTGATTTTTCAACATATTCAGTTGGAATGAAAGATTTGTTAAATGAATTTGCAAACGTTTTTGGCTCTTTTGAAAAGGCTTATGATGAGTGTAAAAAAATGAATGTTTACACAGAGGGGGAAGATGTAAATTCACCTGAATTAGAACAGATTGTGGAGCCTATATTTCAAGAAATATTAAAAAAGTGCATGGAATGTGTAGGAAAATATAAATCAGATATTTCACAGGTTATATTGACTGGTATAGGTTCTTGCTTTATAAACGTTGATTTATTATTTTCTCAGTTTTTAGATGTTAAATGCAAAATTTTAAAGCCTTTATATATTTTTGATGAAACTGATGTTAAAAATATATATGAAAATAATAGCGTAATCGAAGCAATTGCACTTGGATATGAATTTCTAGATCCAAAACACAAAGAACTTAAGTATTTAAGTAAAAAGTCCTTGTTTTCAAAAAAGATTTTTTCATCAAGACCTAATAAGAAAATTAGTATAAGTTTCGGAGATAAAACCTTAAATACTTTACAATATGTAACAATAGCTGCAGGCGTTGTGCTTTTATCATATATTGCTTTTAGTATTATTTATTCTTTTACCGTAAATAAAATGAAAAATGATATTGATAAAAAATGTCAAAATTTAAATGTTCAAACAGAAGAAATAAATTCTGATATTTCATATATATCTAAAAATACACAGGAATATAAGGATGTAAATGATGAAGTAGAAAACTTAAAAAACAAAATAGAAAGCAATCAAATTGGAAAATTCTCTACATATAATGTTGCTTCTTTACTTCAAAATATTATAAAAATATTACCTGAAAATGTAAGATTAGTAAATATTTCTTCGGATGATAATAAATATGTAACTATTAAAGCTTCATCAGGTGAATATGAAGATTTAGGATATTTTTTTGCACAGGTAAAATTAGAAGGAGTACTTAATAATCCAAAAATAAACAAGGTTGAAAATGGTGAGACTACAACTATTGAGATTGGTGGTGATTTACCATGATTCAGAGCAATAAAAAATTAATGGTTACATCAATAATTTTAGGGTGTATTATTATCTTGTTAGTAATTTTTATGATTTTAGGTTTAAATTTAGGTTTTATAAAAATTAATTCAATATCTTCTTTAATTGAAGAATATAGACAAGTAAAAATATCTGAAAAAAAATTGAATTCGTCTAATGAGAAGTATAATTCAACAATTGAAGAATTGAAAAAATCAGAAACCGAATTTAATAAGCAAAAAAATAAGTATAATTCAATAAGTGATGAAACAGTAAATGTTATAAAAGAGGCCACAACTGAAGATATGTATAATATAGAATATATGTGGATAAAATTAGGAAATTATGCAAAAAGACACAACCTTGAGTTGGTAATTACTGAACCTGGTGGAAATACAAAAAAAGAGGATTCAAAGGAAAACAAAACAAATTCATCATCAGTTTCTAATTCTAATTCTAATTCAGACAAATCAACATCAAGTAATAGTTCTTCTAAAAATGTAAATAATAATAGTACAGTTGTAAACTCATCAGATAATAGCACAACTGGAGAATCAAATTTAACAATTCAGGTTACGGGAAGTTATATGGATACTTCAGATTTCATATTTGAAGTAGAAAATGATGCTTCACTTAGATTTAAACTTGATAATATTTCTATGGATTATGTTGACGGGACAACTATTAAGACTAAGTTTATAGTAAAAAATATATCTATAAATAAATAAGAATGGAGGGATAGTTTTGGAAATTAACAAAAACCATTTTATTACTTTAGGTGTTTCTTTTCTTGTTATGTTAGCTATTTTTGTGGTTGTATTTATGCTAATGTTACCAAAACAGTCTTCTGTTACAAAGGCTAATGTTTCAAATTATGAAAAAATTTCAAAATCACAATATACATTTGAATCAACTAAGAATATTACAAGCGAACCATTAAAAAAGCAGTATTCAGTTACTAGTGATGATATGAGAGAATATAAAAGTAATAATCAGTATACGACTGGCAATACCGATCCATTTGCACCTGAAGACAATGCGAGTCAAAACAATTCAAATACAACAAAACTAGTAACTACAACACAAACAAAAAACGAAGCAATAAATAAAACAACGAATAGTAACGGTGGAGTTGCAAATCCACCGTCTACTGATAAATAATACTGTTTAAAACATTTTTATGTTTTAATATATATATAGGGAGGAAGTTTTATGAAAAACAAACAAGGTATTTCTTTAATCGTATTAATTGTAACTATTATTGTTATAATTATTTTAGCTGCCGTTGTTATTTTAACATTAAATCAAAACACAAATCCTATTGATTCAAGTAGGGTAGCACAACTTGTAGATAACAGATCAAATATTAACTCAGCAGTAAGTCTTTATTATGGTAAAAAAATGGCTGAAACACAAGGAGCTTATGATGTTAAAAATATATTCATTGGAAAAAACAATTCTGATGAAGCAATTACTGGTATAACAGCCTTAGTAAGTTCTACAGGTATTGGAGATAGATATTATACATTTAATACTAATGATAATGGTACAGATCAAGTTAAAGCACTTTTAAATATTTCTCTTCCAAATATAACAGGAGCAACTTGGTATCTAGACGTAGATACAGGCTTAGTATATTTAGTATTTGATAATAAAGATAGTGTACCTAATTGGATGTATACAAATAGTGATAAAACAGTATTGGATTCAACACTTAGCCAATTTGTAAGAGTTAAAAGTTCAGATGGTTCTTCAATAGAAGATGTTAAATAATTTATAAAAAACAAAAGCTAAAAAATACGATTAATTAGGTCATATATACGTGATATATATGACCTTACCAATATATTGTGTTATTTTTAGAGAACATTATTTTGTGTTTTGTAAAAATAACATATAAGGAGGAAAAATGGAACTATATATAAACATTGTAATTGGATTTTTTATGTTTGTAATAGGTACCTTATTTGGGAGTTTTTTTTCACTTGCAACTTATAGAATTCCGAGAAATCAAGATATATTAATAAAAAGATCATACTGCCCAATTTGTAAACATAATCTTAAATTCTTTGATCTAATTCCTATTTTAAGTTATATATTCTGTGGAGGAAAATGTAGATATTGCAAGGAAAAAATAAGTATAAGATATCCAATTTTAGAGCTTACAAATGGTGTTATTTATCTTATTTTTTTTATTATTTTTAATCTTAGTCTAACTCTTGTTGTAGTATGTATTGTGTATGCGGTTTTATTTGTACTAGTTGGCACACTTTTTATGAACAAAAAGATAATAAACAAAGATGAATTAAATAAAAAAAGAGGAGTTTATATAACTGAAATTATAATTGCAATGGTACTTTTTACATTATTTTTGATTTCTTCATATGTAATTTCTAGAAATTATAATAAAAATAGCATGTTACTTACTGCAAAAAGTGAAGCTATATCTTTAGCAATAAAGAATATTGAAACTTGCAAAGCTACTAAATATGATTTATTAAATTCGTATAGTCTTGTTACAGAAAAGAATGGAGTTGATTATAACGTATATGTAAATATAACTCCCTTTAGTGAGCTTGATGTTTCATATAGGAATATTGTAAAAAAAATAGATGTAAGTATAAAATATAATTTTGATGGAAAAAATTATGAATACAATTTAGATACTCTAAAAGGTAAGGTGAAAAATGATGAATAGAAGGTCTGGTGTTACTTTAAATTCTATTGTTGTATATGTTTCACTTTTCTTTGTTTTTACAGTATTTGTAATTTCAATGGGAACAAATATAAATTATAAAGAGATGGGCGAAAAAGCACACATATATATATATGAACAATTTGATAAATTGCAATATAATATTGTAAATAGTGCAAAAAATAGTTATTCGGTAGATAATATATACGGAAAAATTATTTTTTCAAACAACGATGAGTATTATTATGACAAAGAAAAGAAGGTAATATTTAAGAATAATGGTATTCTTGTAAAGAATGTGGAAAATTTAAGTATTGATAGTATAAATAATGTAAGTGATGTTAAGGAAAGTTTTGCAACAGAGTGTGAGGAAAGTGTAAATAACATATGTATTAACATTACTTTTAAAAAATATGATAAACAAATAGAAAAACAAATTTTTGTTGCAGTAGGTGATAATAAGATATGAAAAAAAATATAAAAGGATCTGCAATACTTGTTGTAATTTTTTCAGCTATTGCATTTTTTATATATGCAATGTCAGTTTATTCTGAAACAGAGCATTATAGTATTATTCAAAATAAATATAATACAAGATTTAAAGAAATTTATAATTATGATAAAGATGAGTTTTATGAACGTACATTAGAGAATTTAAATGATTAAATTATTTCTAGGAGGAAAAACATGTTTGAAAATATAAAATCAAAAAAAAGCCCAATAGGTAATGAATTTATAAAGAGAGGAATTTTAACTGAAGCTCAAGTTAATAAGGTTCTCGAATATCAAAAAGAACATAAGGATTTAAAATTTGCTGAAATAGTAGACATTCTAGATATGTGTGATAAGAAATTGTTGTTAGATGTGCTTTCATATAAACTTCAAACAAAAGCGGTTATACTTGATAACGATTTAGAGATAAATCCTGTTAATTTCTTACCAAGAGATGTTATTATTAATTATAAAGTTATTCCATTTGCAATATCCGGTAATAAATTAAAAGTTGCATTTGCAGCTCCTCAAGATACTGCTAAAGTCAAAGAAATTGAATTATTACTTATGAATAAGGGATATGAAATAGAAATATATGTAACATTGTATACTTCTATTATGAGGCAAATATCTGGTGTAAGAATGGTTGGAACAACTTTTATTGATAAGGAAGAAAAAGATATTACAAAATTAGTTGATAATATAATTTTAACTGCAATTGAAAAAAGAGCTAGTGATATTCACTTTGAACCAATGGATAATAAAATTAGAATTAGGTATAGAATTGATGGAATTTTAATTACTGTATCTGAGCTTAGTAAATCAAGGCAAAATGTTCTAATAGGAAGATTAAAAGCAATGTCAAACATGCACCAAGAAATAGCATACGATCAAGATGGAACGATTAATAGCTATAGTGGATATAGTATTCGTGTATCATCTCAAAGAAATGTAAATGGTGAGAAATTTGTATTAAGAATACTTAAAAAGAATGCCGATAAAAAAAGCTTATTTGACCTTGGTTTTTTTAAGGATGATGTATTAATAGAAAAGGCTTTTAACAGAAAAAATAGCATGATTGTTATAGGGGCACCTACAGGTGAGGGAAAAACTACAACTTTATATAGTGTTATTGAATATCTAAATAGACCTGAAATTAATATTATATCAATTGAAAACCCAGTTGAACGAAGAATACAAGGAGTAAATCAGGTTGAAATTGCACCAAATATCACCTTTGCTTCAGCTCTTAGAACTGTACTAAGGCAAGATCCAGATGTAATATTAGTTGGTGAAATAAGGGATGAAGAAACGGCTAAAATTGCTATAGAAGCTGGTCAAACTGGTCACCTTGTATTATCAACAATACATACAATTGATGCCGTTGAAGTAGTAACAAGAATAAGAAAAATGCAAATTTCTAATTATGATGTTGCTTCAACTATTGCAACAACTGTTTCTCAAAGATTAGTTAGAAGACTTTGTAATAATTGTAAGAGAAAGCATATTCTTACTGATGAAGAGAAAAATTTTATTGAAAAAGCAAGTAAATTTGGTAAGGTAGAGTTTAATTTAAATAATGCAAAATTATATGAACCTGTAGGATGTGAGTTATGTAATAATACAGGATATTATGAAAGAATTGGACTTTTTGAAGTATTATCTATGGATGAGTATTTAAAAGATATGGTATCTGAGGGAAAATCAAGTATTGAAATAAGAGAATATGCAATAAATAATACAAAATATAAGCCAATGGTTATAGATGGAATTCAAAAAGTTCTAGATGGAATTACAACTATAGATGAATTGAAAAATAAAATTACGTTATAAAAAGGAGAATAGTTATATGGAAAAGATATATCCGATTTTGGCAAGAGCAGTTGAATTGGGTGCAACTGATATACACCTTACTCCAGGTCAGGTTCCAGTATATAGGGTAAGTAGAAAATTAATTTTTGATAATGAAAAGAAAGTCCTAAGTATAGGTGATTTAAATGAGATATTAAAAGGTTTTTTTCATGAAATCAAAGGTTTAGAAAAAAAATTTGATGAAAAAAAACAAATAGACTTCTCATATACACATATTAAAACGAGATATAGAATTAATGTATCGTTATCAAAGGGGAGTCCAGTATTTTCTTTAAGAGTTATACCAAATGGAAAAATAGACCTTGATAAAATGGGATTAAGTGAAGTTGTAAAGAAAATGAAAAAAATAAAGAGTGGCCTTATTTTGGTAACTGGTAAGGTAAATTCGGGAAAATCAACAACAATGAATGCTTTTGTACAAGAAATAAATAATGAGGTTAATCGAAAAATTGTAACATTAGAGGATCCAATAGAATATGAGCACGAATCTGATAAATCAATAGTTATTCAGAAAGAAATTGGAGAAGAATCCGATGTAATAAGTTATTATAACGGACTTATCAATCTATTAAGAGAAGATGTAGATATTGCTGTTTTAGGTGAAATAAGGGATAGAAAGACTATGGATGTAGCAATTGATCTTGCAGAATCAGGTGGACTTGTTATTGGTACATTACATACTAGATCATGTGGAGAAACTGTTGAAAGAATTATTAATATGTATGAACCATCTGAACAAAATGCTATAAAAAATTCAGTATCATCTGTTCTTAAGATGGTTATTTCTCAAAAATTGATTTTAAATACAAAAGGTTCATTAATGATGGTACCAGAAATAATGGTAGTAAATAATGTTATAGCTGCACAAATAAGGCAGGAAAAATTTAGTGTATCTGATATTGAAGATACTATACATGTTTCAAAAAATATAGGTTCTATAAGTTTTGAAAGCTCATTTGCTGATTTATTTAATAAAGGATTAATTGATATGCAAATTTTAAAAGAGAATGTTGAGCCAGAGAGAATGAATATGATAAAAAGTTTAATACTTACAAGTGGGGGAAGTATTATTTAATAAGAAAGGTGGGATTTAAAATGCCAAGTTATAAATATAGAGTTATTTTTGAGGATGGAAAAATAGGACATGGAAAAATTATGGCACTTAATAAATCTCATGCAATGGAAAGCTTAAAAAAAGAAAATATTCAACCCATTTATATAAAAAAGATGGCCGAGAAAAAAAATAAAGAAAAGAAAAAAGAAACAAGTAGCTTAGATACAAAAAAAATAATTGAAAGCGTAAACCAAAAAGAAAATAATGGAAAAATAAATTTAAAAAAGATTACATTAAAGGAATTACAACAAATAGAATTACATCCTTTTTCTAGAGTAACATCTAAAGATATAATTATATTTGTAAATAATCTGTATATATTAAAAAAGGCTAAGTTTAATAATATTCAAGCTTTACGAATTATATATGACCAAATAAAGAACCCTAAATTAAAAGATATAGTTGAAGATATTATAATTGGTGTTGAATCTGGGGAAAAAATGAATGTTGTTATGGAAAATTATCCTAATATTTTTCCAGCAATGTTTGTAAATTTTATAAAGGTTGGTGAAGAGTCAGGTAATTTAGATACAGCTTTATTATATGCAAGAGATTATTTGGAAAACTCAAATAAATTAAAAAAACAAGTTAGATCTGCGGTTATTCCAAGACTATTACAATTTATTTTTATTATTGGATTAATGTTTGCCCTTGTTATTATTGGTGTACCAATTATACAAGATGTATACAATATGTTTGACTCATCAAGTCAAATTCCAAGAGCCACTATAGTAACCCTTAATGTTGCAAATTGGTTAATGGCTCACTGGTATATTCCAGTAGGAATTATATTACTTTTAGTTATGATATTTTTACTTTTTATAAATACTCCAAAAGGAAGGTATAGATGGGATAAATTTAAATTAAAATGTCCTGTTGTTGGACCTTTACTAAATAATATAACAATACATAAATTCTTCCAAGCAATGCTACTTAATTTAAAAAATGGTATGAGAATAAAAGAAAGTTTAGAAGTTTCAAGAAATGTAACTAAAAATTTCTACTTCTTATCTGCAGTAGAACTAGCTAAGGTAAATGTTGTAGCTGGTGAATCTTGGCTTACTCCATTTGAGGATAAAAAAATATTTAAGCCAATGGTATCACAAATGGTTGAAATTGGAATGCAAACAGAGCTTACTACTATGATGGAAAAAGTAAATGAATATATTCAAATGGAAGTAGATGACTCGCTTGAAAGATTTAGAAAAATATTACCTGAAGTTACGTATTCTTTTGTTGGAATAGCATTAATTTTATTTACTATAGTTGTACTAGTACCTCTTGTAATTGTATATATGGGTGGATTTATAGATATGCCTAAATAAAAAAATCAGATACAAAATTTTAAATAAGTTTTGTATCTGATTTTTATTTAATTTTTTTCATTTACATTTTCAACATAAGTATTTGCTGGTGCTGTTATTTTTTTTATATTACCTACTTTTATTATTGGCATTGTTTCGTTATATTCTCCCTTAATAATTACGCCTGTTATTTCGACCCACTCATTATCAAGTAGTTTTTTAGTATCATTATAATCGCATAGGAAGCCAGCTACAGTATCTTCATTATTTGATATTGTATTTCTTCCACAGACAAAATAGTTTTCCTTAAAATCAGGCATTTTAAATACAAATCCACTTATTTTTACTGTTTTACCAATATTTGCATCAATATTTGTATGTATTTGTTTTAGTGTTTTAGTAAAATTTTCATCAGTAAATGTATAGTCATATTTTCCTGAGTTTTTAGATGCAACATTTTCTGTTTTTGAATTGGTTCCAAATTCAATAATTGTAACTATTACTAGTGCTAAAATGAAGCAAAAAAATAAAATCTTTTTAAAATCTAACTTAAAATTTAAAATGAACATAATATACACCTATCCTAATTATATATTAAATATATATTCATAAAAAAAATATATATTCAAAAAAGTAGTTAAAGAAAACTATATATGTAAAAAATAAAAAAATATCGCTAAAAGTTTGTATATTTAGACGAAATATGTTACAATGTATTGGAAGAAAAATATGTAGTAATTTGAGGTGGAAAAATGAAATTAATTGAAAAAATATTTGGATCATATAGTAAAAGAGAAATAAATAAAATACTTCCTACTATTGATAAGATAGAGGAAATAGAAAAAGGTTTAAAGGATTTAACTGATGAAGAATTGAGAAATAAAACAGAGGAATTCAAAAATAGGTTAAAGAATGGTGAAACTTTAGAGGATATTTTACCAGAAGCTTTTGCAACAGTTGCAGAGGCTAGTAGTAGAGTCCTTGGAATGAGACACTTTAGAGTTCAGCTTATTGGTGGTATGATACTTCACCAAGGAAGAATCGCTGAAATGAAAACAGGTGAAGGTAAAACTTTAGTTGCGACACTTCCAGTATATTTAAATGCTTTAAGTGGAAAAGGTGTTCATGTTGTTACTGTAAATGATTATCTTGCTAAGCGTGATGGAACATGGATGGGAAAATTATATAAATTTTTGGGTTTAAGTGTTGGAATTGTACTTGGAGGAATGAATTCTGAGGAAAAGAGAAAAGCTTATGCTTGTGATATAACATACGGAACAAATAATGAGTTTGGATTTGATTATCTAAGAGATAATATGGCAATGGCTAAAAAAGACATGGTTCAAAGAGAATTAAATTATGCTATTGTTGATGAAATAGATAGTATCCTTATTGATGAGGCTCGTACTCCTCTTATAATTTCTGGTATGGTAAATAAACAAAATGATTTATATGTAAGGGCAGATAAGTTTGCAAGAGGACTTAAGGCTAAGGTTATTGTTGAAAATAATGATAAGGAATTTGATGAGTCTGATAATGACTTTGATTATGTTGTTGATTTAAAGGCTCATACTGCAGCACTTACTGATAGAGGTACAAAGAAAGCTGAAGAATTCTTTGGAGTTGAGTCTTTATCAGATGTAGATAATCTAACTTTATCTCATTATATAAATCAAGCAATTCGTGCTTATGGTATTATGAAAAAAGATAAAGATTATATCGTAAGAGATGGTCAAGTTTTAATTGTTGATGAATTTACTGGACGTATTATGGAAGGTAGAAGATATAGTGATGGATTACACCAAGCAATTGAAGCTAAAGAGAGAGTTAAGATTGCTTCTGAAAGTCAAACTTTGGCTACAATTACTTTCCAAAATTATTTTAGATTATATAACAAACTTTCAGGTATGACAGGTACAGCTAAGACTGAAGAAGATGAATTTAAGGGAATTTATAAACTTGATGTAATTGAAATACCTACAAATAAAGAGGTTATAAGAAAAGACTTAAATGATGTAATCTATAAAACTAAACAAGCAAAATATAATGCAATTATTGAAGATGTTAAGGCAAGTTATGAAAAGGGACAACCAGTACTAGTTGGTACCGTTTCAATTGATATTTCGGAAATTTTGAGTAATATGCTAAGAAAAGAGAAAATTCCTCATCAAGTTCTTAATGCTAAATTTCATGAAAAAGAAGCAGAAATTATAGCTCAAGCTGGTAAGTATAAATCAGTTACAATTGCAACAAATATGGCAGGGCGTGGTACTGATATTATGCTTGGAGGAAACTTAGAATATACTGTAAAAGAGGAACTTGCTAAAAAAGGATATTCTAGTGATGTTATTGAAATGGCTATTACTCCAATATCTTATAACAATGATGAAGTTACAAAAGCTCAAGAAGATATTAAGAAAATAGAGGAAAAATTAAAGCCAGAATTTGAAGAAAATAGAGATAAAGTTATAAAGGCTGGAGGTCTTAAAATTATAGGTTCTGAGCGTCATGAATCAAGGCGTATAGACAATCAGTTAAGAGGTCGTTCTGGACGTCAAGGTGATATCGGTGAAACTAGATTTTATATTTCCCTTGAAGATGACTTAATGAAACTTTTTGGATCTGATAGAATGAAAACTATGGTTGAAACTTTGGGACTTCCTGATGATATGCCACTTGAACAAAAAATGTTAAGTAGTGCTATAGAGACTGCTCAAAAGAAAGTTGAAGGACAAAATTATTCTGTAAGAAAGAGCGTTCTTGAGTATGATGATGTAATGAATACACAAAGAGAGATTATTTACTCTCAAAGACGTGAGGTACTAAATTCAGAGGATCTATCTAAAGTTGTATTTAGTCTTGCTGAAGCTAAAATAAACAAAGTAGTAGAACAATTCTTTACTCATGCAGATAATATAGATGATGTAGATTTTGATACTTTAAATATTATGCTTAAAAATTTATTTGGTATTGATAATTTTATAACAAAAGAGGATATACCTGAACTTGAAGACGAAAAAGTTAAAGCTAGTCTTATGAAAAAAATTGAAGATTTGTATGCTACTAGACATGAAGAGGCTAAGAAGTTAAATTCTGAAGAAATTCTTACTTCTATTGAACGTTATTTAATATTAAATACGGTAAATGAAAAATGGATAGATCATATTGATGCTATATCTGCTCTTAAAGATGGAATTGGACTTAGGGCTTATGGTCAATCAAAACCTATTGATGAGTATAAAATTGAAAGTTTTGAGATGTTTGAAGACTTGGTAAATTCTATTCAAGAAGAGGCAATAAGAGCAGTATTTTCTGTTAGACCAAAGTCTAAAGAGGAAATGGTAAGTGTTGAGAATAAAGAGGCAAATACTAAAACAATTCTTAACATGAATACAAACGAAGATGGTTCTAATAAAAAAGAACCTGTTGTAAGAAAAGATAAGAAGATTGGTAGGAATGATCCTTGTCCATGTGGAAGTGGTAAGAAATACAAACAATGCTGTGGTAAATAGCTTATTTTATAAGGGTTTGTACAATTAGAACTTGTAAATATTGTAGAAGTAAATTAGTAAATAAAAATTATAATGATTAGGAGGTGAAAAGATGAATCAAAATAATAATATAATAGGATACGACTCTCAAACAGGGCAACCAATATATGGAAATCAAAATATAAGTACACAACAACCAATGCAACCACAAATGAATACAGGATATACACAACAACCAACACAACCCCAACCACATAAAAAGAGTAAAAAAGTTCTTGTTGTAATTGCGGTGTTGGCTATTATAATAATTGCTGGAATAGTATTATTTGGTAATCAAAGTAAAAAAGAAGCAACCAATAACGAACAATCTAACAACTCTGGTGTGGAAAATAATAATGAAGAAAAAAACAATAGTTCAACTGGAAGTGTTGAAGCAGGAACAAATACTACTTATGATGAAAATGGTGCATTTTTATTTAGCATAGAAGATGTATTTACTATTACAGGTAGAGGTACTCTTGTGACAGGCAATGTACAAAGAGGGAAATTAAGAGTTGGTGATACAGTTCAAATTGTTGGATTAAGTGAAGAAATTCTAACAACAGAAGTGACAGGAATAGAAATGTTTAGAGAGCAAAAAGATGAAGCAACTGTTGGGGATAATGCAGGAATTGTTTTAAAGAATATTACAAGAGAACAAGTACAAAGAGGTCAAGTGTTGGCAAAACCAAACTCTATTGTAGCAGCAACAAAATTTGATGCAGATGTACACATTTTATCAAAAGAAGAAGGTGGTAGACATACTCCTTTCTTTGATGGATATAGACCACAATTCTATTTTAGAACTACTGATATAACAGGAGTTATTAACTTACCAGATAATATTGAGATGGTAAACCCAGGTGAAGATGTTTCAGTTACTACTACTTTAGTATCAAATGTTGCTATGGAAGTGGGAACTGAATTCTCTATCAGAGAAGGTGGAAGAACAGTTGGAAGAGGAACTATCACTAAAGTTTATTAAAGGGGAAAAATATGGATTATACAGATATAATTTTAGTTAAAAGTATGTTCATATGTTATAGAAGTAATTATTGTAAATGTTAAAATAAAACTGATAGAAAAATTCAATATAAAATTGATAGAAATCTATCAGTTTTTTAATGCAAAAAACACTGTATAATTAATATATCTTTTCCTTAAATTAAGAAATAAAAATGAAAGGAGTCGAAAAATATGAGAAAAGATATATTAAATGCTGTGAATGATTTAAAGGAGGTGAAAAATATGTTAAACAAAACACTACTGAAAAAGGCATTAAATTAATCAGAAGATATTATGGAATAATTGGAAAAAAATAATAATTACTAGTATGAATGCTAACAGTTTTTGTTAGCGTTCTTTCTGTTTTTAAAAGAACAAAATAATGATAAATATAACAAAAGTTATTAAATTTTGAAGATGAAGTGAATAAAATTTAATTTGGTCGAATTCGAGCAAATTGATTGTTTAATAATGTAAAAAATAGTATAATATCTATTATAAATTATCTAAAAAATATTTACTTATGCTTGTACTATATAAAGAACTAGTATTTTTAAAATATATAGGTATATTATAAAACTTAAATATTTTGTTTATTGTATAATTATATTCTTCTTTAACATTCATTAATTTAATTTTATTAATATTAACACCAGATTTAATAAGAGTTGTTATTTGTCTTGCTACAAAATTAATTTCACTATTCATATCATTAAATTCATATATATCAAAGTTTCTATTTTCTATTTCTTCACTTTTTATTGTTATATACTTTTGATTACTTGCATTAATATGATTTTTATTAGTGTAATCTAATCTTCCTTCATCAACTAAAGGTTTAATTATTTTTTCTCTAATATATCTTCTAGAGTTAATTCCAAGATGTAACATTATTTCTTTAGTGGATTTTTGTTCTATGCAAAAGTTCAAAACTGATTTTTGTTGTTCACTGACTTGACCACTGACTTGACCACTAACTTGACCACCAACTGGTTGTTCAAGTTTAGTATTAGTATTCCTAAATATTACTTTAAAACTATCTCTTTCTTCATAAAACTCTGGTTCAGGTAATCCATATTTTTTCATTTCTCTTTTCATTGTAGGTATTCCTGAATGGCGATTTTCAATTACATCTCCCTTTTCTTCAAGAATTCTTACGATTGTTGGATTTCTTGATTCCATAGTTGTAGCTGTTCCTAGTTTTTCGAGTTTATTTGTTCCATAAAGCGCACCTGGATTAATAATTTCTATTCTATCATTATACATGTATACAGATACATAAGCATTTTCTGTTTGTGTGCTATAATCTCTATGAATAAGTGAATTTGCAACAGCTTCTCTTAATGCTTCTAACGGATATTCAGTTCTATTAATTC
>OIYR01000709.1_pt1 | contig 18128 bp, 13 predicted proteins | sample 1588221 | NCBI WGS metagenome assembly OIYR01 (sample SAMN03283292) | human gut metagenome | biome: human-associated habitat; material: feces | host: Homo sapiens | place: Peru | collected 2012 | reverse complement strand
AATCAATAATGAATCGATAGAATTCATTAACTGATTACGTACATATTATACGAGGGAGTATAAGATGTCACAGAAAAAACGTCATCAACAAATCATTACAAAACTGAATATTAATGGACAGGTCTTTGTGAAAGAACTGGCTTCATCCTTTGGCGTGACAGAAGATTGTATCCGTAAAGATCTCACACTCTTAGAAAAGGCAGGAAAACTTAAAAGAGTACATGGCGGTGCAGTCAATGTACGTGTTAATTTACATCATACCAATGTATCAGAACGTGTCGAACTTTATAGTGAAGAAAAGAAAATCATTGCCTCTAAAGCTGTTAATGAACTAGAAAAGGGCTATGTGATCTTCCTGGATATATCTACAATCAATTTAGAAATCGCAAAACTCATATTTGAAAAGAACATCGCACTCACTATTGTGACAAATATGATTGATATTATGCAGCTCTATAGACAAAACAGTGCAGTCAGACTCATCTTTTTAGGAGGAGACTTCAATCAGGTAAAAGATGGATTTGTAGGCGCACTTACAAATCACTTGATTAGAAAATATCGTTTTGATATTTCATTTATTGGTGTTGTTGGTATTGATTTAGAACATAATGTCATTACAACCTATGAAACAAACGATGGTATCACTAAAAAGACAGCCATCAATGCAAGTAAGAAAGCCTATATGGTAGGAGAAAGTGCTAAACTCAATCAAGATGGAAACTATGCCTATGCCTCACTTGATGACTTCACAGGCTATATATGTGAAAAAGAATTAGACCACTCTCTTGTAAAAGTATTTAAAGACCATCAGGTAGAACTCATTTAAAAAAGCCCAGACTTAATTGATCTGGGTCTTTTTATGTGCTGTATAGGATAAGAATAGATCAATAAGATGAGAATCTAATATATAAGGTTCTTTCTCATCATAAATCATATAACCATCAATCTTTTCAAATGTCATCTTTAATACATCTGTTAATAGATCACTTAATATATAGGTATTCATAGGTTTCTTATTGATGGCTTCTTCTCTATCTATATAAAGAGGAATCAAACGGAACCCATCAATATCTATGACATAATTAGAAGCATTCCTATCTTTTTCTTCTAAATAATAATAGAAACGTATATTATCTAGAAGTTCTAAGAAAGCTTCTTTTCTTTCATTCTTAACAGGAAATAATTCTTTATATTCTTCTTTTAAAGATTGATCATACTCTGTTTCTAAAGGTAATGTCTTTTCAATAAAATGAAGATGATCAGGTATATCAAAGATGGACTTATAATTCTTAGTCATGACTTGTCCTAACACTCTTTCTCCATTTTCTTCTACATAAACATAATCACCAACATCTATATGATCATAAGAAGGAATTAAATATGTCCTTACTTGTATTTTTGTCTGTACCTCACATAAAGATACCTTTAAACGATAATCATAAAGACGCTCTGCCCACTTTTTATCTATTATTAGACTTGTATCATACTTTAATATCTTCTTCATTATAGGATCCTGTTCCTTTAAATCATACCAGTTCCTATTAAAGATATAAGCACGTGTCCCATTGGGATTTAACGCAATCATGAGTTCTTTTTCTTCTTCCTTATTAAATAAGAAAAAAGAAGGAATATCTTCATTTAACTCTTTCTTTAAAGCCATCTTATACAACTCTATTAAACGATCATCTCTATTCTCTAGAATCATGATCTTCTCTTTGAAATTCAGCCAGGAATCTGTATAACGGAATATATAATCTTTATAGAGAGGAGTCATCCGTAACTGTTCCACACCATGAATAAACTGATCCTTATCCTGTCCATACTGTACAATAAAGTGATGTACAGGATCTATATAGGTCAAGGGATGCTTTAAAAAAGTTGTCTCTCCACAATGTGGACATGTATAAGACATAATAGAATCATCAATAATACGTTCTCTTTGATCTCGTCCGACACAGCTATAATCCTCATATCTATTCTCTTTACCGCATTTGGAACATGTAATAATATAAACATCTTTATTTCTCATAATCCTTCCTCCTAACAAAAAAAGAGCGTAAACACGCTCTATTCAATCACATGGATTGTAAGATACTTCTTTTTATAAGTATGATGATTATCCCCTGCAGTTAAAGTAATACGTGTTGTACCAGGAGTAATAGTAGTCACTAAACCTTTCTGATCAACACTAGCCACATTCGCATACTGAGATGAATAATGTGTATATTCTACTTTTACTTTCTGAGGATCAGTCTTGTAATGAATCTGGTATGTTTCTCCCTGTTTCACAGTTACATACTGATCAGGAATAACCACACTACTTAATACTGGTCCCTGTGCTACACATGCATATTGATAAACACCAAACAAGAAAACAAAATAAACAATACCTAAAATTATCTTCATTTTCTTCTTTATATGTTTATTAAAATATATCAGCACAAAAGGAATCAGTGGAAAAAGAACAATACCTGCAAAAATCCAATTCTTAGAAAGAGGTTCTCTTTCTTCTTCAAGCGTGCTATTTTGTTTATCTGACATATTGTACCCACCTTTTTTATTTCCTCTTCATTATATCGAATATGTTGTCGTTTTTAAAGAGCTTTTGTAAATGTTGACAACCTCATATAACACTTCTATAATAGTTATTGTATCTTTGGGGCAGGTGAAATTCCTGATCGGCGGTGATAGTCCGCGAGCGTAAAGCATGAACTGGTGTAATTCCAGTACCGACGGTATAGTCCGGATGGAAAAAGATGGCGTTTTTATGAAATGACTTTTTCAATCTCCTATAAGATATATATAGGAGATTTTTTTTCGCCATAGAAAGAGGCAAAAATGAAAACTAAAAAACTAGTAATGGCAGCTCTACTTGGTGCATTAGCTGCAATTCTTATGGTACTAGACTTCAATGTACCTTTCGTACCAATGTTTATTAAATTTGATTTCTCAGATTTTCCAGTATTAATTGGTGGATTTGTATTCGGCCCACTTACTGGTGTATTAATCGCATTCTTAAAGATTGTCTTAAACCTTCTCTTTAAACCAACTACTACTATGTTTGTAGGAGAAGCATCTAACTTCTTACTAAGCGTATGTTATATGGGAGTAGCCTGCTTATATTATAGAAAGCATCGTACTAAGAAGGGTGCTGTAATAGGTATGGCACTTGCTACTGTTGCAACAAGCTTATTTGCGATTGCATCAAACCTATTAGTGATGTTCCCAATGTATGCTAAACTATTTGGTATGTCTACAGAAGCCATCATCGGTATGTTCTCTAAGATCAATCCATTAGTAAAAGATATGACAACTATGGTTATTGCATCACTTGTTCCATTCAATCTCTTTAAATATGGTGTTATTTCAATTATAACATTTATTTCTTATAAGAAAATTGAAGTCATTTTGAAAAAATATTCGAATTAAGCAAAAAATATGTTGATTAATTTAGCCAATTCATGTAATCTTTATACAAAAGTGTGAGGTGGAATAAAGATATGAAAGTGGTTAAATTTGGTGGCTCATCGTTAGCCAGCGCAACTCAGTTTAAAAAAGTACATGACATCGTTCTAGAAGATACTGATCGTCATTATGTGGTTCCCAGTGCCCCTGGGAAAAGAAATAAAGAAGATACAAAAGTAACAGATTTATTGATTCTTGCCTATTCACATCACAACAAAGATGATTTTGAAGAAATCTATGACAGAATCAAAGAACGTTACAATGAAATCATTAATGAACTAGGTCTTGATATTTCTTTAGAAGAAGACTTTAAAGAAATTAAAGAAGAAATCAAGAAACAGAACAGTTTTGATTATACAATTTCACGTGGTGAATATTTAAATGGTAAAGTGTTAGCTAATTATTTAGGCTTTGACTTTATTGATGCGGCAGATGTTATTTATATCGATAAGCATGGTAGATATGATGAAAAGAAAACAGATGCAGCTCTCACAAAAGCTTTATCTGAACATGACTACGCAGTCGTTCCAGGATTCTATGGTCAATTAAATGATGAATCAGGACGCATTAAAGCCTTCTCTAGAGGTGGTAGTGATGTTACTGGTAGTATCGTTGCGAAATGTGCCTGTGCAGATCTTTATGAGAACTGGACAGATGTATCAGGATTCCTTATTGCGGATCCACGTATTGTCAAGGATCCTAAACCAATTGCGACAATCACTTACAAAGAATTAAGAGAATTATCTTATATGGGTGCAAGTGTTCTACATCAGAATTCCATCTTCCCAGTAAGAAATGAAGGTATTCCTATCTTAATCAAGAATACCAACAGTCCAGAAGATGCGGGTACTCTCATTGTAGAAAGTACTTGTCATAAACCAGACCACGTTATTACAGGTATTGCAGGTAAAACAGGTTTTGCGACTGTCATGATTGAAAAAGACATGATGAACAGTGAAATCGGTTTTGGTCGTAAAGTACTACAGGTATTTGAAGAACATGATCTTTCATTTGAACATATGCCTTCAGGTATCGATACAATGACTATCATTGTAAACAGCGATGACTTCATTGAAAAAGAACAGGCCATCCTTGCAGGATTACATCGTGCTGTACAGCCTGACTATATTGTCTTAGAATCTGATTTAGCCTTAATTGCGGTCGTAGGTCGTGGTATGAAGGACAGCCGTGGTACTTCAGCAAGAGTATTTAAAGCACTTGCGAAAGAAAACATCAACGTTAAGATGATTGACCAGGGTTCATCAGAATTGAATATCATCGTAGGGGTAAGAAACTGTTATTTCAAACCAGCTATCAAAGCCATCTATGATGAATTTATTACAAGTGAAGACGACGAATAGAGAAGCAAATCGCTTCTCTATTTTTTTATTATAATATGAGATGACACGCTTATAAAAGCATGCTAATATATAGGCAAATCATAAACAAAGGAGGATATATTTATATGAAATACAAAATCACCGCATTATTAATTGAAATCATACAGCCATTACTTACGGTATCCTATCCCTGTTTATGTAGTGTTGGATGAAATTTCATATCGATTAGCATTAAAGTCTTAAAGATGACTTCAAGGCATGATTGCCTTGAAGTTTTTTTGTGAAAATAAAAGAGGAGATCAACTCCTCTATACCTTCACAGGTTTATTCCTTATACATATTATTAAACTGATAACAGTTAATAGGCAGGAAATTATATGAAATCTCATAAAACTAAATAAACATATAAGAACCATAAGACTGCCGCAAATCATATAAGTCGTATTAACCTTTCTGAGTAATGCACTCATACCTATAGAAAAACATCCTAATACTCCTGTTAATAGTACTAAATTCAATCCAAACAGCTGACAGATACTTCTCACTGGCAATAAATACATCATCGCATAGGCAACAAGTGTCATTGAAAGAAATAATATAGAAAGCGACAAATTACTCATTAAAGGTTTCAATAAAGCACGATCAAAGATCTGTATATGATTTCTTACATCCATCTCTACAAGAACACTTAATATCGCATTACATAGTACTACAAGTATTGTGATTGTAGTAAGTGTTCCTAAAATGCCAACCAGTTCTTTATCAATCAAATGACGATCATGAATAAAAACAATCATCACAATCGCACCAAGTAATCCCTGTATTAAACTTAATATTCCCTGCAATATAGAAATAGAATTATGTGAATGCACACCACATATAGCCATCACAAAAGAACCAGCCATACCTATAAGAAAAGTAAATGCACTCAAGCCAAAAGGTACATTAATCGTATTATACTCAAACAAATGAAACAAATTATACAGCATTCCGATTATCTCATCCCCAATAGAAGGCTGTAAATGCACAACACCATGACTATATATCATATTCACTACTAAGAAGCTTATAGCCAACGCTTCATACTTCTTCTTCATAAAACTCACTCCCTTCCTACTATTATAGTTCTTTTATATATTTATACAACTTCATCATAAATGTAAGCGGTTCTTATTGTCCATACAATTGTGATACATTCTCTAAATTTCCTTTGTGCACAAACATGTTATAATAGTGCAAGGGGTGATGATATGAAGAAAGGTGTTATGATGCAGGGCTTTGAATGGTATCTTCCCTCAAGTCCGCATTTGTGGAAAATACTAAGAGTCAATGCCTATAAACTTAAAAAAGCAGGTATTACCGCTATCTGGCTACCTCCTGCTTATAAAGGAGCAGATGGCGTCAATGATACGGGCTATGGTGTCTATGACCGTTATGACTTAGGAGAATTTAATAATAAAAACACAATCCGTACCAAATATGGCACTAAGAAAGAATATCTCTGGTGTATTAAGATTTTTCATTTGCTTGGTATAGATGTCTATGCCGATATTGTACTTAATCATTTGATTGGTGCAGATGGGATGGAACAGGTGATTGCATATAAAGTAGATGCCTATCATCGACATAAAGTCTCTAAAAGAAAAAGAGTCGTTCGTGTCTCTACCTACTTCTCATATCCATCAAGACATAAATACTCAGACTTTATATATAATGCCTCACATTTTACAAGTGTGGACTACGATGCCTCTAAACATCAAAAAGGTCTTTATCTATTTAAAGGGAAACACTTTAGTGAGAATGTGGATGATGAATATGATAACTATGATTACTTAATGGGAGCAGACTTAGACTACAACAATCCTGAAGTAGTCAAAGAAGCAATTAACTGGGGGCTATGGTATAAAGATATAACACATCTAGATGGCTTTCGATGTGATGCAATTAAACATATAGACTCTTCTTTTTATGAACATTGGATTACAACCATGCGCCAGCATTCAAAAAAAGAACTCTTTTCTGTAGGGGAATACTGGGGAGACATAGACCATATATGTCACTATCTCGAATCTACACACTTCTGTATGAGTCTATTTGATGTTCCTTTACATTATCATTTCTATGATGCGAGTCATTCGAATGGCTATTATGATATGCGAGAAATCTTCAATAATACGTTAGTACAAAGATATGACAAGTATGCTGTCACATTTGTGGATAACCATGATACACAGCCAGGACAGTCTTTAACTTCTTTTATTGAGGATTGGTTTAAACCACAAGCCTATGCCTGTATATTACTTAGACAAGAAGGTTATCCATGTATCTTCTATGGAGATTATTATGGTATACCTCACGATCATATTTCATCTAAGAAAGAACTGTTAGATGAAATGATGAAACTAAGAAGACGATATGTAGAAGGAATCAGACATGATTATATAGATGATCCTGATGTTATAGGATGGACATATGAAACAGGACTTGCAGTAATACTCACTAATAGTAGAGGTGGCACAAAGCGTATGTTTGTAGGTAAGCAATATAAACGCATGACAGATGGTACACATATAATTGATATTATAGAGGGCTATGGAGAATTCATCTGTGATGCAGCTTCTTTGAACCTCTATGTCGTATGTAAATGACTTTATGTATTATTATACGAATTATATATATATATATATATATGACTACAAATGAAATATTTTTACAAATTTTGAAAATACCTAAATTATAAATGTAAACGGTAGTAAAGTAAGTTAGAATAATTGACAAGAAGGTGTGGAGGATATTATTCAATAGGGAGGAGATACTTGTTGGAATTTACTTACAGTCAGGTGGAAAGTCTTAATGAGACTGAAACCTACGTTTACAATTATGTTGTGAAAAACACAAAGAAGGTATTAAATGAAAGCATTCGTGAATTAGCTAATAATACACATGTATCTACGGCCACAGTGATGCGTTTTTGTAAGAAGATGGGGTGTGAAGGTTTTACTGAATTAAAGTATAGATTGAAAGAGATTGAAGAGGTGCAGGAGTCCGAAGAAGATGATGTGAGTAATCAATTTGATGGCTTTATAGAAAAAGTAAAGTCATCTGATTATTTGAACAGTATTCAAAGGGCTGCTGAAATTATTAAGAGTTCAGATGAGATTCTTACTTTTGGTATAGGAAATAATAGTGATTTTGCGAAATATGCATCACGTTTATTAAGTCATGAAGGCTATTATTGTTATGGAGTAGATGGAGCTGATTATCCTGTACATAGAGTCCTTAAAGGGCATCAGGGAGTAGTCATTGCATTTTATGAAAGACTGCAGAAAAAGCTTCTTTTTGAAGAAATCTATCGTTATAAGAATAAGAATTATATGATTATTATGCTTACAAAAGATAACATGGGAAGTATGGAACATGTATGTGATGAAGTGATTCATGTTTCTGATGGCAGTGTTATGCTAGGAAAAATACATTCTGGTATTCCTATGCTCTATGCAATAGAAATGTTAGCATATGAACTAACAAAATAAAAAGTGTTACAAATTATGTAACATGTAACCGTTTCCTTGGAAACGGTTATTTTTTTTACATGAATGTGGTAATTTATATGCATAGTATATTTATTTACAAGTTAAAAGGTACTGTTATGAAAAAGCATTGCGTTTTTATTAGTCTAATAGTTGTTTGTATTGTGATGTTCATCATTACGACTTGGTGTCCAATCTATGTAGTTGAGGGTGAATCTATGGATCCGACATTAGTCAATAACGATGTTGTATGTATTAAGAAAACAAAGTCTTTCAAGAAGGGAGACTTAATCGCGTTTCAGTATAATAATAAGCTTCTGGTTAGAAGAGTGATTGGTTTGAGTGGGGATAAAATCAACATTGATTCAAGTGGCTATGTATTTGTGAATGAGAAAAAGTTAAATGAAAACTATATACAAAGCAGAAAAGACAATCCACTACGTGACGAAGTATTTCCTTATACTGTTCCAGAAGGACAGATATTTGTATTAGGAGATAATAGACATCATGCAATAGATTCAAGAATGCGTGATTTAGGTTGTATTGATAATGATAAGATTATTGGTCAAGTCGTTATGAAGATTTATCCTATCACCCGCTTTTCTGTTTATTAAGGGAAAGGGGACATTTAGATGACAGAATATAATATTTTAAACAAACCAGGCAGAAAGAAAATGATGTTATTTTTTGGCTTGGTTTTTTTAACAGCCATTGCATTCTTCTATATTAATAGTGCAAGAATGGATGATTTTACATCATTAATTACTGATACAACTGTACAATATCAGAATAATGGTGTGATGAAGGATTATACAGCTGATGTCCATCTTGAAGACAATACACCTCTTTCTTTCCTTATTAAAGCAACTGTTCCTCAAGGAACGCTTGCTTCGATAGAAAATGTAGAAGGTGAAGAAGAAACAACTCAGGAAACAGTTGTAAAGAATCAAACATTAACTTATAACCTACCAGAACAATTAAAGGTAGAAGATACACAAACAAATAAGTTATATCTAGAAAATGATTTAGTACATTCTATTGGTACTTATGAGATTAGAAATAATTTATTAACTATGTATTTTGATGAAGATCATGTGAATACGAATGCAGAGAGTGAATTAAAGCTGGCATTGGTATTAGAAACAGATTCTTCTCATGTTATCTATGATGTTAATGGTTCTTCTCTTGTTTCATTTAATACTAAGAATATTGAATTAAATAAGTATATAGAACAGCCTACTGAAACAACAGTGACTAATCAGGTGGATGAACAGGTAGTAGAAGAGGTTAAGAATAATGCTCCTGCCACTGCAGAAGTCAATTCTGCTGCTGTAACACCTGAAACACCTGTCACAGTATCGGATAACGATACTACTATTCAGCCAAAAGCTGAAGAAAGTACTGATTTTGGTAAATATATTACATCAGCAGATGTCAGCAAGATTCAAAATGGGAACTGGGTTTCATCTAAAACATTTGAAGATGGGGATCAGGTTAAAGTACATATTAATTATAATTTACCTGCAGATATTGTCACAAACAGCAAAGATAAAATTTCTTATCAGCTTCCTAATGGTGTAAAACCATTAGAGGAAGAAACTGGTTTAGTATATGCATCTAATGGTAAAGCGGTTGGTACATATTTAATTACGACTGATGGACAAATCACTATTGATTTTAATGAGGATTTTGCGACTGGGGAACCATTCTCAGGATATATTGAATTCCAGGGAACTGTTTCATCAGATGGTGCTGATGATAACGGTTCAATTAAATTTGATGGTAATGGTGGAGAAATTACAGTCAAACCAAGTAAAGAACAATATGATTTGAGTATGTCTAAACAGGCAAAGTTAAATAATGATGGAACAGTCAGCTATACAGTAAAAGCAAGTACTATAAATGGTACTGAAGGTAATGTAAAGATTGAAGATAAGTTTGTGAATTGGGATTCTGCAACAGCTCAATATGATGCAAATAGCTTTAAAGTAATAAAGAAAGATAAAAATGGTAATAGCACAACTGTTACAGCAACACCTTCAATAAATGGTGAGTCATTTACTATTGATGATCTTCCAAAACTTGAAGCAGGTGAAAGCTATGAAATCACTTATACAGCAAAAGTAACACCTGATAATAAAGATGGTTCTGGATCACTTACAAATAGTGTCAAAGGAACAAGTGGAAACACCTCAAAAGAAACATCTACATCAATCACTATTTCTAATTCAATGATTTCTAAATATGGTGGATATGACCAGGATACAGGAAAGATGAACTGGAGAATTACAATTAATCCAGATAAGAAAGATATTGGTGGTTATGTATTCAATGATACAATTGATAATAATTTGAATATTCCACTTCCTATTATTGCAAAGGGAAGTAATGGTACTGAATTAAAAATTGAATCACTTCCATATACATTCCCAGAAGGTTCTAATGAAACTTATACAATTAAATATCAGACAGATGCACCAAGTACTAATACTACCGTAACGAATAAAGGTACTATTGATAAAGATGGTAAAACTTATGAAAGCAGTTATGGTGTTGGTGTAAAGCATAGAGACTGGAGCCTTACAAAATCTTCAACAGGTAATACTGTTTCAGCAGATGGTCAAACTATGACTAATAAATGGCAGGCTTATATGAAGCTTCCTGATAAAGAGATTACTTCTGTTACTTATTCAGATGTGATTAAGAATGGTACATCTACTGGAGATAAAGATTTTAATGGTGAACACTATGCAATCTTATCTGAATTAAGAGATGAAATTAACAGCAATATTGAACTTAAAGATGCGGATGGAAAGCTGATTCCTAAAGAAGAATTCGAAATCAGTATTAAGTTCTATTCAGATGAAGATAAGAAGAATGTAGTAACTGAAGATAATGCGCATGTTAAAGCATTTGAAGTGACTGTAAAGAAGAAAGATAACAGTGAATTTGTAGGACAGTCTTTAAATATTTCTTCTTATCACACAATTGCAGAATTAAATAATATCAAAGAAGGTGTTGATTATTATTTTGTGAATAAAGGTACTGTTCAGGATAAAGAATCTGAAAGTAAAGTCACTTACAACAAGCCTAAGAAGTTTGTGAAACAGGGCTTTGGTAAGATCGATGGTGGTACAACTGATAAATACTCTTCTAGTGAAATAAGTACTGATTATATAAGTCGTAATGGAAAACTTTATTATAGAATCTTATTTACACCAAATTCAGATGAAGAAATCAGAGTGACTGATACATTACCTGAAGGTACAAAACTAGTTGAAAAGGGAGAACGTGCTGATTATCGCGGTACTGAATATAAATCAAATCCTGCAGATCGTGGGTCACCTGAAGTTATATATCATTTTGGTGATACAAGTGAGTTCTATTGCGATGGAGATCCGAATTATGTAGATATTAGTAAGCATTTTAGTTATCAATATGATAAGCAAACTAATAAGGTTACTTTTACGTTTATTCCAGGCTATAACAAAACAAATGGAAATTATCAAGAGAATAGAAAAAATCCTAATGGTCAAATCGCAATTTATTATGCAGTTGATATTACTTCTGATGAATTCTGGAATGATCTAAAGAATGAAAATAAAGGATATACAAATACATTAGAGTATGAAGGAAACAGTCAGGAACAGCATACTGAGGTAGAACGCGAAACTCAGAATGTAACAAAAACAGCAAGGCAGATTGATAATTCTACAAAAGTAGAATATTCAGTTGTTATTAATCCTGCAGCTAAGGATTTGAATCCTGAGTCAGATAAAATAACACTTACTGATAAACTAGAGTATTCTGACAAACAAATTTCACCTTACTTAGTTCTATCTAATTTGAAATTATATGAATATGATGCTGATAAAGATGATCATAAAGGTAAATTGATAGATGCAAGTCGATATCAAGTTCAAATAGATGATACGACACATAGACTAACAGTAACACTTCCTGATGAGTTAGCATGTGTTCTTGGCTACGAGTATGATTTTGATGTAGGAACCTCAGCTAGTCCAACTATAAGAAATACTGTTTCTTTAGAAGGAGAATTTAGTTCTTCAGTAAATACAGTGATTGATACAAATGATTCTTCGGCAGGAGTTGTAAGAGGTAGGATGACTATCTATAAGGTAGATAGTGAAGACTACTCTAAGAAACTTCCAAATGCGAAATTCAAATTGTGGAAATTTGTTGCAGAGACTAAAAAATGGGAAGCAGTAACAAGAGATTCAACAGATGTATTTAAAACTAATGAAGATGGTGAGATTGTTTTCTCTGGGTCTAACCAGGAAAAGTTTTTAGTAGCAAATACATTGTATAAGCTAGAAGAAAAAGAAGCGCCTTCTGGTTATGACAGGGACGAGAATCCACATTACTTTGTCATTTATCAAGCAGATCAAAAAAAGACAAAACAAGATGCGAAAACTGCTTTAAGTCAACAGGGGATTCCTGATGTAAATCTTGATAATGTATCATACATTCCAAACAATAAAGAAGTATCTTTATATGTTCCAAATAACTCTAACAGCATTTCTGTAAAGAAGGTCTGGGTTGATCAGGAAAACAAAGGAACTACATCAGGTGCTTCTAATGTAAAACTTCAGTTATATAGAGTTACAAAGATGAAGAAAACATATAATGTCACACTATGCTTTAATAATCCATGGAGTAATACTTTTAAAAAGACAGTGCAAGCCGCTCAGAATAGACCATTATATATAAAGAATTCTAGATGGGCACCATCTAGTACGGATTTTGTACCTGAGAATATTAAAGTTACAAAAAATGGAAATGATTTTGGGTCAGTTGATTGTTCATATAGCAGTGATGGGCAACAATTTGTAAGTATTCAAACTAAACCAATTACTGAGGATTGTGAAATTACTATTACAGTCATGAATAATGCATTCTACTTTAATGATAACGTTTCAATTACTCATGATGAACCTGAGATAGAAACAAATAAAAAACCTGTGGGTGACCCAGTAACATTAACTAACGATAATGGATGGTCACATACTTGGAATAATCTAACTTCTAAATTAGATACTGGTGAAGACTATTATTACACTGTAGAAGAAGTAGATGTACCTTCAGGATACCAGGTTTCTTATACAAACAATGATGGTATTCAAGAAGGAGATATTACAGTTACTAACAAGAAGTTAGATAACTATGATCTTCCAGATACTGGAGGATTCGGTACTTTTGGTTATTACGCAATTGGGGCCCTATTTATTACAGCGACTCTATTTGCTTATATAGCAAATATTAAAAAGAAGGGGGCTTATAACTAGTAATAACAAACATTAATATGTGTATTTCAATGAGGGAAGAGTTTTATTAAAAAATGGATATCATATGGACAAGGAGGAAAAACGATATGAAACTATTTAAAAAACTCGCAAGTTTCATACTTGCATTCGCAATGGTTATGGCAATTGCTATGCCATCAGTAGTAGTGGCAGCTGATACAACTTATAAGCTTACTTTACAGAATACTGTTGAAGGTCATACTTATGAAGTTTATCAGGTATTCAGTGGTACACTTTCAACAAAAGACAATAAGAAAGTACTTTCTGATTTAAAATGGGGCAGTGGAGTAAAGGCAGATGCTTATACTGAAACAGCTAAAACAAAAGCAGAAACACTTACAGATGAAGCTACTGCAAGAGCTTTTGCTAAAGAATTAGTAGAGGACAAATTATCTGCTGCTACTAAAACAGTTCAAAGTGCTGCAGGTACAACTGAGATTACTGGTCTTGCTGCAGGTTATTATTTAGTAAAAGACACTGACAACAGTTTAAAAGGTAAGAATGATTCTTATACAGCATATATTTTACAGGTTGTAGGTGATGCTACAACATCAGTAAAATCAGATGTTCCTTCATCAGAAAAGAAAGTTAAAGATATTAATGATTCTACTGAAACAGAAACAACTGATTGGCAGGATGCTGCTGACTGGGATATTGGTGATGAAGTACCATTTAAGATTGAAGGTACACTTCCATCAAACTATGATAAATATAAAACATATACTTTAAAATTCCATGATAAGGAACAAGAAGGTTTAACATTTAAACGTGATACTGTTAAGGTATTTATTGATGATGTTGAAATTAAGACAGGATTTCAAGTTGTTGAAAAACCTGGTGATGGAGATACATTTGATGTTGTTTTTGAAAATTTGAAGACTACTTCAGCTAAAAATGGATCAAAAGTAAGAGTTGAATATAAATCTGTATTAAATGAAAATGCTAATTTAGGTAAACCAGGTAATAAGAATACAATGTATATGGAATTCTCTAATAACCCTAATAATGAGCAGGGTGGAGAAACAGAAACTGGTAAAACACCAGAAGATACAGTTATTGTATTCACATATAAAGTATCTGTTAATAAGGTAAATGAAAATAACGAAAAACTTGACGGTGCTGAATTTACATTAGAAAAAAAAGTTAAGGGAAACCCAGATGTATGGAAACCAATTACTAAAGTAGCTGGCACTGCTAAAGATGTATTTGAATTCAAAGGAATTGATGATGGTGAATATAGATTAACAGAAACAAAAGCACCTGATAATTATGATAAGTTATCTGATCCAATTTATTTTACAGTAACAGCTGGTCATGTTGATGGTGCTGATCCATATTTAGATACATTCTCTGGAAATATTACTAGTGGTAATGTCGGTGAAATGGCGTTTACTGCAAATAAAAATACTGGTATTTTATCAACAACTATTCAGAATAAACCAGGTAGCTCATTACCTGAAACAGGTGGTATGGGTACTACAGTATTATATGCTGCAGGTACACTTATGATTCTTGCAGCTGCTGCATTCTTAGTAATGAAGAAAAAAGCAGAAAGTAAGTAATATAAAACAATAAGGAGTGTCCTATAATGACAAAGAAGTTAACCAATGCATTTATAGCTTTAATATTCATTATGGGGCTTTCCTTACTTATTTATCCTAGTTTCAGTAACTATTGGAACCAAAGACATCAAACAAGAGCTATTGCTGGATATGAAGAAAAGGTAGAAAACCTGACTGATAAACAATATCAAAAGCTCTGGAATGATGCTACTTTATACAATACAAATCTGAAACAAACACTCTCTACTCTGAATGATCAAGAGAAGAAAATCTATGATTCAACTCTTGATGTCACTGGTACAGGTATGATGGGTTATGTTGAAATCCCTAAGATTAATGTCTCTCTTCCTATATATCATGGAACAGATGCTGAAATCTTACAGATTGCGATAGGACATATCCCAGGTACTTCATTACCAGTAGGTGGAGAGAGTACACATTGCGTCATATCTGGACATAGAGGATTACCAAGTGCTCAGCTATTTACTGATATCGATCAGTTAAAGAAGGGTGATACCTTCATGCTTCAGGTATTAGATCAAACTCTTTATTATGAAGTTGATCAAATTAAAACAGTCCTTCCTACAGAAACAGATGATCTGAAGATTGTAGAAGGACAAGACTATTGTACTCTTATGACCTGCACGCCCTATGGTGTTAATACCCATAGACTGCTTGTAAGAGGGCATCGTATCAATAAGACAAATCTAAGAGTAAGAAGAGATTTAGTCAAAGCAGATCCAGTACTCATTGATGTATTCTGGGTAGTACTTGCAATTATTATTGCGTTTATCTGGTATTTAACATCAATCAAGAAAAAATATAAAGAAAGGTGATGACAGCAATTATATGGGGAAAAGATTAAAAAAATACATATTATGTTTTACAGTTCTACTGTCAGTCGCTGTGTTTAATTCATTCCAGGTAGCTGCTGTCAATGTCAATAAGAAATGCTCTTTGACACTCAATGAATGCATTTCAGGGTTAAATGTTCATTTGTATCGTGTCGCAAGTGTTTCGGATGATGGTAGTTATCATTACACCGATGCTTTCAAGGAAGCAGAAACAAATACAAATATTCAATTGGATCAGCTAAAAACAAGTGAAGACCTTAAAAATGCGGCTATCACATTAAAGGGATATGCGGCAAGTCAAAAAGCTCTCACTAAACAGGCAACTTCTTCTAAAGTTGCATATACAGGTCTTAAAACGGGACTCTATCTTATTACGGCAGATAACTTAGAATTAAATGGAACAACTTATACCTATTTACCTTACTTGATTTCTTTACCACAGGGGACAAGTTATGATGTATCCATTGACTTTACAAAATATTCAAAGAATCCCTCTCATGAATATAAGATAGTGAAGCATTGGATTGATAATGGGTCTAAACATCCAGACAAAATCTATGTAGAACTCTATAACGGTTCTACTTATATCAAGACAATCGTACTAGATGCTGCACATAATTATGCTTATTCATGGAAAAGTGAACAAGCTATGAATTACAGCATTAAAGAAAAGAGTGTCAAAGGTTATAAAGGTATTGTTTCTTCAGTATGCAACGATTCTAAGACTGAATATATTATCACTAATACAAGTACAGATAAACCTAAGAAAAATTCTCATGTTAAAACCGGGGATACAACAAGAATCAATCATTGGGTGACATTATTAACTGTATCAGGATTATTCCTGATTGTATTAGGTAGACTATTTAGACATGAAAAAGATTAGTCATTTATTCATGACACTAGGGTGCTTATGTATCCTAGTGTCTTGTTGCTTGTTTGGTTATGAGAAGTATCGTCAAAATAAAGAAATAAAGGACTTACAGAAACTGTATAGCCAGACCATACAACTGATCCCCGATACCTATATTCCTTCCGATAGTGGCTATTTAGATGTACAAGGACATGATATACAGGCAGTCCTCCAAGCTGGTGACATCAAGTGGGTCATAGGTAAAGAAGATAATTTACCACACTATAAGAATAAGAATATAGTCATACCAGACTTGTATTTAAAACAAATGCAGTCTCTCAAGAATAAAGATATACTTACGATTCAATCTATTTCAGGCTATAAGACTCAATATGAATTAGAAGTCATTGGTGAAGTCGATACACTTTCAAGTGATACGCTGTATATGTATTGTAAGAGTGGATTACGATATTATTGTATTAACTTAATTATGATCTAAATTTTAGTTAAAATAGAAAATATTGGTATATGTATAAGAAAAATAGAAAAAGTAGTTGACAATGTATTGATTATTCAGTATGATGAGTTCACAAATTAAGAACTACTAAGTATAAATACAGTGAAAAGAAATAGTAGATATCCAAAAGAAGCATAGAGAGTCCTTGGGTGGTGTAAAAGGATGTTTGGAGGATATTGAATTCGTCTTGGAGTAGAGCGTTGAATGAAGTAGGCGTTTCCGGTCACAACCGTTACATTGTCAGAGTATGATAGTACTCGTTGAGATATATCTAGTGATAGATATATAAAATAAGGTGGTAACACGAAGATACACTCTCGTCCTTATAGGATGAGAGTCTTTTATTTATACAGGTAGATGATCAAAGGAGAAAAAGATTATGATTATTGTATTCAAACCAAAAACAAGTGAAGAAGATGTAAAGAAGATTCAGAAAAAGGTAGAAGCGAAGGGATTAGAAACACATTTAGTAGTCGGTCATGATGTCACTATCTGTGGTGTTATCGGTGATACAACTAAAGTAGATCCTAGAGATATTGAAGTAGCTCCATCTGTAGAAAAAGTAATGAGAGTTGAACAGCCATATAAGCTTGCGAACCGTGCATTCCATCCTGAAGATACTATTGTGGATGTAGATGGTGTAAAAGTAGGTGGAGGCCATATGGCTCTTATTGCTGGTCCTT
>OIYR01000702.1_pt1 | contig 18189 bp, 17 predicted proteins | sample 1588221 | NCBI WGS metagenome assembly OIYR01 (sample SAMN03283292) | human gut metagenome | biome: human-associated habitat; material: feces | host: Homo sapiens | place: Peru | collected 2012 | reverse complement strand
TAATGAATTTAGAAAGCCAAAGCGAATTTTAAAATTTAGCTCAAATGCGCTCGCACTATGGGCGAATCCGCCCTTAAATCCACGCTTATGGGCTTGTTTTGACGAGAGCTGATAAAATCAAGCGTTTCTTTAAGCCTTGCTAAAAGCGCGACACAGGCGCTAAATGCTATGCCCTCAATCCCCAAACCACCGCAAAGATAGATGAGCGGAAAGCGCATAGCCTTGCTTATATCGAGCTTTGCGCTCTCATCGCTTAATGAAAGCTTTATGTCAAAGGGGCTAGCGTGTTTAAATTTATAGCTAGCAGCACACTCAAAGAACTCTTGCACGCTTTTTAGTTTTTCGCCCTTTGCTAAAACAAAAATGTATTCAAAAAATTTGCTTATATCGCCGCTAGGACTTGAATTCTCATCATAATTTTGCTCGATAAAGGCGAAATTATGGGGAAATTTGTCTTTGTAGTTTTGCACCAACGCCGCTCCTATTTTGTTTTTAGCTAAATTTTGTAGCACGAGCTTTGCGTTGCTCTCAAATTCAAAGGCTAAAAAATCGCAAGGCTCGCCGTTTTGGCTATACAGCACGCCTAGCTTTTCGCCAAAGCTCAAAAACACGCCGTTTTCATCTAAACTTTCACTCATCACAAAGGGCAAAAGCCCTTTTTTGTCGGCATTTGCGCTAGATTTATCCTTGCTTAAAGCACTCAAAGAAAAGTCTTCATAGGCGTTTGCGTTGTTCATCGGCACTTCATAAAAGCCAAATTCGTCCCAAAAATTCGGCTCACAACAAGCGATACAGCCGTGTCCTGCTTGGATAGACCACGAAGTTTTAGCGTTAAATTTTGTTTTAGGGCAGTTGCTGTAAGCATAAGGTCCCTTGCAGCCTACCTTAAACAAGCACGCGCCGTCCTTTGCCAGCGCGTCATCAAAGCACTCGGCAAAAACTCCGCTTTCAAATTTAGCCTTTCTTTCGCACATATCGTGCAAACACTTGCCATAAGCCCATTTGGGGCGGTTTTTCTCGTCTAAATTTGGAGTAATTTGAAAGAGCGCAAAAAAGCACAAATTCACCACGATATTTGTATCACTTGGCGGACAGCCGGGCACTTGCACCACCTTTTGCGTCAGCACTTCGCTGATACCGCAGCTTTGCGTTGGGTTTGGGCGGGCAGCTTGAATGCCTCCATAGCAACTACAAGTGCCGATGGCAAAGACGGCTTTTGCCCTTTTTGCCACGCTTTGCAGCAACTCAAAGCCACTCGCGCCTTTGCCGCCTATGGTAAGATAATGCGTAGCGATAGCCGCCACACCGCCCTCCACAGCAAGTATAAACTCATCATCGCTTGCCAAAAGGTGCTCCAAACTCTCCTCAGCCTGCCAGCCGTTCGCTATCATAAGGGTTTCGTGGTATTCAAGTGAGATGAAATCAAAGAGCAAATGCGCTAAATTCGGAGCTGCGGTGCGCAAAAAACTCTCGCTACACCCCGTGCATTCGGCTAAATGCAGCCACACAACCTTTGTGCGCGGTGCTAGCTCAAAAACCTGCTGCGCTAGCGGAGCAAAATCGCTTGGCAAAGCAAGAGTTTTCAGCAAAAACTCAACACTTTCGTTGTCTATGTCCTTTGGCTCGGTGTTTGCGCCACTTTTAAGGGCGTCAAGCCTTTGTTCAAGCAAGGCTTTCAGCTCATCATTGCTTAAATCAGCCATTTTTGCTCCTTGTTTTAAGAGATATTATAGCATTTTTGGCTGAATTTTCGCACCAAGAAAAAGATAAATTTAGACATTTTTACAAATTTTTTAAAAATCAACCCTTGACAAATCGCAAAAAATTCACGCTTGAAATGTAAATTTTACAAAAAATTTAAGTAAAAAGAAAGTAAATTTCACAAAATTCAAAAAAGAGCAAAGCCCGCGAAAAACGAGCCTTACTCATAAATTTTTAAGAAAACTGCGGTTTGATTTTGGCAACCCACGCGTCAATGCGTGCCTCAGTTTGGTCTTCTTGGTTGTCGTTATCAAGCGCAAGCCCGACAAACTCGTTGTTTGAGACGGCTTCGCTTGACTCAAAGCTGTATCCTTCGGTAGATACGCTGCCTACGATATTTGCGCCAGCCTCTTTGAGCTTGCTTGCGAGCTTGCCCATAGCGCCGCAAAAGGTATCCGAGTAGCTTTCACTATCGCCCATACCAAAGATGGCAACCGTTTTGCCGTGAAGTTTAAGCCCGCCGAAATCAAAGGCGTCCCAGTCATCTTGCAAGTCGCCACTGCCCCAAGTAGAAGTGCCTACGATGAGCTTGTCATAAGAGTTGATTTTCGCTGCATCGATATCTGCGACATTTAGCACATCGCTAATGCCTAATTTTTCGGCGATTAAGTTCGCCGCACCTTCTGTATTTCCCATAGCACTGCCGTAAATTACTGCTACTGACATTTTTTCTCCTTTAAAAAGTAATGTAAAAGCGATTTTACACAAAATTCATTAACAAAAGCAAATGTTAAAAATTTGCGCGTTTGTTTTGGTAAAAATGCTTGTTTTGGCAAATGCAAAACCCCGTCCTTGTGAGTAAATTTTTGCACTCCTTTTTCCTTAATCACAACAAATCGCCTTTTATGTGCCTCGAAATTGAGCGATTTTTCAGCCTAAAAAGCTTGGTATCATATAAATTTAATCAAAACAACAAAAGGGTGCGACAACAGCTATCGCCCAACTTTAACAAAAATTCACAAAATCCACACAAATTTTTTCTCAAATTCAAGCAAAATTTACGCAAAATTCAAACATTTTTTACAAAATTTTAAAAATTTTTCACAAATTTACACAAAAATTTTAAAAGCTCACAAAAGCCTAATTTTTCAAGTTTTATAACTCAAATTTGTATAATTTTTATTATAAAATTGCAAAAATTTTTGAAATTTAAGCTTTTTATAAGTTTAAATACCCTTTCTTGTGCTATAATTGCATTTGACTAATTCAAATTCAAAGTAAAGGAGATTTTCTCATGAAGTTAGTTAAACTCAGTTTAGTTGCAGCTATGGCTGCTGGGACATTCAGTGCGCTTGATGCCAAGCCACTTGAAGAGGCGATTAAAGATGTCGATGTGAGCGGTGCTTTGCGCTACCGCTTTGACCAAGCGAGTTGGGGCAAGAGTGAAAATGAGACATTTGGAGTAAGTAAATACGGCATAGGCGCGAACAATACTCCGCACAAATTCCGTGCTTTCGTTACCCCATCTCTTAGCGTGGGCGATGGCTTTAAGGTTGTCGGACAGCTTATGTATAACAACGATGCAAACGGCGGCTGGGCGACTGGCACAAATGCAGCGCTTACTCAAACCAAACAAGAAGTCGTTTTAAAGCAAGCCTACTTGCAATACGATTTAGCTGATGCTGGTGTGAGTGTGCTTTTTGGTAAGCAACAGCTTGGCACTATATGGACAGCCGATTTCACAGGTATGGCGGCAAAGGTGCTTATCACCCCAACACAAGGTTTCACTGTGGCTGCCTTTGGTGTAGATAGCTTTGAAGGCACTGCGGGAGACGGCGATGCGTCTAAACTCGTAAATGGCAATTACGACAAAAATATGTATGGTGCAGCCGTGCTTGCAAATGTCGCTGGGCTTGATTTGCAACTTTGGGGCGCTTACTGGGACAATGTCGCTACACTTTACGCAGCAAACCTTAAATACACCCTTGGACTAGGTGGGGGCAACAATGTCGGCGTTAAGGTAACCTACCTTGGCAACACTATCCAAACAGCGGCTAATCAAGCAGCCATAAAAGATGGCACTCTTGTCGATGGACGAGTTTTCGCTAAATTCGCTGGGCTTGATGCGCAAGTGGGCGGAATTTTCTATGGTGATAAAAATGGTGCTACACTTCACACCCTAGAAGACACAAGCGGACCAGACCTTTACATAGGTAGGGAAATGTTCTACGCTGATGATACGGCACTCGTTCAGTCTGCGGGACAAAGCGTGTTTGGCTATGTGGGTGTGGGCTACACTCTACCTGCTGATATCCGCATAGGCGTGCAAGGTGTGTTTGGACAAAATACACAATCACCGATTGTAGGTGCAACCGATGATAAAAAAGATACTCGTATCGAGGGTGTGTTTGAGCTTGGCTACAAAGTCAATAAAAACTTGTCTCTTGAAGGCTGGTATTCTTACATAGATTCAAATGCTAAAAACGGAAAAATCGGCACTGATGGTCAGGTAGAGGATTTGAAACAAAACAAATCAACCGTTCGTTTGCAAGCCTTGTATAAATTCTAATCCGCACTTGTAAGCCACGCCCCAAACGGCGCGGTTTCGCAAAGCGAGAGTGGAATTTACAACAAAGCCAACCCATAGGGGTTGGCTTTTTTTATGCGTGAAAATTTGGGTAAATCATCTTTGTTCTATCTTTTGTATGCTTGAAATTTCCTTGTCATATTTTTATGGGTTGGTTTTTGTTTTTTCATCACTTTTTAACAAAAAACAAAAGAAAATGAATTTTTGCCAAAATGTTAGTTTATTTGTGCTACAATGCCTTTTCAAAAATTCAACGAAAGGTTTTCACCGATGAAAGCAGAAGCAAAAAAGGTTTGGATGGACGGGCAAATCGTGGATTTCAAGGACGCAAAAGTGCATATACTCACTCACTCTTTGCATTATGGCAACGCCGTTTTTGAGGGCACGCGTGCGTATAAAACGGACAAGGGTTTGGCGATTTTTCGCTTGCAAGAGCATACCAAACGCCTTTTAGAGTCCGCTAAAATCACGCTTTTAAAAGTGCCTTACTCACAAGATGAGCTTGAAAAGGCGCAGATAGAAATCGTCAAGGCAAACGAATTTAAAGGCAATGTGTATTTGCGCCCGCTTGTGTATTTAGGAGACGGCGAAATGGGCGTTTATCATCTCAAAGCGCCCGTGCGTGTCGCCATAGCCGCTTGGGAAATGGGGGCGTATTTGGGCGAGGAGGGCTTGGAAAAGGGCATTAGAGTCAAAATTTCAAGCTTTATGCGAAACAGCGCAAAATCATCGATGAACAAAGCCAAAGCCAGCGCAAACTACTTAAATTCACAGCTTGCCAAATTTGAGGCTATCGATGCGGGCTATGAGGAGGGCTTGTTGCTTGATGAGGAGGGCTTTATCTCTGAGGGCACAGGCGAGTGCTTTTTTATCGTAAAAAACGGCGCCTTAATCACACCGCCAAATGACTTTACTTTGCGAAGTATCACGCAAGATACGGTTTTGCAAATCGCAAAGAGCCGAAATTTAAGCGTTTTGCGCCAAAGAATCAGCCGAGATGAAGTTTATACCGCTGATGAAGCCTTTTTCACAGGCACAGCCGCTGAAATCACGCCCATTTCAAACATAGACGGGCGAGTTATCGGCAACGGCGCACGAGGCGAGCTGACCAAGCTCTTACAAGATGCGTTTTTTGACATAGTTTATGGACGCGACAAAAAATTCAGCTCAATGCTGACTTATGTATGAAAGGATAAAAATGCCAGCAGATTTGAATGATTATTTCAACAAAAAAAGCACAGGGCAGGACAAACAACCGCTTAATTTCAAAGCCCCGAATTTTGATTTTATGAAAAATTTTGGCAAATTCACGCCGCTTGTGTATGTCATCATCGCTTTGGTGCTTGTGCTTGTGCTTGCTAAACCCTTTGCCATCGTAAATTCAGGCGAAATGGGCATAAAAGTAACCACAGGTGCTTTTGGAGAAAAGGCTTTGGAGCCGGGCTTGCACTTTTTTGTGCCGATTTTTCAAAAAATCATAGTCATCGACACAAAGGTGCGACAAATGACTTATGCTTCTGTGGAGGGCGTGAATGAAAGCTCTTTGAGGCAAGGCTCAGGTGTCATCAACAAAAGCTCTATTTCCGTGCTTGATAGCCGCGGGCTTAGCGTTTCTATCGATGTAACCGTGCAGTATAAGCTTAATGAAGCTGTCGTGCCACAAACCATAGCCAAATGGAATGTGAATTGGGAGGACAAAATCATCGACCCAACCGTGCGCGATGTGGTGCGAAGCGTGGTAGGTAAATACACAGCCGAAGAGCTGCCCGCAAATCGCAACGCCATAGCCCAGCAAATCAACGATGACATAGGCAAGGTTATAGCAGGTTTGCCAAATAGCCCTGTAATGCTTACTGCTGTGCAACTGCGAGAAATCGTTTTGCCCCCTGAGGTAAAAAAGCAAATCGAGCTTGTCCAAGTGGCAAAGCAAGAGGCTGAAAGAGCGAGCCAAGAAGCCTTGCGCCGTGCTACTTTGGCTGAGGGCGAGGCAAATGCGACTATCATCAGCTCAAAGGGTAAGGCAGATGCCACTAAAATCGAAGCTGATGCGCAAGCTTATGCTAACAAACAAGTAGCAAACAGCCTTAACAACCCGCTTTTAAATTTAAAGCAAATTGAAGTGCAGGGCAAATTCAACGAGGCGTTAAAAGAAAACACAGACGCAAAGATTTTCCTAACCCCCGGTGGTTCTGTGCCAAATATCTGGGTAGATACAAAGGATGCGAAAAAACAAAGCGCGATAGGGCAGTAGGCTAAATTTACAAGGGATAAACAATGCAAAATTTAAAGGAATGGTTGCTTTTTTACACGCAGCACCTTTACACCATAGACTTTTTGTTTTTGTTTTTGGTGATTTTTGTTTTTATGTGTATCTTGCTTGTGGTGGCGTTTTTGGGGCGACACCCGATTTTAGCGCTTTTGGTGCTGATTTTTGACTTTGTGGCTTGTGGGTATTTGTTTTATTATGGTTATGATTTCATCGACAGCCGCGTGCGAGAAAGAGAGGCTGAGGTGATAGGCGCGAGAACTTATGGTGGTGGAACGAATTTTGTCGTGGATTTTAATATCACAAATTTATCTCAATATCATTTTAAGTATTGTGAAATCACGGCTAAATTGCGCCCAAATTTAGACAACAACGCTAGTTTTTTTGAGGTGTATAAAAACCACTTTTTTCCTTTGTATAAAAAAAGCAAAATCCTAGAAAATGGCTTAGCACGCTTTGAAACGCAAATGCAAAGGATAAATTTTGAAAATTACAACAAGGATTTGAATTTGACTATACAACTTACAAGCGAGTGTTTTTGATGAATAGCTTTCACATTTTATCTTGTGCGGGCGTTTTTGTGCTGTTTGCGCTCATTTGCGTTGTGATTTTTTGGAAGATTAAAAATTGGCAAGCCGCTGTCATTTTTTACGGCGTAAATGTCGTGTTTTCGGGTATTTTGCTCTACTCTTTGCTGATGTATGTCGAAGAGCACACTAAGCAAGCTACGCTTTCTGATATTAAATTCGCGCGAAATTTACGCACTGAAAGCGTGTATATCACGGGGCGCGTAACAAATTTGACAGGCTATGCTATCAACAAATGCTTTTTAGAGCTTACCATAACCGACAAAGTAGGCGGTGATAGCACGGTTTTTGACCCTAAAAACCGCCGAAATGTCCAAAAAAGCAGCTCATCAAACAGCGTGAATTATGTCGTGCAAATCATCTCCCTTTTGCCCGGCAACACCTACAAAGACTTTTCCGTCTCAATCCCTTTTCCACCGCAATTTATAAACGCTGAAATTTATCACATTTTAAATTGCATTTAAAAATTTTGCGCCTTGTGCGTGGCTTTTTTGGTAGCGATTTCGCAATAAAACTCAAAGAATAAAATTCAATTTTTATATTTTATATTAAAATTTAAGACTTATAGCTTGAATTTATGGATATTTCGCTATATTCGTATATGACAATGGACTTTGCGAAAAATTACCCAAAATGTGAAATTTGGCTATAAACTTTGATAAAGGTGGAGGATTTTTCGATGATTGTGGGCGTTGTGCAGAAAAAATCGCACAAGGCTAGATAATCAAATCTGCCACAGTGCGATTTTTCAAACTTGCTCAAAAGCGCGAAAAAGCCAAGCTGTCTAAGCCGTTAGCTTTGTCGCGTCAATGATATTATAATCAAGCCCCAACTCTTTCGCTCCAAGCCCTAGCGCAAGTCCTACAAGCTGTGAAAGGTGGATTATAGGGAGTCTTGCCTTTGAATTTGACGAGCTTTGAAAGCGCTCTTGGAAGATGTCAAGCTGCATTTGACAAAGCGGGCAAGGCGTAACGACACAGTGCGCCTCGTTTTGGCTGGCGTTATTGACAATCTGGCTTGACATTTTGCTTACTGATTTTTCCGCAGGATAAGAAGCGTGAAAGCCGCAGCAATCAAGCCTTTTTTCAAAAGGCACAACAGTCGCGCCAAGTGCGCTTACTACTGCTTCAAAGCTTTTTGGATTTGTAGCGCTTTCCTTGCCCTTAAATTCTTTTTCAGGGCGCAAAGAATGACAGCCATAAAAAAGGGCAACCTTTAAATTTGAAAGCGGTTTTACCACTTTGACTTTAAGGCTTTCTAAATCAGCATAAAGCTCCCAAAGCAAGCTCGTTACTTCTGTGCTGCCTTCATACTTCATATTGCCCTCCGCTAAAAAGGTGTTTATGCGCTCTTTTGCGCCCTTATCAAGCGTGTTTTTAGCGCGGGTTAGGGTGAGCATACAGGTGCTGCAAGTAGTAAGCATAGGCTGGTTCATCTTTTCAGCAAGTGCTATGTTACGAGCATTTGCTACAAGCGTGGCGATGGGGTCTACATCTTGTGCCTGACTTGCCCCACAGCAACTCCAACCTTTGATTTCATTGAGTTTCCAGCCCAAAATAGGCGCAATCGCTTCAAGGGATATTTTGGATTCTTTTGCGGCTTGTGAAAGCACACAACCCGGGAAAAATGCGAATTCTTTTGCCATAATCTACTCCTTCTTTTCCGCAGCCTGTGCTGCTTTAACCATTTTGACTAAGTCCGCGTGTCCTTCTATTTCGTCCTCGCCAAAAATGTGTCCTAAATTCATCTTTCCAGCACTCATCAGCTTAACAGCAATATCCGTTTTGCCAACAGAGCCAAAAACGCCATCAGAACGCAATGAAAGGTAAATTTCATTCAAACGCCCTGAACCCTCAACCAAATCTTTATAAAACGCCATAGCGTGCTCAGGTCCTGAGCCGCTGTCAAGTCCCTTTTTAAGAGCCATTACGCGTAAATTTGCTATATCACTAGCCGAGCTAATGCCCTTTGGACAGCGGTTTGTGCATTCTTCACAATGCACACAGTTCCAAAGCCCATTTTCAATGCTAGGCTTTAAGTGAGTGAGCGCATCAGCTGAACGCGAATCAGCAGCCGCGCGGTAAGCGTGAGTAAAGACAAAGGGCTGCATATAGTCGCTACTATCAGCCTCAAGCTTGCTGCACTCACTAGCACAGCTACCGCACAAAATGCAGTCCCATTGCTTTGCGATTTTGTCGTATTCTGCCTGAGTTTGCTTGCAGCCTTTTTCTTTGTCAAATTCAGCCTTTGCCTTTATAGCTGGGCGAATTTTACGCAAATTTTCAATGCTAGGCTCCCAATCCACTATCAAATCGCTTATCACGCGGAAATTCCCCAAAGGCGAAATGCGAATGCTTTCTGGCTCATCATACTCTTTAAGCAAGTTGTCCATTATGGTATCACAGGCTAGGTAAGAGTGTCCATTGACGCGCACAGAACACGCCCCGCAAATGGCTGACTTGCACGAAGCCGTGAAATTTAGGGTAAGGTCCTTGTGTTGTTTGATGAAAAGCAGCACAGTAAGCAAGGTTTTGCCCTTGTAGTCCTTTTCTTCAAGCTCGTAGCTTGATTCGTATTTGTTTTTGCCATCAAAGCGGTCTATAAAAATTTTCATTCTGGTTTCCTCCCATCAAGTGAAAATTCGCCGACAACGACATCTTTATAGCTTAATTCTAGCTCGTTTTTGTCGTTCATCGTAACGATGCTGTGTTTTAAGAAATTCTCATCATCGCGTTTTGGATAATCCTCCCTCGTATGCGCCCCACGGCTTTCAAGGCGTTTTTGCGCGGCTAAACAAGCGCATTTTGAAAGTAAGATTAAATTCCCAAGCTCGACATAATCAGTAAAGGCGGTGTTCATCACTTCATTTGGGTTTGGCACGCGGATTTTTTGGTATTTTGCTTCAATTTCTTGCAAATTTTTTGCCAGCAAATCAAGCTTGTCCCCTGTCCTAAAAATCCCCATATTGTCCCAATTTTGCTTGCCAAGCTCTTCACGCAAGGCATACATATCATTCACCTCGCCGCCTCCACTTGTTACCTCTTTAAAAGTAGCAAGCCATTTTTGGGCTAGTTCGTGGGTTTTTTCGCCCTTGCCAAATTCAGCATTTTTAGCGTAATTTGCCGCTCCAAGCCCAGCTAAATGCCCTGTAACCACAGCATCGGTAAGTGAGTTGCCTCCAAGTCTGTTTGCGCCGTGTATGCTGATACAAGAAGCCTCGCCGCCGACATAAATTCCAGCCACTTTGGTGCTCATATCATCAAATTTAGCCACTTCAACCCCGCCCATTGAATAATGAGCCGTTGGACGCACAGGCACAGGCGTGTCGATTAAGTCGATATTTTGAAAGAGCATTGCGGTGTGGCGAATTTTTGGCAGTTTTTTCATAATGGTTTCTTTGCCTAAATGCCTCACATCGCACAGCACATAAGAGCTTAAACCCTCTCCATACCCACGCCCTTCGCGGATTTCTATCTCCATTGCGCGAGCTACGACATCGCGTGGGGCAAGTTCTGCCTTTTCGTGGTATTTTTGCATAAAGCGTTCGCCTTTATTGTTAAGCAAGTATCCACCCTCGCCTCTTGCGGCTTCTGTGATGAGTGTGCCGCCATTTTGCACGCCTGTTGGGTGAAACTGAATCATCTCAGGGTCCTCAAAGCCAAGTCCAGCACGAAGTGCGGCTGCTACGCCGTCTCCTGTGGCGATGAAAGGCGTTGAAGTGCGGTTGTAGAAAATCCTTGTGTAACCGCCTGTGGCGATGACAAGGGACTTGCAAAGCACAGGATAAATGCCGCCTGTTTGTATGTCGCGAAGCACTGCACCCTCGCATTTGCCCTCACTCACGCCTATGTCAAGCAGCTCGGTGTCCATTAGGAATTTCACGCCGTTGCTGATAGCATCATCAAGGCAAGAGTGCATTAAAATGTGTCCTGTCTTGTCAGCTGCATAGTTGCAACGCCTTTTGCTCGCTCCGCCCATCATTCTTTGAGCCACGCCGAGCGTTTTTTCGTTGCGTGAAAAGAGCGTGCCTATGTAATCCATCTCAAAAATCACCTTGCCCGCCGCCTCACAGAATTTCATCACTGCATCTTGGTCGCAAAGATAAGCCCCGCCTTTAACCGTGTCATAAGCGTGAAGTTTGTATGAATCCCCATCGCTAAAATCCGTTACGCCGTTTATGCCGCCCTCAGCCATACAAGTGGCGTTGCGCGATGGCATCATTTTGGTAGCGACAACCACGCTTGCGTTTGGATTTGCCTTTCTTGCGGCTACTGCGGCACGAAGTCCAGCTCCGCCAGAGCCGATGATAAGGACATCACAATAAGGCAAGTTGCGCGGGGTTGCTTGTTTGTCGTCCTTTCCTGTGGGATTAGAACAGCCCGCATACAAAGCTCCTATGCTGATACAGGCGGTTTTTAGAAAAGACCTTCGAGTAAATTCACTACTCATTTGGATTCTCCTTTAAGTAAATGTAAAGCAAATAATCTTGCTTTGGTAAATATAATCACAACGGATTATACAACTACTAGCTTAAATGTCGAGTGTTTAACGCGTTTCTCCTTTCTCAAAACAAAATTAAAGCACAAATTTGCTTAAATTTTACTTAATTATTGTGAAATTGTTATTTTTATTTTGCCTTTTGTTATGATATGATTTATCATTTTTAAATTTCAAAACGCAAATTTTTGACAAAACAAGGTTTTTTAGCCTTTGAATTTAAATTTTAAATTGACATTTTCGCCTTTTCGTTGTATAATTTGGGCTAAAATTCACACAAAAGTAGCCCAAATGAGTAAAATCCTTTTCATCGACAGAGACGGCACGCTGATAAGTGAGCCACGCCCGAGTTTGCAAGTAGATAGCCTTGAAAAATTGAGCTTTGAAAAGGGCGCGATACCAGCCTTGCTTGCTTTAAAAAAATTCGGCTTTAAATTCGTGCTTGTGAGCAATCAAGACGGACTTGGCACAGCGAGTTTTCCACGCGAAAATTTCGAGCTAGCCCAAAATAAAATGCTTGAAATTCTAAAAAGTTGCGGCGTGGAATTTGAAGACATTTTCATCTGCCCGCATTTTGAAAAAGACAACTGCGCTTGTCGCAAGCCCAAAACAGCGTTGCTTGCGGAGTATATAAAGCGCGAAATTTATGACAAAAACCAAAGTTTTGTCATCGGCGACAGGCAAACGGACATTGAACTAGCGCGAAATTTAGGGGTGCGGGGCATTTTGTATGAGAGCGAAAAAAACGGCTGGGCGCAAATTTGTGAGTTTATTTTAGCGAATTTTCGCTGCGCCAAAGTAGAGCGCAACACCAAAGAAACCAAAATCCTTGTAGAGCTGAATTTAAACGGCTCAAAAAGCGAGATAAGCACGGGCATAGGCTTTTTCGACCATATGTTAGAGCAAATCGCCACGCACGCGGGGCTTGGACTGAAAGTGCTTTGCAAGGGGGATTTGAATGTCGATGAGCATCATAGCGTGGAGGATACGGCGTTAGCTTTGGGCGAAGCCATAAGGCGCGCACTTGGGGACAAAATCGGCATCGCGCGTTATGGCTTTGTGCTGCCTATGGACGAGAGTTTAGCGCGCTGTGCCATAGACTTTTGCAACCGCCCGACACTTGAATTTAAGGCAAAATTTAAAAAGCAAAAATTAGGCGAGCTAAGCACCGAGATGATAGAGCATTTTTTTGGCTCTCTCGCAACGGCTATGGGAGCGAGCTTGCACTTAAAAGTAAGCGGCAAAAACGACCATCACAAGGCAGAAGCGCTTTTCAAAGCCTTTGCTCGGTCCTTAAAAATGGCTATTCGTTTAGAAGATGAAAAACTTGCCAGTTCAAAGGGAGCGTTGTGAAAAAGGAAAATCCACTATGTTAGCCTTGCAAGATGGACATCAAAGCGATTTTAATGTTTTTAATCAAGATTTGCCAAACAAAAAAGCACTCTTTTTACGCTCTTTAAAAGGCGACACGCTCAAATACAAACGCTACACCAAGTCCCCGCTTCGCTACGGCGGAGGCAAAAGTCTAGCCGTTGGGCTAATAATCGAGCATTTCCCAAACGACATTTCACGCATTATAAGCCCCTTTATCGGCGGCGGAAGTGTCGAGGTGGCGAGTGCTTTGGAGCTAAATTTAGAAGTAAAAGCCTTTGATATTTTTGATATTTTGGTGAATTTTTGGCAACTTGCAAGCACAAATTCACAAAAACTTTATGATGAGCTTTGTCGATTAGAGCCAAATAAAGAAACTTACGCGTGGATTAAAGATGAGCTAAAAAAGCATTATAAAAACGAGACAAAGCTTGACAAACTCACGCTTGCGCGGGATTATTATTTTAATTTTAATTTAAGCTATGGACCGGGATTTTTGGGCTGGATGAGTAAAATTTACGAGGATAAAACGCGTTATGCAAATATGCTTGAAAAGCTACGAAATTTTGGTTTGCAAGATGGGGCGCGAAATTTAAGCGTGGAGTGTGCGAGTTTTGAGAGTGTTTTTGAAAGGTATCCAAACGACTTTTTTTACTGCGACCCGCCTTATTTTCTCACAGGCGACAGCAAAATGTTTAAGGGCATTTACCCTATGCGAAATTTCCCCATTCATCACAACGGCTTTAAACACGAGCTTTTAGCAAAATGCTTGCACGCTCACAAGGGCAAATTTATTTTAAGTTACAATGACTGCGAATGGGTGCGAAATGCCTACAAAGACTTTAAAATTTTAGAACCAAAATGGCAATACACAATGGGACAGGGCGAAACGCGAATCGGCAAAAACCGAATCGAGCGAGGCGACACAGATAATATCAAGCAAAGCCACGAGCTTTTGATTATAAAGGAATGATATGGCAAAACGAGCAATGAGTAGCGAACAAGCCTCAAAAGTGAAATTAAAAGGACACGCAAGAGAAAAAGAATTTGCTAATCTCATAGGGCTTGATGATGAATACAAACACGACAAAAAAGCCAAAAAAGATGTCATTGATTTTAATGGAGATGGACATAGTGTTAAAAGTGGCGAGTGGTGGCAGATATTTTTATATTCTGCAAACCGCATAAAAAGTGATTATGGCTTTTTAGCGATGAATGGTATGGGTGAGTTGATTTTAGAATGTTTAAACGCGTTCCCAGAAAAAAGAGAGGATTATGAAAAAGATAAGGATTTCTACAAAAATAAATTAAAAATTCCTATGCAGGCTTTATGTGATAAATTACAAAACAAAAACCGCCTCAAAGCATTTTTAAGCAAAGCTATATTTAATGGCGGTGAAGTGCAGTTTTTAACGGTGTTTGCTGCTGATGATTTGATTTATATTTTTTATTTTGAAGATGTAGTTGATATACTTGCGAATTTTTTGACCGTTGAAAATTCAAAGGCGAGACAAAGCGGGCAGTTTGACAAGCAAAAAGTTCTTTTTAAATATGGCGTAAATGTTGGAGAAATAGAAGTAAGAAACGACAGCATAGCACATTACAGAGAAATAAAATTTCGCTTTAATGCTGCAAAAATCACAAATTTACTCAAAGAAAAAATCAAAAATTATGATAAATTTAACGAAAAAATATACCGTTATGGCAAAGCCATTAAAAAATTTAACTCAAAGGGAGCGTTGTGAAACTCGCTATTATCGACACAAAATGCGCGAATTTAGCGTCTTTAAAGTTTGCCCTTGATAGGCTTGGCTTTCAAAGTGTGATTTCATCAAGCATAGGCGAGCTTGAAAAGGCGGACAAGCTCTTTTTGCCCGGAGTTGGCACTGCGGGCAAGGCTATGGCAAACCTTGAAAATTTGGGGCTTACAGCCTTTATCAAAAACACGACAAAACCCCTGCTTGGCATTTGCTTGGGAATGCAAATTTTGGGCGAATTCTCACAAGAGTTGAGCCAAAAAACACTTGGCGTTATGCCTTTTGAAGTTCGTAAATTTAAGGAGCGAGCAGGCTTTACCCTGCCGCATATGGGCTGGAATGACATCAGCATTTTGCGCGAAAATGCGCTTTTTGCGGGCTTAAATGGGGCGTATTTTTATTTCGTGCATAGTTTTTGCGTGGCTTTAAACGAATTTACTCTTGCTGAATGTGAATACTGCGAGTCTTTTAGCGCGGCTTTGATGAAAGATAACTTTTTTGGCGTGCAGTTTCACCCCGAACGAAGCGGCGAAGCGGGCGAAATTTTGCTACAAAACTTTGTGAAAATGTGAAAAATGAATGATAAATTTAAGTTTTGATTATGAAAAAGGGCTATGATAAAGCCTTAAAAGAAAGGACAAACAATGCAAACCACACTTTTTCCAGCACTTGACTTGATAAATGGCAAGGTTGTGCGGCTGTTTAAGGGAGATTATGCCAAAAAGCAAAGCTATGATTTTAAGCCCCTTGACAAGCTCAAAGAGTATGAAAATGCGGGCGCTAAATGGCTACACCTTGTGGATTTGGACGGGGCGAAAGAGCCAAAAAATAGGCAAATTTCGCTCATCAAAAGCCTTTGCGATGCGGCAAATGTGAGCGTGCAAGTGGGCGGGGGTATCCGCAGTAAAGCTGATATAAAAGCCTTGCTAAGTGCAGGCGCAAGTCGCGTAGTCATCGGCTCTGTCGCCATTTTAAACCCCGAGCTTTGCGTGGAGATTTTGCGCGAATTTCCCGCTCATCAAATCTGCCTTGCCCTTGATGTGCTGCCAAAGGGTGCTGAATTCATTGTTGCGGTGAATGCGTGGCAAAATGAAAGCGACAAAAAGCTGCTTGAAATCATCGAATTTTACGCCGAACACGGCTTATCACACCTTTTATGCACCGACATTTCAAGGGACGGCACGATGAGCGGGGCGAATTTGCGCCTTTACAAACTCATCAGCGAAATCTTTCCAAATATCGAAATTTTAGCATCTGGCGGGGTAAATTCTCTTGCGGATTTAAAAAATTTAAAGGGCATTTGTGGTGGCGTGATAGTAGGCAAAGCCTTGCTAGATGGCACTTTTAGCGTGAAAGATGGGCTTGCTTGTTTAAGATGAGTGGTGAAAATGATACAAGTTGTTAAATTCAAGGCTGTATAATGATAAAAATTTGCAAGGAAAAACAATGTCGCAAACGCATTTAGACAGGGTGCAAGCCTTAAATTTAGGCAGTTTTTATACGCCTGATTTTGTGGTAAAAATCGTTTATGAAATGCTTTTAAACGCCTTGTCAAATGTGAATTTAAAGGCTTACACCTTGCTTGATAGCTCGTGCGGTTATGGAAATTTTTTGCAAATGCCTTTAAATTTGCAAAATTCAAAAAATGTAGATTTTGCCCAAAAAATCGGCATTGACATTGATGAAAAAGCCTTGCAAAAGGCTGGGCAAAATTTCGCTGGTGCAAAAAATCCTCCGCTTTTTTTACACAAAAATTCACTGCTCAATGTAAGTAGGGCAAATTTTGGCATTAAAGAAAGCGCAAAGCTCGTCATCATAGGCAATCCGCCCTACAATGATAAAACTTCTATCGTTCAAAACAAGCTTAAAAACAAAGATTATAATGTGGATAAAGCCCTAAAATGCCGTGATTTGGGCGCAAGTTTTTTGCTCTCATTTAATGCCTTAAAGGCTGAATTTATTTGCGTTTTACACCCACTTTCTTATCTCATCAAAGAGAGTAATTTCAAGGTTTTGCGGGCATTTTTTGCTAACTACACGCTTTTAAATTCACGCATTATTAGCTCTGAAATTTTTTGCCCTAATTCTTTGGGCTTTTTTCCCATCATCATCGCCCTTTATAAGCGTGATAAAAAGGGCATTGAGTATGATTTTGTTAAAAATTATAGCTTTCAAACTATGGATAATAAAGCATTTTGCTTAAATGATTATGAATTTATCAGCACTTTTATCGACAAATATCCAAACAAAAAACGCGTTTCAAACGCCCAAAAAATCGCTATGTTTTACACTTTGCGCGACATAAATGCGCTAAGACGGTCAAAAACTTTCATCGAAAAAGACTGCGCAAATGCCGTGTATGTCGTGCCTGAAAAGTATAGCCTTTATTGCTATGTCGATGTGTTTAAGCGGATTTTAAAAAATGTGCCTTATTATTTTGGAAACTGCGATGTGATGATTGATTATGCGGGGTTTAAAAGACTTGAAAAAGACTTTGTAAAGGCTTCAAATTCAAAGCATTTAAGCCCGCAAATTGCGCATTATTTTGAGAATTTACTAGGCGGACATTATGAAAATAGCTATATATGATATGGATAAAAATATCAGCAAAAAGCCAAATTTAACGAGTTTAAAAGAATGTGCTAACTTAACGCTTGATGAAAAAGACAAGGCTTTTGTGCTTGAAGCCTTTAAAATTTTTGGCATTTTAAGCCCTAGCCACAATTATGACATAAGGCGGATTTTAGAGTGGATTAGGGCAAATTCAAAGGGGATACAATGCTCACAAAACGCATAATCGCTTGCCTTGATGTCAAAGATGGGCGCGTGGTAAAGGGCGTGCAGTTTAAGGCGCACGAGGATATGGGCGACATTGTCGAGCTTGCAGAGTTTTACTCGCGCGCAGGTATCGATGAGCTGGTGTTTTACGACATTGTAGCAAGCGCAAGAAAAGAGCGCGTGTCGCGTGCGTGGGTGAGCGAGGTGGCAAAGCGTATCAACATACCCTTTTGCGTGGCGGGTGGCATTCAAAGCGAAGCCGATGCGGCGGAGCTTTTGGCAAATGGGGCGGATAAAATTTCGATAAATTCGCCAGCCTTGCGCGAGCCAGCCTTGATTGAACGCCTTGCAAAGAGCTTTGGAGTGCAGTGCGTGGTAGTGGGCATTGATAGCTACAAGGACGAACGCGGGAATTTAAAGGTTTTTGCCTTTACAGGCGATGAAAAAACCACGCAAGATAGTGGAAAATCCACACTTGAATGGATAAAACAAGCCCAAGAGCTAGGCGCGGGCGAAATCGTGCTGAATATGATGAACCAAGATGGAATGCGAAAGGGCTATGATTTAGCCCAACTCAAAGCCGTGCGGGGCATTTGCAAGGTCCCGCTCATCGCTAGTGGCGGAGCGGGCGAGGCAAAGCACTTT
>OIYR01000701.1_pt1 | contig 18197 bp, 15 predicted proteins | sample 1588221 | NCBI WGS metagenome assembly OIYR01 (sample SAMN03283292) | human gut metagenome | biome: human-associated habitat; material: feces | host: Homo sapiens | place: Peru | collected 2012 | reverse complement strand
TTTTTTAGATATGATAATAAATGACAAATTAGATAAAATAATTAAAAATAATAAAAATAATTCCTCAAATGAATTGGAAACTACTAAAAAAGATAACGAAGATAAAGATTATATAATATAAACAAAATACAAATTATTTATTTTTTAAGGAGATAAAAAATGATAAAAAAATTAACGCTCATAATTATTTTAATTTTAAGTTTATGTATATCGTCTTGTATGAGAAAGTCATTTAAATTAAAAATTGATAGCTATGAATATGTTATAACTACTAATAATATTAACGATACTTTTAAGGCGATAATAGACAATGAAATATACAATATGACGCCTTTAATATACGCTTCCTATTCGGGCAATCTTCCGCTTGCTAAATTTTCGGTAATAAACGGAGCGGATATTAACGCTAAAGACGAAAACGGAACTACGGCTTTAATAATGGCTACAACTAACGGAAATTTAAATATAATCAAATATTTAATCAAATATCCATATTCATCGGATGAAATAGTATGGGAGATTATATGGGAGATTAACGCCCAAAAAACGACAGCTTTAATGTATGCAGCAATGAACGGGAATTTGGAAATAGTTAAATATTTAGTAGAAGAGCAAAGGGTAGATATGAATGTTAAAGATAGTCAAGGGCATAACGCTTTTATGTATGCCATAATGAAAGGACATTTAGAAGTAGTCAAATATTTTGTGGAAGAAAAAGGCATGGATATAAACGCTAAAGATAACGAAGGTTGGACTGCATTCATGCATGCCCCAGCTTTAGGACATTTAGAGGTTACTCAATATTTAGTGGAGAAAGGAGCAAATATAAACGCCAAAGATAATGACGGCTGGACTTCTTTAATATATGCCTCATATAACGGACATTTGGAAGTGGTTAAATATTTAATAGAAAACGGAGCTAATATTAATGATAAATGTAAATACGATGGGACTGCTTTAATGTATGCTTCATTAAATGGAAAGTTTGAAGTGGCTAAATATTTAATAGAAAATAAAGCGAATGTTGATATTAGAGCGAAAAGCGGAATGAACGCTTTAGATTTTGGTAAAAGATATGTAGATAATTTATTTAAAAAATAGATTTTTGAAATATAAATTTTTTATAATTAAATTAATCAAGGAGAAAAATAATGATTAAAAAACTAACTTTAATAACGATTTTATTATTAGGAAATATCGCATTTTCGCAAGAGCCGAAACTTATAGAAAAATATTTATTTGCAACTTTGAAAGGAAAAATTGACGATAGATACGATATAACAATGAATATAGAAATTTCGAAGGTTTCTTATTCTTGGACAGGCGAAACGAGTGGATATGTGAGCGGAAATTATTATTACGATAGATATGGAAAATATATTTATTTTATCGGATATATAGATAATAATTCCATAACTATTGAAGCGGATAAAGGCGGAGTTTTTAAATTTAAATTGGACAAAGCTACTTTAAATAATATTTTGGAATTAAAAACTTCTTCCAAAAAGATAACGATAAACGGGACTTTAGAAGGCAATTCAAAATCTTTTCCTTGCGTTATAAATAGCGTATCTCCTTTGGACGGAAAATTAAGCGAAATGTTCGAGTATAGTATATCAGGTAGCGAATATGATTACAAAAATATTTTATATTCTCCGTTGGTAAATGTGTCTTATTTTGACAACGATATAAAGAAGATTGATATAAAAAATTTGAAAAATATTTACGAAAGAAAATTAAAAAAAGTTATAAATAATGAAACTTATAACTATTCCAACTGTTTTTCAGAAATTACTTATTTTTACGATAAAATATTATGCGTTAAAGATTTTCTTACTTCTTCACCGATTGAAGATTTATTTAATTATTCGGAAAATAGAGATTTGGAAGATTTATTATATAATTCGTCAAAACATGCAGATTTCTACGATTGTAATATTATATCGCTTGAAAGCGGGAAAAAGATAAATAATACTTTAGAAGATTTAGTAGATTATGATGAAAAATTTATTGAATTTTTAACAAAAGAATATAAAACTGAAATTAAAGGGCAGATGGATTTATTTAGAAATTTATATAACAATGAATCCGAACCAAAGGATGATTTTTATTTTCCAGATTATTTTGATTTTCAAAATGATTCCGATTTACCCGAACAGTCTGATAATTTATCGGAACAATCGTTTGATTTGCCAGAAGATATAAATAAATCTAAATTTATATTTAATAATGACGGAACTATAGATATAGATATTTATCCGTTTCCTCCTATTGAAATGAAAAAATTAAAACCTTATATTAAAAAAGATAGTTTTTATAAGTATTTGTTTGATTAAAAAAAATTATTTTTACTCAACTATTTACAATTTTTTACTCTGTCAATGACAATGTATTTATTTTAATCGACTAATCGCTTTCTCATAACCTAAATTTGCGGATTTTTTCAAACTTTTATTTGCAATATTTAAATATTTTTCTTTTTTAGTTTCGTCTTTTTCATGCTTGATTAAAATATTATATAATTTGTAAATATCGTAATAAGCTATATAATCTTCGCCGTTCGTTTCCAAAACTTTTTTCAAATATTTAATTGATTTTTTATATTTTTTTTGTTTTCTAAATATAACGGAAATCAAATAATAAGCGTCAGAAAAAGATTTATTTATTGAAATCGCTTTTTCCAAATCTTTTAAGGCTTCTTCAAATTTATTTAGCTCAATATAAACTTCGGCTCTATTATAATATATTTCGCTATCATACGGATAAATTTCAATCGACTTGTTATAAGTTTTAAGAGCCTTATTGTAAGATTTTATATCGTAATAAACTCTTGCCAAATTATAATATGCGTCTAAATTTTTTTCGTCTAATTCAATTACTTTAATCAAATCCTCAATAGCTTTTTCGTAATTTTGATTTTGAATATTGCTTAAAGCGTTATAAAAATAGCGATTTTCTTTATTAATCATTTATAAACCTATATTATTTTTTATTTATAAATTATATAAAAGCAAGTATAAAATGTCAAAAATATTTTTCTTATTGCGAGCCTTAACGAGCAAAGCTATGCCTTTTATAATTAATATTTTAAATATTTTATTTATAAATTATTGTTTTGTAAATTCTACAGTTGTTCCACTTAAATTCATATAACCGTCTTTATAATAAAAATCTATTCTATCATACTTGGCAGTGCAATTTGATGAATTACTAAATATAAATTTTCCATATCCATCTCCTTGTATTGTCAAATAAGTGCAAGTGACATCGTTAGTATAAGGATAAGTAATGGAATTAGTTTCAACTTTTCCAGTATAGGTATAATTGCATATATTAGTAATGATATTAGTAATGTGGAGTTCAACCTCCTGCCGATATGGTCTCGGAGAAAAAGTTATATTTCCATCGCTATCGACTGTAAATTTTAATTCATAATTTTCATATTTAGTATCTCTTTTGTCATAACCTATCCAAGTTCCTTCAAGTTCATGTTTTTTTCTTGGCGGTTTTTCAGGCGTGTTGGGATTTTCGTTAGATTTACAACTAATTAAAAATAATAATATTGATAATAATGCAATTAATAATTTGAATGATAAAATATTAGTTAAAAGCGTAATACTCTTCTCTTCTCTTCTCTTCTCTTCTCTTCTCTTCTCTTCATAAGAATTTATCTCCGTTAATCGACTATAGTCCGAAATTTTTAGTTCGGTTATTTATTTTTTAAATATTGGCAAATTATACAATATTAAAAAAAATATATCAAGTATTTAACAATCTAAAATTAATAAAATTCTATTTTAAAATTTAACTTTATTAATGGCTGATTGCTTAACTTTTACCCGACTATTTTGCGGCTAAATATTCTCAATGACTGTAAAATAATATGCAATTATAAAATCTTATTCAATGAAAACAATTTAAGAATTCTGAATTCCTGCAGTTTTTACAAATTCTTTATCCCAAACTCCGATATGCTCTATTAAAAGTTTTTCCAAAAGATGAGAAAAATCTTCGGCGACTTTACGCCAATCGAGGCTGTTTTGGAATTTTTTATATTGTTCGTCTATTTTATTTTCAAACATTCTATGCTCTCCAAAATGCTCTTTAACTTTATGATATCTATCTTTATGTTGAACTTGTATTTTCTGCTCTTCTGAAAAATGGAATTTTGTATATTCGATAGCTCCTTTAAAAGCTTCGTCAACTTCTTTTTTATTTCCGCTATATAAAGCGTTATGAACTTTATTCGCGTATTCTATTATTTTAATATGCTGCGAGTCTATAGTTTTATTTAAAGTGTTATATTTATCAAGCCATTCAATTTTTCTCGCTCCTATTTGGAAAAAACTCATAGCTTTAAATAATTCTTCCATTTGACTTTCAAGCTCTTTTGAAGATTCGCCCATAGAACCGACTAAACTGTCATTTTCTTGATTCCTCAAATCTATATCCGTCATAGCTTTATTAATATTTCCTATTCCAATCATTTGCTCTTTAGTTATATCATGCATATCGGATATTAATTTTGTAGTTTCTGAAATTTTATTTTCAATATCGGCAAATAATTCTCTTGAAAAATTAGCCGATTCTGTAGCTTTCTTTACTCTCTCATTGCTTCCCGAAATAAAAGAAGTTATATCATGAACGGAGCTTTGAGTCGTTTGAGCTAAATTCCTAACTTCAGAAGCGACTACGGCGAAACCTTTTCCATGCTCTCCCGCTCTTGCAGCTTCAACCGATGCATTTAACGCTAGCAAATTAGTTTGAAAAGCTATATCTTCAATAAATTTTACAAGTCCGCTTATTTTTTCACTATATTCAAAAGCTTCTTCCGTATTATTAACCGTTTCGGATATTATATTTCCCGCTCTATCGACAGATTCTTTAGCTTCTTTCATCATTTGGTTTATTAAACCCGCGTTTTCTGCGGACTTTTTTATAGTTCCCGAAATCTCTTCCGTAGCTTCGGCGGTTTTTTCTAATTGTAAAGTTTGCTCCGTTGTCCTTTGTAATAAATCTTTATTAGAATAAGTCAAGGAATAAGCCGTTCTTTTTGTCAAATCTATATTTAAATTTGCAGTTTTTATAATTCCTTTTAACACATCGACAACATTATTTAAACTTCTTATTATATCGCCAATCTCGTCTTTTCTATTTAAAAATTTTTCGGAAATTTTAAAACTAATATCTCCTTCGGATAATAAATGCGAAACTCTTAAAGCTTCATTCAAATAAGAAGTTAACCTTTTTGTAAAAATTATCGCCATTATCGTAAGAGAGATTACTATAATTAAGCCGACTATTATGGAAAATAAAATCATTCTTTTTAATGGAATATAAACTTTATCTTCTAATTCGTTATCTGAAACATTTTCATTATTTAATTGCATTTTATATTCGTTTAAAGTTGTATTAAAAGTTTTTATATAAAAAGCGTTTGATAACATTATGCTTGAAGAAGTGGCTATTATAATTGCGATTGCAAACATAATTGGAATTTTATAAATTAATTTTCTCATTTTTTAATCATACCTCTTTATTTGTGCATTTATAAAATATATTTTATAAAATGTATAATATTTAATTTAAAATGTCAATTATTCTATTAAAAAAATTATTTGACATTATAAAATATTATTCTATAATTAATAACATATTAAAAAAATAATAAAAATGGATAATTAAAATTTGAAAAATAGTAAAAGTAAAAAGAATAAAGTTGATAACAATAAATCTAATAAAGAAAAAAAATCGATTAAATATAATAAAAATTCAAATAAAAAAAATTTAGTTAAAAAAAAATCGGATATTAAGAAATCTATTCCAAAACCCGATATAAAGATAGATATAAACAATCCTAAAAAAGACGCCGAATTAATAGCAAAAGCTTATAATATTCCTATTGAATTCAATAAAAAATGTTTAGAGGAAGCAAAATCACTGCCCGATAATTTGGAAAACGAACCTTTAGAATTTGACAGAATAGATTTAAGAGATTTAAAAACTATAACTATAGACGGAGCGGATTCAAAAGATTTTGACGATGCGATAAGCGTAGAAAAATTAAACGGTGGCTATAAAATCGGAGTTCATATTGCAGATGTGAGTCATTTTGTAGATATTGGAAGCGCTTTAGACAGAGAGGCAAGAAAGAGAGGAAATAGCGTTTATTTGATAGATAAAGTTTATCCAATGTTTCCGCATGAACTTTCAAACGGAATTTGTTCTTTAAATGAAGGAGTAAGCAGATTTGCTATGACGGTTTTTATAAATATTGACAATAAAGGCAATGTTAGAGAAAGCAGTTTTCATAAAAGCGTTATAAAATCCGATAGAAGATTAACCTACGATTATGCTCAAGATATTTTAGACAAAATTGAAGAAGACGAAGAATGGCTAAAAAAATTATTAACTGAAGCAAACGAAATAAAAGAAATATTATTAAAAAAAAGAATTGAAAACGGAAGCATAGAATTTAATTTAAACGAAACTAAAATTATACTTGACGGAGATGGAAATCCGAAAGACTTTTTTATCGCCGAAAGGAAAGAAACGCATAAAATAATAGAAGAGTTAATGCTTTTGGCAAATTGCGAAGTCGCTAAAAAATTGAAAAATATAAAAGGCGCTATTTACAGAGTTCATGATTCGCCCGATAAAGAAAAATTGGACACATTTAATAGAATCGCTTACAACAGAGGTTATAAATTAGTAAAAGACAATGAAGGAAATTTTGATTTTCAATCTTTTATGGAAAATATAACGGGAAAGGCGGATGAAAAATTACTTCTCACTTTACTTTTGCGTTCTATGAAACAGGCTGTTTACGATATTAATAATATAGGACATTTTGGGCTTGGCTTTCAATATTATACGCATTTTACATCGCCGATAAGAAGATATACCGATTTGCTTACTCATAGATTATTAAAATTAGTATTGGAAGAAGATATAAAAACTCTTAAACCTTCAATGCAAAAAATGTTTAATAACGCCGCTTTGTCATGCTCAAAAACCGAAAGAGTGGCTATAGAATGCGAGAGAGCTTTGAATAAAGTAAAATCCGTTAGGTTTATGAAAGATAAAGTTGGAAACGAATATAACGGAATAATAAGCGGAATAACGAAATTCGGAATATTTGTAGAAATAGAAGAGCGAGGAATAGAAGGACTTATAAGATACGCAATTTTAAAATCGCATTATAGATTTGACGAAAAAGAACAAGCTGCCTATAGCGAAGCTAACGGCAAATGGTTTACTTTGGGCGATAAAATAAGAATAACTGTTTATAAAGTTAATCTTAAAGAATTATTTATAGATTTTATTCCGTCTGACGAATTTGATAATTCATTTGATAGAGAGAATATAATTGACGGTAAAGATTTTTTTAATAAAATTAGAAAAAACAAAAATAAAAAGAATAATAAAAATAATTCTAATCGCGGTAATAGAGGAAGAAATAAATCAAAAAATAATCGCAAAAGATAAAATTGAATTGATAAAAATTTTATTTAAATTTTGTAGTTTGTAAAAATATTTTAATTTATTCCAAGTCTTTTAATTGCTTCTGAAATATGCTCTATTCCTATAACTTTTATTCCTTCAATAGTTTTTGAGTTTTGAATTTCTTTTAGCGCTCTTTTTGAAATATAAACTTCTTTAAGAGAAAATTTTTTCATCTCTTTTATTCTTCTTTCCATAAATCTAACTGGACGAACTTCACCCGAAAGTCCTAACTCTCCTATATAAGCGGTTGTTCTTTGAATTGCAATTCCCGACATACTCGAAGCTATAGCCATTGCAACAGACATATCGCTCGCCGTTTCTTTTACATTAAGCCCGTTTGCTATATTAAGATAAACATCCTGATTCGACAAATTAAGATGCGCTCGTTTTTCAAGAATCGCTATTATTATTAAAAGTCTATATTGGTCGTATCCCATAGTTAGCCTTCTTGGATAACCGAAAGAACTACTGCCAACCAAAGCTTCTTGCTCAACGCAAAAAACTCTGCTTCCTTCAATCACGGGAGTTATAACATTTCCTGCAAATATCGATTCGTTAATTCCTTTAGTAAAAACTCTCGATGCATCGCTCACTTCCATTAATCCTTTTTCTGTCATTTCAAATATTCCGACTTCATCAACCGCTCCGTATCTATTTTTTACCGCTCTTAAAATTCTATATATTCCTTTATCGTCTCCTTCAAAATATAAAACGCAATCTACTATATGCTCTAATATTTTAGGTCCCGCTATAGTTCCTTCTTTCGTTATATGTCCGACTAAAAATATAGTTATGTTTTTTAATTTTGCTATTTGCATTAAAGCCCAAGCGCAGTTTTTAATTTGAGCGGGAGAGCCAGCTATACTATTTGTTGAAGAAGTATATATAGTTTGAACGGAATCGATTATCGCAAGGTTTGGTTTTTCTTCTATAAGAGTATTTACAATATTATCGCAATTAGATTCTGAAGAAATTAAAAAATCCGAATCGTTTATATTCGTTATATTTAATCTATCCGCTCTTAATTTTATTTGCTCTAAAGATTCTTCACCTGTAAAATAAAATACTTTTTCTTTTTTCGATATATTTGAAGCGACTTGCAAAAGCAGAGTAGATTTTCCAATTCCAGGCTCGCCTCCGATTAAAATGACGCTTCCTTGCACTAATCCTCCGCCAAGCACTCCGTTAAGCTCTTCTATTTCAGTAGATATTCTAACATTATCTCCCGTTTTAATTTTTTTTATTGAAGTTAGTAAAGCCTTGCCTTCGGAATTTTTCTCTCTTATATTTTTTATATTATTATTTTCTTGCGGTTCTGTGAAAGGTTTTAATGTATTCCAAGAATTGCAGGACGGACATTTTCCCATCCAATTAATCGTAGTCTCTCCGCAATTATCGCATATAAATATCGTGTTATTCTTTTTCGGCATTATTGAATTTCTCAAATATTTTCTTTCTTCGTTTTTTGTCCGAATTCCATAAAGCAAGTCCGAATACTATAACGGCTAAAGGAACAATAACTATATTTACAATTCTAACAAATAATTTCATACTTTCGGGAACTTGATAAGGAGGATTAAATATAGCTCCCTTTCTTCTTATGCTCATAAGTCCGACATCGCCAGCCATATAATCTACTAAATTCATTAAAAGTATTCTATTCACAGTATATGCACTATTTTTAGCCATATCGTAAGAACCTATAAGTATTATTTTTCCGTCAGTAGTAGAATTGATTCTATTTATATTTGCTAAATCCGATTGATTAGGAATATCTTTATTTAAAAAAGCGCTTTCCATTTTTCCTTCGGATACCGCTCCTATTAATCTTCTATATAATCTGTTTGTATCCGATGGTGCTCCCGACCTAGAAGATGAAATATTTTGAGTTTCAGTCCAACTCTTAACGCTTGTATGAAATAAAGGAGTTATTTTTAATCCTTCTATATTCGTATTAATTAAAACTTCAGAAACCATCGGAACAAGAATGGCGTTTATGCTTTTAGTTATATCGCTTTTAGGATTTATATTTTCCGTAGCTATTGCGGGAACATAATATAACATCTGCTCTGGAGCGTTTTGCTCTCTTCTACTTCTATAACAATATTCATCAAAAACCATATTCGTAGCGACAGTTAAACCGTAATTTTTAATCATATTATTTAATCCGTTTGTAACGGGAACTAAAACAGGCTCGCCGTATATTGGAGAATTAGGATTATTTTCATCCATTTCTACTCCGCTAATCATAAATAAAACGGGCTTGCCTCTCATTATAAATTGGTCTAGTTTATATAATTCGCTTTCAGTCCATTCAACTTTACCGCCCGCTATTATCAAAGCGTCTATATTTGAAGGAATATCTTCTTTTGTTGTATCTATAACTTGATAATTATAATTCGCTTCAATTTCGCCTAAATATTCTGTAAAACTATTATATCTATCGTTTGGATTTCCGCCGTATTGTTCGGGAATATCGAAATATGGAGGCTCTCCATGTCCCGTTATATATCCTACAGTCGCTTTAATTCCAAGCATACCGTCAATATTTTTTAATATATCGTCTTTGATTGCGGAAAAATCGCCGTATAAAATTGAAGCCGTTGATAATTCTTTTATATCGTTTCCGTTTTCTAAAAATAATGAAAAATAACCGCTTCCTTTATTTGCCACTATGTTTCCTTTTTCGTCTTTAATATCTTCCCACTCTAATTTTTTTATATTTAATTTTTTTAATAATTCTTCGTTTTTAATTTCGTCTTCGGAGTTTGCAATATTTATATTAGTAAATACAACTTTATTCATTAAATTTTTATTCGCTTCGTTTACGGCTTGCATTATTGATTCTGGAACTAAATTTGCAGCTCCAATCGGAAGAAGTCCGTAAGTTTCGGGCGAAGATATATAATAAACATTTAAATTATTTTCAAGTCTTTTTAATTTATCGTTTTTATCAATCATTTTTCTTATAACTGTGTCTATTCTATATTCTAATCCTTCCGTAGATTCTATAAAAGGAATAGTTTCAATAGAATCTCCATACAAAAATGCAAGTCCCATATAAGCGACTTTAGTTTGAGTTTGGTCTCTCTCCAATACGCTAATTTGACTTGAGCTAATTCCATATTGATTAGCCAAAGACTGATTTTTTGAAGCGTCTATAATTTCAAAACTTATATTTTTTGATTTATATTCTTCAAATATATCTCTTACATATTTTTCGTAAGTTGAAAAAGGCGGCGGAAGATTTGGAGTTATAAAAAACTTCACGCTCATAGGCTCTTTTATATTTTTTATTAGAGTTTTACTTTCTTTACTTAAAGAATAAACTTTATCTCTCGTTAAATCCAAAGAAGGATTAAATTGATTAATAATCGCATTGATTAAAATTATAATTATTAAAACTAAAATAAATGTTATGATTCTGTCTTTTTTCTTTGTCATTATATATTCCTATTAAAAATAATGCTTATATAATAATATATAATTAATTATAAAACAAGTATTTTTTTATCAAATTATTTTAAATATTCTAACTTACTTTATTAAAAAATATATAAACTTACAAAATTAATAAATATTTAAAATCTACATTTAAAATTAAAATAATAAACTATCATTTTATTAAATTTTAATATAATATCTAACTTTAGAATAAATTTTTATAAATGTGGTAAAATATGGCGAGCAAATTTAACGATATTGATATGCAAGATTGGAAAAATTGCGATATTAATATAGATACTCTATGGTTAATTGATAGAAGAGATAAAAGCGGAAAACATAAAAATATTTATCATGGAAATTTTATTCCTCAAATTCCCAATCAACTTATACGCCGTTATAAGAAAGAAATTTATAAAGTATATATTGAAATTTTAGATTAATAAAATATAATATATATAATTTTATATTTAGGAGTATTTTTATGGGAATACTAGAAAAAATATTAAATTTTATATCTGATGCTATCTCGAATAATAATTCTTATAATCCAAAAATAGTTGGTAGAAAAATAGGTGAGGAAATTGAAAGGATATTTATTGACCAAAACATAATAAATAATGGTGGCACTATTAGTATAAAAATAGATGACATTAAAAAAAGAATTCCTACATATTCAACTGGTAATGGACATTCTGCTTTAAGAGATGGAAGCGAGGGGGGGTGAGCAAATAGGATATTTAATATATAAATATAATGTTAAAAAAATTTACGAAAATCCAAATAATAAAAATAGTGCTCTTATAGAGATTATAATAAGAAAGAAATAATTAATTTTATAGTGAATTATATCGGTTCTAAATTTACTCTGTCGTCTTTTTTAGAAGAAAGCATAAAAGAAACTCTAAAAGAAAATAATTCCAAACCTTTAAGCGAAAATATATTTTGCGATTTATTTACGGGAACTGCGGCGGTAAGTAAAATATTTAAAAATCAAGTTAATAAAATTATAGCAAACGATAAAGAATATTACAGTTTTGTTCTTGCAAAAAATTATATAGGAAATAATAAAATCTTAAAAAGAAAAAATCAATTAATAGATTTATTGAATAATCTTAAACCCGTAAAATCTAAAATTTTTATTAATTATGCGCCAAGCGGAGGAAACGAAAGGCAATATTTTAGCGATTATAACGCGATGAAAATTGACGCTATTCGCTTGAAAATAGAAGAATGGAAAAATAATCAATTTATAAACGACAACGAATATTTTTTTCTTTTGGCTTCGCTTTTAGAATCCGCCGATAAAGTGGCAAATACCGCTTCGGTTTACGGAGCTTTTTTGAAACATATTAAAAAATCCGCTCAAAAAGAAATTATATTAAAGCCCGCGGAATTTGATTGCGGTAATACGAAAAGCTTAATTTTTAACGAAGATGCTAATAATATTATTACAAAAATTAAAGGCGATATACTTTATCTTGACCCGCCATATAATGCTAGAGAATACGGCGCTAATTATCATTTGCTTAATACAATAGCGCTTTACGATGATTTTACTCCGAAAGGCAAAACGGGATTAAGAGAATATGATAAATCAAATTGGTGTAAAAAAGATAAAGTTTATAAAGAGCTTGAAACTCTGATTAAAAACGCCAATTTTAAATTTATATTTTTAAGTTATAATGACGAAGGTTTATTATCGTTAAAACAAATTAAAGAAATTTTTGAAAGTCGAGGAAAATATAGTTTAAAAAATAAAACCTATAAAAGATTTAAAGCCGACAATAATCGATTTAATAAAAAAGACGAAACTACGGAATATTTGCATATGTTAATTAAATAAAATTTTATTCATAAATGTTAAGGTTGTATTTTATAATAATAATAATATAATTAAAATAGATTATGAAAATTTTATTAATAAAACAAACTTCTCTCGGCGATGTTCTTCACATGACGCCAGTTATAAGAGCTTTGAAAAAATGGAAGCTCGAAGCCGAAATTGATATTGTAACCGATAAAAGAGCTTTGGGAATATTAAAAAATAATCCTTATATTAATAAATTGTATGTTCTCGATATTTATAAATACGAAAAAGAAATTTTTAAATCGCCTTTAAAATTTTTTTCAACTATAAAAGAATTTTTCTCTCATATAAAAGAAGTTAGAAAAAAAAAATACGATATCGCGATAGATTTGCAAGGGCTTGAAAGAAGCATAATTTTTCTTTATTTATGCAAGGCTAAAAAAAAATATGCAAAAGGAAAATGGGCTTTCGTCAAAAGTAATTATTATGTCGATATTAACGCTATAGTCGGATTAATTTCATTTTTAAATTTTTTTGACTGCCCAAATGACGGAGTAGATTTAGATTATTTTCTGCCCGAAACTATAGAAGAAGATTTTAATAAAACTATTGAAAGAATAAAGCAAACAAAAAATTTTGAAATTGAAAAAGATTATATAGTTTTTTCTCCTTTTTCAAGATGGGAGACAAAAGATTTGTCGGTAAATAAAGCGAGAGAGATAATAGCCGAAATAAAAAAATTAAAAGATATTCAAATAATAGTTTCTGCGACTTCGGATTATAATAAAGAATGCAAAGAAATTGTAGAAGGTTTTGATAATGTTTTGGATTCTTCGGGGCTTTTTAATTTGACAGAACTTGCATATTTAATAAAAAATTCTAAATGCATGTTAACTGTTGATTCTTTTCCTATGCATACGGGTTGCGCTTTCAAAAAACCTCTTATTGCAATATTCGGACCGACAAGCGAAATAAGAGTCGGACCTATTGCGGAAAATTCCGAAGTTTTCAGAGCGGACAATATAGAATGTGAAAAATGTTATAAAAGAAAAAACTGCCCAAATAATCATATTTGCATTGAAAATATTGATTCAAAATTATTGGCTAAAAGATTAATAGACAAAATAATTAATTAAAGTTAATTGAAATTAAAATAAGAAACTTCATTAACTATATTTTTCGATTTATCTAAAACATTTTTGCTCGCGTTAGCTCCGTCTTCAGCTATTTTAGAATTTTCTTGAGTAATATTATTTAATTCTACTACGGCGGCGTTAATTTGAGATATGCTGTCTTCTTCGTTTATTATAGCGTTAGAAATATCTATTAATAATTTTAATACATCATTAACCGAATTTTCAATTTGATTAAGAGTATATGAAGACGCTTTAACCGATATTTTTCCATTATCTATTTTTCGTATTGTCTCTTCTACTATTCCAGAAATATCTTTTGCAGCGTTTCCTACATTAAGCGCCAAATTTCTAACTTCGGAAGCTACTACGGCGAAACCTTTTCCTTGCTCTCCAGCGCGCGCAGCTTCAACGGACGCGTTTAAGGCAAGAATATTTGTTTGCAAAGCTATTGATTCTATAGTATTGGTTATTTCGGATATTTTTTTACTCGCTTCGGATATTTCATTCATATTTTCGGAAGTATTATTTATAGCGTCTACTCCGTTTTTTGTGGCGTTAGAAACATTTTCGCTCATACTTTTTGCATTGCTTGCATTTTTAGCGGTTTCACGCAAAGAAGATAATACAAATTCTACGGAACTTGCCAACTCTTCAAGAGAACTCGCTTGAGAGTTTGCTCTGTCGGATAAATTAACGCTTCCGTTCGTAATAATATTAACAGAATCGTTAATTCCGTTGATTTCTTTTTTCATTGTATAAATTATATCGCCTAATTTATTTTGCATACTATTAAGCGCTCTCATAACATCGCCCATTTGGTCTTTTTTATTTAATTCTTTATCCTTAAACGAAATATTGAAATTTCCTTTAGACATTGATTCTATAATTTTAATAGTATTTTCTAAAGTAGAAGAAATAGGTTTTGCAACTATAAGAACAAGACATAATTCTATGCTTGATAAAACTATCGATACGGCAATAAGAATAATCATTAAACTTATTAAAGATTTTTTTAAATCGTTTGTCGGCGTAGATACTATCAATATATACGGCAGACTTTTAGCGGAAACGGATATATAAGCTTTATCTTTTTCTACCCAACCATAATTAGAATTGTTTAGAATATTATCTTTATGTTTTGATATGATAGAATCGTCAAAAATATTTTGCTTTAAAATATAAGATTTATTAGGACTGTGAAGATATAATCCGCTATGATTTATTATATTCAATTCATAGTCTTTAATAATTTCTAAATCTTCTACAATTTTTGAAAATAATATATCGACTCCTACTACTCCCAATAAATTTCCGTTATCATAAATAGCCTTTGAAAAAGTTATTACTATCGGATTGCGCGTGTCTATAATATCTATATAAGGTTCGGATACTGCTATATTATCTTTTGATTTTAAAGCTTCTTTATACCAACCTCTTGAAGTTTGGTCATAATCTGCAGCCAATTTGCCAACAGTATTTAACATATATCCGCCGTCTTTATAAGGAATTCTTCCACCATAATATATATTCATTATATCTTTATCGTTATCTACAATATTTGAAAATATGTTTTGCAATTTATTCGTATCGGTTTCTTTTTCTAAATACGAACAGAATATATTTACTTTTCCGTAAAGAGATAAAATTCTATTTTCTAATATTAGTATTAAATTATTTATATTAGATTCTTCGGCTTTTAAAAATCTTTTTTCGTATTGTGGAAAATATAAAATATAAACCATAATGCAAATAGCAAACATTGAAATTATATAAGGAATTAGGAATTTGAGAACCAAACTATTTTTTCTTTTTTTCATTTACTTTACTCCATTTTTTCGTATAATTTATATTAACTTTAAAACCTTATTATAGTAATATTTACTTACGAATAATACATTAATTATCGAAAATAGTAAACAAATTTTTATATTAAATTTATACTTACTTTTTATGTAAAAAAGGTAGAGAAAAATTCCCTTTTATTTTTTATATAAAAAAGTTAATTCTAAAATAAAATCATAATTTAAAAAGAATTAAATTAATATCATTTTACAAATAAATTAAACAAAAAGAATTTTTGCAAGAATAAAAAATATTAATCAAAAATTAAAATAATTTATATTACAATCCAAATAACTCGCTAACAATCGGATAAGGAACTGTATCCGCCACATTATTTTTAAGATGTTGAACAAGCATTTCCGTATCCTCGTCAACATTTTCGTAAATAGATTTATCGACATGCTGAAATTTGCTCAATTCCAATTCGGTTATTTTAACAAATCTATCGACATAAATATAACTAACTTGGTCCATATAAGTTATAACCAAAAATTTTACATTATTAAAATCATGCAAATAATAACTAACAGAATCTTCATCGTCATCGGTTTTATTAACTTTATATATTTTATAATTTTTTATTCTATTAACAAAATCGCTTATATAATTATTGAGAGAATAAATATTTGTAAGCAATGTAATTTTGCTGTCGTTATTATAATCGTAAATATACTCGGATATTTTATTTATATTATCTTGATTTATTTTACAATAAAAACTCGTATATTTATCGTTATTATATAAATCAATATCTTTAGCGATAGTAAAACTAACTCCAAATGACGATTCCAATTTTTTAAGATAATCCATTAATTTATCGGTATCGGATTGATAAGCGGTTAATATTAAATAATTATCTCCGCCTTGAAGTTCGTTTTTTGATTTTAATACATCGACTTTTCCTAATGTCGAAGAAATCTTTAAAATATTGTTATCTTCCATGATGTAACTCCTAATTTAATTTTTTATTTTGCTCATTAAAACATCTATAATATATATTAAGTATAATCAATAAATATCAATCTGTCAAGCGTTTTAACTTAAAAATTATAACTAAATAAATATAAATCTTAATCAATTATATAATTAATTTTTAAAAGAACGGGCGATAATAAAAAAAGCTGTAAATATTATAATAAAGAAAAATATTATTATGTTTTCGTTTTTATCCGCTATAAATTCTTCATTCATATTTGTAAAAAATAAATTACAATACAACATTTAAAATTTAAATTTTAAAATATACAAACCTATTTAGATTTAATTTATATAATAAAGAAATTATAATTTAATTAAAATATAAAATAATTAATTTAAAAATTTCCTTGACAATTAATTAAATTGATATAATCTATTTATTAACTTTTTTATTGGAAATAAATTTATGGAAATAGAAAAAAGCGAAAATAAGAAAGCGTCTTTTTTAACTATGTTTATATCTTTCTTTTACATAGGATTAGTCACGATAGGCGGAGGTTTAGCTATGCTTCCAATAATGGAAGAAGAATTTGTAAATAAAAGAAAATTTTTAACTAAATCGGAAATAATCGATGTTTTTGCATTAGCTCAAAGTATTCCTGGAGTTATCGCTGTTAATACTTCTTTACTAACGGGATTTAAAATTGCAGGAATATTGGGAGGAATTATGGCTGGAATTGGAGTAATGATGCCTTCTTTTATAATAATACTTATAATAGCGCCGATATTTGAAAGATTTCAGAATTTAGAATATGTCAATAAAGCTTTTTTGGGAATTAAAGGAGCGATAGCGGGATTAATATTACTTTCGGCTTACGGAATGGGAAAGGAAGTTTTAAAAAATAAATTTACCGCTATACTTTTTATATTTAGTTTTATTCTTGTAGTATTTTTGAAATTTAATGTTATTTATACGCTTTTAATTTCGGGTTTAATCGGTTGGATTTATTATTTAATAAATAAAAATATAAAAAATAAAAAGGATTTATAATGATTTATTTCAGATTATTTTATGTATTCGCAAAATTGGGACTTTTCACTTACGGCGGAGGCTACGCTATAATCGCGCTTTTATTAGGAATATTGGAAAATTACGGTTGGATAAGCGCATCGGAGTTTTCAAAATTAGTGGCAATCTCTCAAATAACGCCAGGTCCGATAGCGATTAATTCGGCGACTTTCGTAGGTTATAGAGTGGCGGGAATTTTAGGCTCTTTCTTTGCAACATTAGGAATATTCGTTCCAGCATTTTTTATAACGATGATTGTCTCTCAATTTTTTTACAAAATAAAAGAAAACGAACAATTTAACGCAATAATGAACGCTTTGAGAGTTTGCGCGGTCGCTTTGATAGCTTCGGCTGTAATCACATTTTCAAAAGACGCTTTTTTTGTAAAACTCACGGAAACCTCGATATTAAGAAATATAGATTTTATTCAAAATATTTTTAAGTATATAAGCCCGATTGGAATTTTTATTTT
>OIYR01000699.1_pt1 | contig 18215 bp, 26 predicted proteins | sample 1588221 | NCBI WGS metagenome assembly OIYR01 (sample SAMN03283292) | human gut metagenome | biome: human-associated habitat; material: feces | host: Homo sapiens | place: Peru | collected 2012 | reverse complement strand
CTTTTCTTTGCAATTTTTTGAAGTAATTGATAACCATTTTAGATTAGATGTGTTAACATATGAGCATATGTTCATATATTATAAAATTAAATAGTGTGCAATTGTATGAGTATGTGTTCATATAATAATATTTATTAATTAATAATGATTATTGTATGAGTGGCTATTCATATATTAATTATTTTTATAATGTTTAACGCTTTACAATAATAAATATATATGATACAATATTATTACAAGGAGGTTATAATATGGATACAAAAAATTTACAAAATCAGAATATTGATAATTTATTTAGCGGTATTCTAACGCTTAAAAATATTGAAGAGTGTTATGCGTTTTTTTGCGATTTATGTACTCCTAATGAGTTACATATGTTATCTCAACGCTTTCAAATTGCTAGGGAATTTCATAATGGTGAAAGCTTTAAAAATTTATCTAAAAAAGTAAATGCAAGCTCAGCAACCATTGCGAAAGTTAAAAAAGACTTACTTTATGGTAACGATGGACTTGCCTTGGTATTACATAGATTATTACAATGAGGAGGATATAAATGGGAGTACGATTAAATGAAGAACAATTGAAACGTAAACAATGGATTATCGAACGTATGGACGATTATAAAGAAATTGACGAGCCACTTGTGGAAGCCTTGGCGTTCGCGATTGATAGACTTGAATATATGGACGAGCGTATTAACACGCTACCAGCTATGTTAGATGACCGCCAATTTATGGCTAGCCGTGATAAGTTTGTTAAGCAAGTTGAAAATGGCTTGAAAATGCTTGACATTACGCCTCAAGCAAGAAACAAAAAAGAGGCTGAATCTGTTAAACAAATCGAAAATAAAGACCCTTTGGAGGCGTTACTAGATGTATAAAAAAGCCTATGAGTATTGTAAATGGGCGGTACAATCTGATAACGTAAAAGTCCCGAAGTACGTTAAAAAGCAGTGTTCACAATTTATAGATATATGGGAAGATAAAGACCCTATTTCTATCATAGACCATAATAAAGCTCAAAAGATTTATAAATTATTACAGCTTATTAACGTACCTAAAGGGGAGGGCGTAGGGAAATCAGTTATAAATAGTCTAACTGGCTTTCAATGGCTTTTATTAATCGCCCCTTTTTGCGTGGTACATCGTGATGACAACAGCAAAAGAACATATGAGCAGATTGTACTAGAAATTGCCCGTAAAAATGCGAAGTCTTACGTATCCGCCCTTATATGTTTGGTTCTTATGATTTTAGAACCTAAATTTTCACGATTTTTTACAGTAGCACCTACAGGAGCATTAGCCCGTGAAACATTTAGACAGATAAAAGAGTTTGTTAACATGTCCCCAGCCTTATCGAAGCATTTCAAATTGCGACGTGATAACATTATCTGTAAATTAACAGAGTCGGAATATGTTCCGCTTAACTATAGTACAAGTACCCTTGACGGGCGTTTACCGAACGCGTGGCTAGGCGATGAAGTCGGGGCGTTACCTTGCTCATATCCGCTTGACGCTATGCGAAGCGGTAGTATCTTGTTAAAAAACAAGCTAGGTATAATCATGTCAACTAAATATGCAACAGTTGATAACCCTATGGAGGAAGAAGTACAATATAGTAAAAACGTATTAGACGGGATAGTTGAAGATACAGCTATCTTTTCATTATTGTATGAACCCGATAACCCCGAGGGAGATTGGACTACAGATACAAATATATTGGCTCAAGCCAACCCATTGGCGATTGAAGTCCCTGTATTATGGGATAACTTAATCAAAACCCGTAATAAGGCTATTGAATTACCAGCTACTAAATCGAATTTTTTAACAAAACACTGTAATATTATTTGTAGTGATACAGGCAACGAGGCGTACGTCGATATTCAAGATGTAAAAGCGTGTGCTACCTCTGAGCCGATTAATTGGAACGGACGGGACGTATACGTTGGTTTGGACTTATCCGTTAGCGGTGATAATACAAGTGTTAGTATCGTAGCCCGTGATGACAACGGAAAATTGATTTGTAGACCTATGTGTTTTATTCCTAAAGATAGAAAAGATTTAAAATCACGGAAAGAACGCTGTAACTACGATAGATATATCGAAGAAAATAAATGTATTGCATGCGGTAGTGATGTAATTGATTATGGTACTATAGAAGATTATATTGTTAACTTACGCGATACATTAGGGGTTAACATAATAGCCGTAGGATATGATAGGTATAATGCGTTATCTAGTGTATGCAAGTTAGAAGAAGCTGGAATACCATGTATAGAAGTAAAACAACATTCGAGCGTATTGGCAAGCCCTACAAAATTACTTTATGAGGAAATAACTACACATAATTTCATGTATGAAGAAAATGAATTATTTGAAGTCAATTTCAATAACTGTAAAGTACAATATGATACTAACTTAAATAGATATGTTCATAAAAAGAAATCACAACGCAAGGTGGATATGGTTGTAGCAACTCTTGATGCGGTTTGTCTATTGGAACAATCTGAATTATTAGACAGCAACTGGGTATGCGAATAAAACTATTGACATATATAAATATATTTGATATACTATAAGAGAACTAAAAAGATAACACATTTATTATCTCCGAGCGTACTAACATAGTCGCTAAAACAATTTACATTTATATATCTTTTTGACCTGTAGAAAATTTTCTACAGGTTTTTTATTTTGTTGTTGACATTATTGTACTAACATGTTATTATAATATTGTACTAACAAAGGAGGTGAAAGAATGGCACTAGAAACGCGTATTCAAGTACGTTGTAGTACTGAAGAACTAGAAGAATTTAAGGAGTTAGCTGAGGATAACGGCTTTACACTAAGCGATTATATTCGCTGGTTATTGGAAAATGAGAAAGGAGGTGATGAAGAATAATGTTCGATTGGTTTAAAAAAGAATCACGAGCTACTGAAGCGGAAGTACTCGCTGATATTGCTGAGGGTTTTACGCCGTCAACTACAACAGCAAAAACACGAGCGGACGCGTTAAGTATTCCAGCCGTTGCAACCGCTGTTGATTGGATAAGCGGTGCTATTAGCGGACTACCTATCAGAATGTACAAGAAAACTGATAGCGGTTATCAAGAAGTATTCGACGATTATCGCATAGACTTGGTGAACCAATACTCGGGCAATTGCATGACGGCTAGTGATTTGTTTAAAAATATTATCACTGATTATTTACTAGACGGAAACGGGTTCGCTTATGTGGTGAAACGTGGCAATAAAATTGCAAAACTATCCTATGTACCGCCTACAAAACTAACTTATACCGAATCAGTAGACTGTATTGATAAAGTTTTGAAAGTATGGGTTGATAGCAGAGAAATTCGTGATTATGACCTATTAAGAATTTGTCGTCACACAAAGAATGGTTTAACGGGTATCGGTTTTGTATCTGATAATCAGTTATTACTATCTACTATCTTAAATAGTTTGGACTACGAAAACAAAACAACGTCTAGCGGTGTACGCCGTGGCTTCTTAAAATCTAAGTTTAAGCTAGATAAAGATAAGTTAAAATCATTGAAAGAGGCTTGGCGGAAATTACGCAATCGTGATAGTGATGTATTAGTTTTGAATGAGGGTATCGAATTCGAAAATGCTACATCTACAGCAACGGAAAGCCAGTTAAGTCAGAATAAAGAAATTAATACTAGGGCTGTACTCACATACTTTGGACTACCTAGTAATTTCTTAACTAACGCTAACTCAGACAGTTATAAAACTGCTGTTATGATAGCTGTACTTCCGATTGTGGCTCAGTTAGAAAACGCATTGAATGAGTTTTTATTGTTGGAGTCAGAAAAAGGACAATTAAAATTCGTAATTGATACTAATTCTTTAATGAGAACCAATATCGTTGAGCGTTATAACGCCTATAAAACAGGTATTGATAGCGGAGTTTTAACTATTGACGAGGTTCGCCGACTTGAAAACTTGCAAGTATTGGAATTACCATTCCTTAAAATGAGCCTTGGCAACGTGCTATATAACACTGAAAATGGTAGTATTTTTGTACCAAATACAGGCGTTACAACTGATATGAAAAAACCTCAAGAAAATGATTGACATTGTACTAACATTAATGTATAATATTAATTGTTAGGAGGTGAAATGTTGAAAATCGAATTACGAAACAATAAGGTACATATTAGCGGTTATGTAAACGCTGTAGAACGTGAGTCGCGTGTGTTGCATGATAGTGCTGGCGAGTTTATCGAAGTAATGAAAGCGGGCGTATTTAGAAAAGCCCTTGAAAGAAACTCAGACGTCGGTCTTATGTTTAACCACACACGAGCGTTACAAGCGGAAAACATGGAATTAACTGAGGATAGTATCGGTCTTAAAATCGACGTAGACGTAACAGACGCCGAAGTTATTCAAAACGCTTATGACGGAAAATTAACGGGCTTCTCGTTTGGCTTCCGTTGTTTACAAGCTGATTTTGAAGAACGTGACGGGTTGCCTAAATTGCGGAATGTTACCGATATTGACTTAATTGAAGTATCTATTTTAAATTGTACGCCCGCATACTTCGCCACTGAGCTAACGGCTCGGGGCCTGATTGAACAGCGGGGAGAAACAACAGACGTAGAAATTGATGACACTGAAATTAAAGCTCTTGGACAATTGAATACATATAAACAACATTTTGAATTTATTAAAGGAGAATAACATACATGAATTTAAAAGCTCTTATCGAAAAACGAAATGCACTTGTAGAAGAAATCAACAAAGTATTTGAAACAGCAGAGGCTGAAACTCGTGCATTAACATCTGAAGAACAAGACGTATTTAAATCTAAAACACAAGAATTGAAAGATTTAGACGCTACAATCAAAATGGCAAAAGAAGCCCGTTCCTTGGAAGAAGTCGACGTACCTCAAGAAGAACGTAAAGCTGTTGAAGCTGATGAAAAAACTGAAGATGTAGAAGCTCGTGCATTTGAAACATTAATTCGTGAAAATCGTGCTACTGGTGAAATGAAACTCGGTGAAAATGGTGCGGTTATTCCTACTACAATCGCTAATCGTATTCTGGATACAGTAAAACAAATTGCTCCGCTATATGCGTTAGCGACTAAATTTAATGTTAAAGGTAAACTTGACTTCCCTGTTGCAAAAGAAGCTATCACAACAGCATATTCTGACGAATTTACTGCATTATCTTCCTCTACTGTAGGTTTTGAAAAACGTACTCTTGACGGCTTCCTTGTTGGTGCTTTGTCTAAAGTATCTGTATCTCTTATCAATAATTCTCAATTCGACATCGTTAATTATGTAATTAACAAAGTCGCTGAATCTATCGCGTTGTTCTTGGAAAAAGAAATTATTAGCGGTGAGGGTACTACTAAAATGACTGGCGTGTTGGTTGATACTTTGGTTAAAAAAGTAGAAACAGCTGATGATGTACCTACAGCAGATGAATTTATCGCTGTACAAGTTGAAGTACCACAACAATATCAAACAGGTGCAATGTGGTTGGTATCCAATAAAACATTGTTGGCTATGCGTCAAATGAAAGATGAAAACGGACGTTATTTCTTGCAAAATGATTTAACAAACGGCTTCGGTTATACATTCCTTGGTAAACCTGTAATGGTATCCGACCAAATGACTGATACAAATGTTGTATATGGTGATTTTAGCGGTTACTTTGTAAACATTCATGAGGGTTCTTCTATTAAAGTATTAAATGAAAAATACGCTGATGAACATGCTGTAGGCGTTGTAGCTTGGTTAGAAGTTGATGGCAAGGTTATGGAAGAGGGTAAACTTGTTAAAACTGTAAAGAAAACATCTTCTACAGGTCGCTCCGCAAAAGCTAGCGAATAATAAATACTAATAATAAGGGGTGAGGCGTTCGCCTCGCCCTTATTTACTATCATGAAAGAGGTGATATAATGAAAGTATCAGAAATCACACTTGAAACGCTGAAGCAATATTTAAGGGTAGACGGCGATGAAGACGATATTTTACTAGGTGCATACCTTGACGGGGCAAAAGAATACATGTGTTCTTATCTTGGTTGCGTTGAAAACGATTTAGACAAACATGCACCGCTTGCCGTTGTTGCAATGGCTATTGTTGCAGACGCTTATGAGGTACGCCAATTTACATCAAGTACTATCACAAAGAACCCTCTAATTGAACAAATGCTCGCTATGTATTGTAATAACTTCTTGGAGGCGGACGAATGAGATACGTTAAAGATTTACGATTATCAAGCATGTTAAAGAACCGCCTTGAAGTATGGGGTGTTGTAACAGCAACAGAAAAGAACCGCCTAGGCCAATATCCAAAGGAAGAAAAGAAACTGTTTGATGTATGGGGTGCTATTCTACCTATGACAGGCGGACTTTTAAGCGGTCGACAAGCAGAAACAACGCTCACGCGTACCACTCATAAGATTGTAACGCGTTATACTGATAAGATTAATTCTAGCATGTTCATCATGTATAAGGGTACTCGTTACGATATTCTTTATATACAAGACCCATATTTGAACGGGGAAAGACTTGAGATTTTTTGTGAAGTGGTTATTTAATTCTTGCCTTTGTTAGCACAATATGATATAATTAATTGTGTTAGGAGGTGAATTATTATAATTAGCGTAATTGACGTTATACGAGCGTTAAGTGAATTGATTGAAAAAGAATATCCGAATTATCCAGTATGTGACTACGATATTGAGGAAGACTATCCGCGACCTAGTTATTTTATCAACGTAGAAAACGTACACACGGAATGGGTGGCAACTGACTACATACAGGAAAGTAGCGACCTAGAAATTACATTTTTTGCCGAAAATCGCTATGAGGGCTTTTTAGAATTGTTAGATATGAAAAATAATCTGACAAAGCTATTTAATGAGCCGTTACAAATTACTGATAATTTCTATGTTACGTTACTCGAAACTACATCGGAAATTTTCAAACAAGATAAAGTTTTGACTTTTTCATTTACCGCTAACATCGTAAATAAAATTGAGCGTGACGAAACTGAGTATTTAATGGAAAATTTATATTACAAAGAGGAGGTACATTAATATATGGCAACAGTACGGGTAGGCTTACCTAATATCGACATTGTATTTAAACAAAAAGCAGTTACTGCTGTATTGCGTTCCGAACGTGGTATTCTTGCTGTGTTAGTACAAGACGATAAACAAACAGAGGGCGTAACACGATTTACATATAAACGCGGAACAGACGTATCTGACAAAGATTATTCCGCCGATAATTACAAAGCAATCAAACGGGCGTTTGATGTTGCTGTAAACAAAGTACATGTATTCAGATGTGCAAGTACTGTAGAATTGAAAGACGTATTTAAAGAAGTCGAAAAAGTACGAATTAATTATATTTGTACTAACGTAAAAGCTAATCAGCAAGAACTAGCTAACTATGTACGCCAATATAATAATGATAATCAAGGTCATAAAATTGTTGGTGTTGTTTCTAACGTCGAAACAGCAGATAGTAAATACATTATCAATCTTAAAGGTACTGGCGGTACTTTAAAAGATGATACAGCTGTTACTGCTGAAGATTATGTTATCAGAATTGCTTCTACATTGGCTAATTTACCTATGAATAGAAGTTTGACATACTATGTGTTTAGTGATTTGAAAGCATGGGACGATAGTTATATCGATACTGAGAACCCTATTGGCGTATGGATAACAAAAGGCTTCTTAACTCTTATCAACGATGATGATGAAGTAAAATGCGGACGAGCTGTAAATAGTTTAGTAACATTTACTTCTACAGATACTGAAGATATGTCTTACATTATTATTGTCGAAAGCATGAATTTAATTCTTGAAGATATTTATACAACCTTTAAAGATTATTATGTTGGTAAATACAAGAATACATTATCTAATCAACGTCTATTTATTTCTAGCGTAAATAGTTATTTCCGAACTTTACAAGGCGAGGAAATTTTAGATGACGCATACGATAACCATGCAGAAATTGATACTGAGGCTCAACGTAACGCATGGACGGCTATTGGTAAAACTGAGGCGGAAGACTGGACGGACTTAAAAGTACAACAAATGAGTTTCCGTACTAATGTATATCTTGCTGGTGATGTAAAAGTCACAAATTGCATGGAAGATTTACGTTTTGAAATTGCGTTGGCGTAATTCTTGACGGGTGGCCTATTTTTGAGGCGTTGGAATTAAAGGAAAGGAAATAATTACATGACAGGTAATCAATGTATCCTAGGCACGTTTGGTAAAATCTTTGTTAATAACAAACGTATCGCGAATATCAAAAGTTTTGAGCTTAAAGCGTCTATGGACTATGAAGAAATTGACGTTAATGGGAACTTAATCAAACAATATAAATATAAAGGTGCGAGCCTTTCGGGTACTATGGAAGTATGGAAAGTTGATAGTTATAACATTAATCTTGTTAAAGACTCTATCAAAACAGGTGTTATGCCCGACATTAAAATTGTAGGTGAGTTAACAGACCCTAACATTGATGGTGATGAAGCAATTGAAATTACAAACGTATATCTTGATGAAGCTACTTTGTTAGCGTTCACAAACGGCGAAGTACGCGATGAAAGTACGGCGTTCCGTGCTGGCGGTTATAATTACATCAGCACTATTGATTAATGGTAAAGGGGCGGTAAAACGCCCCTATTACTTTATGTAATAGTAATTATGCTGTTTTGATATTTGACGTATCTCTATACCTAGTGTATTATAATAGATGTAGGGAGGAAATAAAGAACCTACAGGATATTATTAAACGAAAGAGGTAACAAAAATGAGATATGTAATTTTAAAGAAAATCAATAACACATGGTACGTAACCCGCAACAGATACACTGCAAAAGAATTAGAAGTTTTAGTTGATAAACTTTACAATGATGTTGTAGATTTTGAATTACTTAATGACGGCGAATGTCAAGGTTTAGATAATGGGGTAATCATCGTTAAAGATGATGAACGTGAATTAAACGAAAATGGTACATACCTAACAGATGATTTAGAACTAGAAGAAAAGAAATCTAGTAATTTATGGGTATTTATTGTTATGTTCGCATTATGGTTATTCTTTGGTTTTTATGGTATATTTGGTTTTTGTGTAATTACTGGACTGATTTACTTTATTAATCGTGATAACAAAACCCCACAACAATATGAAGAGGAATATAAAGAAATGCAAAACAATTTACCCGAAAACCATAAAGCACAAGGAATGATGTAATTATGGAAATAGATAAATTCATACAGTTTTTAGGTGGTATTAAAGATAGGGAAGTTAAAAGACTATGTAAAAAAGCTATGCAAAAAGGGCGTAACAAAGCGACGGCTGAGGTTCGTAAACAAGCCCGAACAACAGCAAAAAGCCGTAATAACGGACATGGAAAGTCCTATCTTAGGACCTATAAAGGCGGTAAAATAGTACAGGTTGACAATACTTGGAAAACTCGGGCGTACAATAAGAATGGTAAAGCACACTTCTTGGAAAAACCGACGTTTTCAAAATATCATAAGCAAGGGTTAAACGCGTTTGAGAAGTCGCAAGATAAAGCAGATAAGGCTTTTATACAAGCGGTAAATGAAGCGTTTGACGAGTTAATTAAAAAATTTTAAGGAGATAATAACATGAACACATTAGAAAAATTATTAAGCCGTTTGGGTAACGAAAACACGAATTTTGAAGTAAAATTGAATGATAATGTTTATCAATGTCACAAAATTCCGTTCGGGCAATTATTAAATATTGACGAAAATCACGATACTGATACGGAACTTGGAGCGTTTGAACGCAATCAAGAAGTCATTTATGAATGTTGTCCGCTATTTGAACATGCCCTAGGTGCTGTAGACCACCACGGCGACCCTTTCAAGATTGTAGGTAAATTATTGCAACCTATGGAAGTATACGCTTTTTATGGTGAGATTTTAAATCAGTATGTTAACCAACAAACGAAAGATGTCGATACAGTAAAAAAGCCTTAAAGAACGGCGGGTCTGACGATTTAGTACTATATAAATACTATTTTGATAAAGGACATACGTTCGATGAGATGATTAATTGGACATATGAAGAAAAAACACTTGCTTTAGGATTCTTATTATATGATTTAAAGGGGTGATATATTGGCAAAAACAATAGATTTATTAATGTCACTTAAGGACGGCGTAAGTCCTAAATTAGGTAACATTAATAACAATCTACAAAAAACATCGGGTAAAGCAAAAGCCCTCGGAAAATCATTCTTATCCGTCGGGAATATCATGAAAGGTGCTTTTGTAACGGGTGCTGTTGCTGGCTTTGTCAAAAGTACAATCGGAGCATATGAAACTCAAGTTAAGGCTGAGAAGTCAGTAACACGGGCGATAATGGCTCAAGGTGCTACGGCTCAACAGGCGTCACAAGATTTAAAAGAGTGGCAACAATTCGCAAGTAAACAGCAAGATATTACAGCCTTTGGTGATGAGGATACACTTGCCAATATTAGCGGTTTAATTTCTCAAGGGTTCGGGAAAAAGGACATTAAAGATATTGTTGCTATGTCACAAGATATTGCACGAAACACTGGCGATAATCAGAAAAATGTAATGGACGCTATGAGTGCATATATTAAGACTGGTGCAAGGGCTAAAATTCTAGCGAAACAATATAAATTAAACGCTGATTTATTAGGTAAAGGTAAAACGGAAAGTGAACGATTAGCTGAAGTATGGAAAGCGTTTGAGCAGTCAGCCAACAAAGGGGCTAGTACTGAATACCTTAAAACATTCGAGGGACAATGTGAGTCGCTTAAGGGTCGACTTGCTGACCTCAATGAACCAGTAGGACATTTATTCTCAACACTTATGGGTTATGGAAATGACCCGAACGCCACTTTCATTAGTACATTGGATAAAGTAGTAGTTGACGCTACCGCCAATATAGATAACATGGCTAAAAAAGCCGATGAGCTTGGCGGAGGTATTACGGGCGTCGGACTTGCATGTTTAGAAGCTCATCCGATAGTATCGTTATTATTTGGTGCGGGTGTAATGGGTAAAGCTGTTATCGTTGCGAATAGTTTAAAAGTAGCATGTCAAGGTGTTGGAAGTGCTATTGTTGGTATTAGTAGTGTAGCTTCTACAACGGCGGGTGTATTAGTAGGGTTGACTGCAACTGCAACAGCTTGTGCGTTGGCTTTTGCAGAATTAATTGCAAAAATAGGCGGTTATTATGAACAATCTGCAAAAGCACGGGTACAACTTGACGCAGACCACGCGTCAGCGGTTGGAGCATGGCAAAATGGCGGTATGAGTGTTGAAGATTGGAAGAAACAATTATCAAAACACGCAACAGGTACAAATTATTTCGCTGGCGGTTTAACGGAAGTCGGTGAACATGGCGGGGAAATTTTAAACTTGCCAAATGGTACCCAAATCATTCCTAACGATATTTCAAAACAAATGGGAAGCGGTTATTCAATTAATTGCCCAGTAACTATTCAAGGGAATGTAATTGGAAACGAGGACTTTATAAACCAAATCGGTCAAGCAATTTCTAGCCGTATACAATTAGCTATTTCAAATTGTTAGTACAAAGCATGTAATTTTATAGACGGGTGATATACTTTATTGCCCGTCTTTTATTTTTATATGTAATGTGAACACAAAAAAGTAAATTAAAATACTTGTATATATGTTATTTATGTGCTATAATGTAATGGAAAGGAGGTGGAAACATGGGAAAATTTAAAGACTTAACAGGTCAAAAATTTGGACGGCTAACCGCTTTATATCGTTTACACAATACCAAAGGTAAAACAAAATGGCTTTGTGTTTGTGATTGTGGTAATTTATCCGAAGTAAATTATGGTGGTTTAGTATATGGTGGCACTAAGTCATGTGGTTGTCTACATAAAGAGGGAAATCATCACACACACAATAAATCAAATACACGACTACATAGGATATGGAGAAATATAAAGTCAAGATGTTATAATTCTAATAAACCCGATTATAAGTATTATGGAGGGCGTGGTATTGCTGTGTGTGATGAGTGGAAAAATGATTTTCAAGCATTTTATGACTGGGCTATGTCCAATGGTTACAATGATAGTTTAACTATTGATAGAATAGACGTAAATAAAAACTACAGTCCCGATAATTGCCGTTGGGTTACCATGAAACAGCAATCAATGAACAGACGAAACATTAAACAATATACAATTAACGGCGTTACACATTGTTTGTCGGAATGGTGTAAGATTTTAGGGTTAAATTTTAGTAGTGTTAGAACTAGAATTTATAGTTACCATTGGTCTATAGAAAAAGCCTTGGAATTGGAGGGAAAATGAAGTTAAGTTTAAAAAATTTACTATCTATATATCGTAATTTTCTATCTTATGGTGGTGGTATAGAACGGGCAGAAATTTCACTATTAGATACGGAGTCAAATGAGTCAATTACATTTCCAGTTATTCCCGCTGACCTACCAGAAGTATCTTGTGAGCAAAAGAATGAAGTTTTTGAAAGCGTGATAGGGGATATTAGTACAATCGGGCTACTAGGTTTAAGAACTGTTTCTATTAGTGACTTATTATGTCCTAACAATAATAACAAATACCCTTTTGCACATGGTAGCGACGGACAAACAATTATAAATTTTATAAATTCCCATAGGTTATCAGATACGCCGTTCAGACTTATTATTTGTCGAGGGGATAACACATACGTTAATATGCTTGTTGTCATTGATAATTTTACATATAGATTGGATAATGTTAACGATTATTATATAAATATAGATTTTAAAGAGTATCGTAAATACAATAACCAAACGGGAGCATTAGAGTCATGATACGCATATATGTAATTCAAGAGGGTAAACAGGTTGATATTTCTGCTTTTTGCTCAAATATTACTTTATCTGATAATATAGATAGCTTGGGACGTGAGTTATCGTTTAATTTTCTTAACAATCATGTATACGATAGTTATACTCAGTTTACGGCGTTAAGAACAGGTAATACTGTTATGTTTTATGATAACGATGAACAAATTTTTGTAGGTCAGATAATAACACTCAGTAGAAACAGCATTTCAAATTATAGCGTCAAGATGTACGATAACGCTTTTTATCTTAACAAAAATCAAACAAAAATACAGTTTACAAATCTTGATGTAAAAGCCTGTATCGAAAAACTTTGTAAACAGGAATATATCCCATGCAAGGTAGATTGTGATATACCAACGAAAGTCACAAAAATTTATAATGGTGAAACTATATCGAATATTATCGATGATTTATTAAAACAGGCAACAAATGATACTGGCTTAAAATATCGCCGTGAGTACAATTACGGGAGCTTGTACGTTAACGCTATGAATAACCTTAAAATGATTTGGAAATCTAAACCGCTTGTATCTGATTTTAGTTATGACGAAAGCATAGATAATTTAGCTAATAGGGTTGTTGTTATTTCATCATCTGAAAAGAATACAACAGTTTATGCTGAAGCTAAAAATGAGCAGTCTATTAAGATGTACGGACAGTATACTCACTATGAAAAAGTAGACGATAAGAAAAAAGCAAAAGCTCAAAAGATAGCAGATACAAAATTAAAAGAGTTATCTAAAACTTTTGAAAAAGCGACTGTTACCCTACTTGGTGATAATTATATTCGTAGCGGACGTATTATTCAGTTTGAACAGCCCGAAATAGGTTTATACGGGCAATATTTGGTAGAACATTGTACTCACAATTATAATGGCTCACTACATACTATGGAGTGTGAAATAAAGAAAGAGGACGAAAATGCTGAAAGTAAATAATGTAATTTATACTACACTTGCTGACTACGTTATGACGGGCGGTATTGTGGAAATCAGTTTAGATACATTTACACAAAACAAACGCTTTAAATTGCCAACTGATACAGACTGGGAAGATTTAGATGTACAAGAATTATGGACCTTTGCTAATAGCGTAAATGAAGATAAAATTAACGTGGTTAGTATCTTGGACGTTATTCAATCATTACCGCTCATTAAATCGTATGCACCTGTTACGCATACTTGGAGCAGTGAGCCACCTAAGGAGGATAAAGAATAATGAGCGAATCATGGGAATATTCATTAGCTCAACAATTCCGCCAACGTGATAACCCTACGACAAAGCTCGGGGCGTGTTTAGGAAAAGTTGAGTCAGTTAGTCCGCCGATTGTATCTATACAAAACGGGCAATTTATGATACAAGGCGAACAGCTGTATGTGTGTAATCAAATCTTGGAACGTGAAACAACGTACAAAAATCATACAGGCCAATATCAAGAGTCGGGTAACGCTAGTATATCATGTCACCCTTGCTCGGGTTCGTTTAGTAGTAGCGGGACAATTCAGTCAAACGGCTCAATTCACTTGGACGAGGTTTGGCGTGTTGGTGACTTGGTTCTAGTTTTACCCGATGAACGCCAACAGCATTTTTTCATAGTCGATGTAGTACGGAAAGTTAATAATTGCAATAATTCCATAGGATAGTCTTTACATTATTCTATAAAAATGTTATAATAGTGTAAAGGAGGTGATATAATGCAAATGTTAGGGAAACGATTTGGATACTTAACCGTATTAGAGGAATGCGAAGAACGAAAACATAGGGCGAAAGTTTACCATTGTATTTGTGATTGTGGTAAACATACAAATGTAGTCGGTTATAGCCTAAGAAGCGGACGTACTAAATCATGCGGGTGTTTGAATTATAAACCTAGAAAAGGTCACATAAAACATGGTAAAACGGGTACAAGATTATATAACATATGGAAGAACATGCACACTCGTTGTTATAATGAACACTTTTTTAAATATGAATATTATGGCGGACGCGGTATAAAAGTATGTGATGAATGGTTACATGATTTTATGGCGTTCTATAATTGGGCTATGAATAATGGATATAAAGATAACTTAACGATAGACCGCATAGACGTCAATGGAAACTATGAGCCAAATAATTGCCGTTGGGTTGATATGAAAACACAATTAAATAATAAATCAGACAATGTATTATTAACATATAACAAAAAAACTCAAACAATAGCACAATGGGCTGATGAATTGGGTGTACCTTATGGCACAATTCAGAGTAGACATTATCGCGGGTTTACAGATAAAGAGTGTTTATTTGGAAAGGAGCGATGATTATATATGTTCCCGCAATTAGATTATAATGTAGAAAATGTAATTTCAGATACTACAGAAAGCGGTGAGCGGTCTTTATTGTTTGATTATGAAACAAATTCATTCGTAGTCAAGAACGGAAATGTACAGGAAAGTACTAAGGTTGAGGCTGTTAAACAATGGATAGAATTATTTATCCGTGTGGAACTTAATAAGTACGCTATCTATTCTGATAACTTTGGACTAGATTTAAGTAACTTGATTGGTTATAGGCTTCCTCGTTCCGTACAGGTATCTGAGATTATCCGCCGTTTACATAACGGAATTATTAACGGCTGTAAACATGTAACCGAGGTTCAAGACTTCTCATTTAATAATGGGACGTTTAGTTTTACAGCAATTACAGATTTAGGAGAGGAGATAAAACTTGAGTATTGATACTATCCATAATACCATGTTACAGAATATCCCGAACGAATGGAATAAACAAGAGGGTTATCCTGTATATGATATTACAAGAGGCTTCTCTTTCGCCCTTGATGAATTAGACGCAAAAATCGAGGACGTAAAAAATAAACAATCTGTACGCAATTTAAGCGGTTCAGATTTAGAAAAAGTGATAGAGGAGCGTACAGGCTTAACTCGTAAAACAGGCGTTAAAGCAGTAGGACGTGTTAAGATTGTGAGCGGGCAAGGTACAGTTTTAAAAACTGACTTATTCGCAACAGAAAATGATATTTATTTTCAGTCTTTAGAAGCAAAAGACGTAACCGCTGGTGACTATGTTCTAGTCGAATGTACAGAGGGCGGTTTAGTCGGTAATGTAGGTACGGGTACAATTACAGTAGTACCAAAAACTATTACTGGTATTAGCCAAATTACAAACGATGAACCTACTACAGGCGGTTATGATACTGAAACGGACGAAAGCCTACTCGCTCGTTATTTCGACCGCTTGCGTAACCCTGTTAACGGCGTGAATTGTAATCAATATATCGCATGGGCGAACAGCGTCGCGGGCGTTGGTGGTGCTAGATGTATTCCGATTTGGAACGGCAAGAATACTGTAAAAGTAATTATCATCGGTAACGATTATAAACCAGCTAGTGATAATGTAGTTAAACTCGTACAAGATTATATCGACCCTAACAAGAACGGGGACGGGTCGGGGGTTGCTACTATCGGAGCTGTTACAACAGTGGTAAGTGCTAAAACGACGCCTATTAAAGTCACTATTAAAGGCGTAAAATTTAGTGGTGATGTGAGTACATTAAAAGAAGAAATTAAGGATACTATAGATAGATATATCAGACAATCAGCGTTTAATACTGACTATGTATCTATTGCTAAAATCGGGGCTTTAATTATCGATATTGACGGCGTTACCGATTTTAAAGAATTGTTATTGAATGACGCTCATAATAGTATTCAGATTGAAAATGACGCATGCGGTGTGTTAAGTGGTGTATGGTATGAATAGAGCTATTAAATCATTACCTACTTTGTATAGAAAAGATAAATTTATTAATACGTTATATGACAGCGGTTATGCAGTATATAATACCGAAGATAATAAAAACAATGATAACTATAATAATATCTTCTTTTCTAGCCTTAACGAGTACGGCTGTTTAAATTATGAATATGATTTAGGACTTGACCCGCTAGCCGATATTAACGATAGACGCAACGTGATTGAAAGCAAGTGGAAAGCCTACGAAAAATGTTCAGTACAATCATTACAGAAATTGGCAAGCCGTTATTTTGATAATGCTGTTAAAGTATCATATAACGGGGATGCTGAAGTAACATATACAGCTCGTTTAGGGTTTAAAAATAAATACAGCGATGATACCTATAACGCATGGTATAAAGATAACGCTGTAGTGTTCCCAGCTCACATGCTCATGAACTGGGTATATGAGAAAAATCGTTGGCGTGATTATTTTACGGACTTGAATTGGGGCAAGGCTAAAAATAATTATCAATGGAACACTATTAACATGTCATGGAGAACAGCAAAAACAACAGACCGAAAAGGTAAAACATGGAAATATATGAACAGTAGAACATGGGATAATACATTAAACGAGGAGATTGAATATTAATGAAATATACAACAAATTACAATCTGTATAAGCCCGACTATGATGATACAATCGACGTTGATTTTCTGAATAAGAATATGGACGTCCTTGATACTCAAATCAACGGGCTTGATTATGTACAGAATGTGAACACATCCGATAACGGCTTGACATTCATTAAACGCAACGGCGATACTATTCCCGTATCATTAAATTATCTACCTATTACAGGCGGTACAGTAACAGGTGATACAGAATTTACAGGTGTACTCACAAACAATGGTAAAGATGTAGGGCGTTTATTCTGTAACAAATCGCCTATCTTGACGCCGTTGATTGATTTTGATAAAATGGCAGAAACACGAGGAACAGGAAAGACAACAGTATCAACTATTAGAAATGGTGTGAGTACAAACGTAACATATTATAATTGGTGTTTATTTAACAGTAATTATAGCGTTGTCTATTTTGAAACGGGTGACATTTATCTCAAGGAATCATTTAAAAATTTTGATAAATTGATAATTGTATCATTAACGACTAATATCTCCAATTATGTCAAATATAATGTAATTGATTGTGGAGAGCTTGAATGGGCTATGAATAATTTATCAAGTGTTACGATAACAGGTCCATCTGCTCACGGACAAGGTATGTGGGTAGTGCGACCATATAAAGCATGGGGAACACAAACAAAAACGTCAACTGATACTCTATTTACGTTAGATTTGGAAAGCACAGATATGGTAGAAATCTATGGGGTGAAATATGCTAGGGACTAAAATGTATAAAAGCGAATTTAATCAAAAGAAATACGCGGAGCTTGCCACATGGTGCAATAACCATCAATACAAAACTATCAAGGATATGGGAGATTATTATGAGGTGGTCGACTGTACACCGACACAAGCAGAATTAAACGCTGGTAAAAAAGCTGAGCTGT
>OIYR01000698.1_pt1 | contig 18260 bp, 13 predicted proteins | sample 1588221 | NCBI WGS metagenome assembly OIYR01 (sample SAMN03283292) | human gut metagenome | biome: human-associated habitat; material: feces | host: Homo sapiens | place: Peru | collected 2012 | reverse complement strand
AGCAACATAAATATTGCAAAGCCTATCCACACTATCGGCATATATTGCTCCATAGAGCTGTCACCCTCCTTTTCGCATAATTTTAACACAATATTATATATTAGTCAAACTATTTTATTGTTATTTTATGCGTTTTCTATCGAATATTTTCATAATTCAAAGCAGTCCGTCTTATATTATGTTTTGAGGTTTACTTGTATTCTATTCAAGCATTAAAAAGGAGGCTCTTTCGAGCCTCCTTACCGCAAATGTTCTACCACATTTTAGTATTGCAAAAAACTGATTTATTATAAATTTATTACGACAAATTATTTGCAAATTACAATTTCATGATTATCGGCAGTTACAACATAGTCGTTAAAGTTATTAATACAAGTATAGTAATGATAATCTTTCTCGTTCAATGTTGGGACAGAATCAGCTACTATGCTAAAATGGGAATTTTTATTATCGCTCACATTCATTTCACCAAAATTATTGGAATTGATAATAACATAAAAATCATTTGTATCAAGATATCTTCTCACCAATACTCTGCATTCCTTAGTATCTATATCAGCTAACATATGCGTCGGATTATTTGGAGCGAATTGATAACCTTTGTCTGTTTTAGAGTAATAATACACCCTATTATTGCCCACGCACATTACTGAATTTTCACCCTCAATAACGGCATTTAAATTATCATTTTTATTAAAAGTAGTGAATATTTCCTCAACAGAATTATAATATACATTTGAATGCACGGGAAAAGGTACATTACATGCTAAATAAAAACACAATTCAGCTACTATAAATGCACTAATAATCAAAGTAGGGACTTTATGCTTAATTTTTAGTTTGATAATTATGCAAGCAACAATCAAGTATAATAAAACAATTCCTACGATAACAAATATTAATATTGTAGAAACCACAAACATCATCCTCCTAATGCAGGTATTAAAACTTTAAACACAGTACCTGCACCAACAATGCTGGGTATCGATGATGCAGCATACATCAGCATACTACTAGTAACAGAATTAGAACTACCTCCCAAATATACAGTTGTACCAGTCGAATTATCCCATTTCGTAAAACCAACTTCTGTTTCTGTCACAAAATTATTGCATTTTTTGTAGGAAATATACATTGAGATATCACCGTTAATTTTAGCATAACTGAAACCAACACCATCACTACCAAAACTCATACTTATATCAAGAGATAACGACTTAACGCCAAAGGTGTGTGTTGTGCCAGAGTTCCTATTACCATAGTTATCACTATAGCTATACAAATCTTGATTATAGTATGCTGTAGGCAAACCCAATGAATATGTATGAGTCGATGTATTGGTGGTAGTTTTTTCCCCGCATCTAAAATTCACTGGTGCATAGTCAGAATTAATCAGTTTTGTTTCACTGGTATGTGATACAGATGTAGAACTATTTGAACCCATCCATGGACAAATGGCAGCCATTGCTGTAAATACTTTTCCAACTACAGTCGCAATAATATCCGAAAACCAACTATCTCCACCCGTATCAGCACGACTTACAGGATTATTAGCGCAATATGCAAAAGTATTTCCGTCAAGAATAGTTGTACCAGCCTGGAAATAGCCGTCTGCATTTATAAAACGATGAGTAACAGGGTCATAGTAACGGCTCATCAGATAATAAAGACCTGTTTCTGTGTCCTGATAATAACCTCTGTAACGGAACGGATTCAAGTTACCGACATGATTCTGGTTTGTGATTGCATTTCCGTTGTTATCGGTTATAGAAATCACATTACCCCAAGCATCATACTCATAGTGTGCTTTGAGTTCGCCCGCTCCGTTATAAATTCCGACAATATCACCACGGGAATTATGTGTGTAGTAGTATGAATACTCGGTACCACCGTCAGTCAGGGTGTATCTGACATTATACAAAATTCCGTTTGTATCGTATGAATAATAGAACTTTGTGTCGCCACGGGTTTCATATAATAGCTGACCGTTAAGGTACGCATATGTGTACTTTATACCGTTTACGGTTTTAGTTGTACGAACACTACCGCTATCATAGCCATAACTTACACTTGTTTCACCATTTGTGAGTGTTGTAAGCTGTCTGCCGTTTTTCCATGTCATAGACATTCCGTCACGGTATGTAAGCGGATTACCGATTTTATCGTAGGTTATGCTCTGTCCGTTATATGATGTGAGAACATCTCCCCAATTTGAATTGTTGTACTCATATTCATTGCTTGTTGTACCGTTTGAGTCGGTAACGGTTTCAGATATAAGGTTACCGCCTGCATCGTAAGTGTAGTTATAAACTTTACCGTTCAGCTTATCATTTACGCTAACAAGCTAATTCATCATATCGTAACCATAATGATACTGTAAAACTCCGTCTTTGGTAACATCTGTAATATTACTATGTGCATCATACTTATATTCATACTTTTCACCGTTGATAGTTTCGGATTTCAACTTTTATCGTAGTAATAACCACGATAGCTGAACAGGCAAAATGTAGAAAAGTCAAAATAATATAGACCCACAAAAAATAATGTAATTATTATAATGTTTTTATCATTTTTTCAATAGAGTTTTTTACAAGCTTTTTATCAAGATTTGTTTGAATTAATAAGGAAAGATTTTTAGCAATAAAAATATCATTAGCGTATTTTTTTAAATCTTTTAACGTGATCTTTTCATATTTTTCTTTTCTTTTTATTGGCTCAGATATTACTGATGGATATAATACAAAATCACATAAAACATAATTGCTATTAAGCTCGTTAGAGTTGTCTAAATCAAATAATTGATTTTTTGTAAAAAAGTTGATGGATGTCAAATAATCATTTGTTGAAATTTCTTTTCTAAAATCTACAAGCGATTTAAAGAAATGGTGCAGACTTTCAATAAAGTCAGAATTATTTACACTGAAAGAAATTGACAGTCGGCGAAATCCACAATAGCATGTTAAATTAGTATAGATATCATCTGTAAAATTATAATTTTCTCTTAAAATCATTGACAGCAGACTTCCGCAACCTTCACCAAGTATACTTGAAAGAAGTCTTACAGTTTCATAGTTATAATCTTTATTAATATCAAAAAAGATTGTTATATCACTAATATCTGTATCATTAGAGATTAGTGAATACTTGTTACTGATATTTCTTTTTTCAAAATGCAGTGGATAACAGATAATTGTTTCGGCGAGTTTTCCAGAAGAATTAATTTGGGAAAGAATATTTTGAACTGTCAAAAAATCCTCGTCCGAATAATTACCAGTGATAGCTACACAAGAATTGTTGCTGCAAAAATATTTATCTTTCCAAGAGTTAATATTTTTTAAAGATATTGATTGTACAGATTCAATCGTACCCATAATAGTTTTTTCGTATTTGGTATCTTTAAAGTAGTAACTATCAATCCAATTATCAAATGTTTGATAATCATTTTCAATTTGCTTGTAAACAACTTCTTTTTCAATTTTAACTATATCATCAGTCCAGTCAAATTTATTTAGGCATTTTGTGATAAGTTTAAATGCTTTAATAAATGAGTCGGGTGTTACGGTGATTGAAAAGCTAACATAATCGTGAAATGTTTTTGCTGCAATTTCTGCTCCCATGCACTGCATTTCATAATACAATTGTTTCTGAGGCAAATTATCCCATTGCCTAAAAAACAAATGCTCAATCAGATGCGTAATTCCGTTATTGATTTGATCTTCATATAATGAACCAACTTTGAAATTAACGCTGATAGTAACACTATGAACATTATCAAGTTTCTGTGATATAAAAGTTATTCCGTTTTTTAATTTAACTAATTTCTTTTCCATATTTTAACCAAAAGCCTTACTGGCACTATCCCAAAGCAATGCAATAGTAGGTACAAGTGCAACATCATCCGCAACTCCAGCACCGGTAACATCATTACCTACTAAATATATAACTGCAACCGCACAAGCTAAACATATACCAAAATTACCCATGCGCTCTTCAAATGGTGTTTCAGTTAAATGTTTTACTCCGTTGCCTTTAGGAACCCTACTATGTTCCTCGCCGTTGGGATGAGCAACATTACGTTCGCGATCGCCGGATTTTTGCCTGTTTTCTGACCCTTTTTTAGAGTCTTTTCTTGTTGTCCAGTTACTATCTCCTTTTGTATTTTTATTATTTTTAGAAGATTCAACATAATACTTGTTCCCAGAATTTGAACCGTTAGATTTGCAACTATTACAAAAACCCGGTACACCCGGAACTGCTGTTTTTATAACCCAATATTTACCGATATATGTTCCCGCACTCGTATATTGAGGTTCATAACATAAGCCCGTTGGATCTGCAAACATAATCGGATTATTACCACAATATGAATGCACATTAGCATCCAGAATATTACCGCCTGACTGGAAATAACCGTCAGCATTAATAAATCTGTGAGTAACAGGGTCGTAATAACGGCTCATTAGATAGTAGAAACCTGATTCTGTATCGTAGTAATAACCTCTGTAACGGAACGGATTCAAGTTACCGATATGATTTGGATTTGTGATTGCATTTCCGTTATTATCGGTTATAGAAATCACATTACCCCAAGCGTCATATTCATAATGTGCCTTGAGTTCGCCTGCTCCGTTGTAAATTCCGACAATATCGCCACGGGAATTGTGGGTGTAGTAGTAGGAATACTCGGTACCGCCGTCAGTCAAAGTGTATCTGACATTATACAAAATTCCGTTTGCATCGTATGAATAATAGAACTTTGCGTCGCCACGAGTTTCATACATAAGCTGTCCGTTAAGATAAGCATATGTGTATTTTACTCCGTTTACGGTTTTAGTTGTACGAACACTACCGCTGTCATAGCCATAGCTTATGCTTGTATCACCATTTGTGAGTGTTGCAAGCTGTCTGCCGTTTTTCCATGTCATTGACATTCCGTCACGGTATGTAAGCGGATTGCCGTTTGCATCGTATGAAATATTACTGCCGTTAACCTTTGTCAGCTTATCCTTCCAACTGGTATCGGTGTACTCGTAAGTATTACCGTTCTGCGTTCCTGTCGGATAACCGTAGTTTGGATCACGAACCTGTTCATATTTATTTTGCAGGTTTCCTGCTCCGTCATAAGAATAGTTAATGTAAAATTTATTTACATAGTCGTATTCTTCTTTAAGCTCGTTAAGGCTGTCATAAACATACTTGTTTGTAAGCTTACCGTTTTGCTTAATCTCGGTAATATTACCGTTGTTATCATAAGAATAATCATATGACAAAACGCTGTCACCGCCATATGACTGGCTGAACTTGCTGATAAGATTAGTTGTTGAATTTTCAGCCTTACCGTTTGCGTACTCATAGTCTGTATTAAATACGAGCTTGCCGTCACTGCGGACCGTTCTGACCTGTGTAATTCTGCCGAAATCATATGTTGAGGTTTCGTTAGTTACACCGTCATTGCTTACAAATGACTTACCGTCTTTATCTGTGCCTGTTGTAATGGTCTTTGTCTGACCGTTTACAGATGTTTTTTCAACTGTATTGCCGTCTGAATCGGTAACAATATAATGAGTAAGACTGCCGTCTGATGATGTACGATATTCGCTTTCAAGCGAACCGTCAAATTTGTAGTAGTAATATGAAGTTTCGCCGCTTGAATAGTCAACCGCCTTTGTAACAAGACCTTGCTTGTTGTAAATCATCTCGGCAATCTTGCCTGTTTCGCCTGTTATTAAAGAAATATTACCGTAATCATCGTAGGTGTATTCAAAATAATCACCGTTTGCGTAGGTTGTTTTTGTGAGATTGCCATTACTGTCATAGGTATTGCTTGTAATTGCAACATTGCCTATTTTAGTTGAAACAAGGTTATAGAATACATAAATAGTATCTTAATTATTCGACTTCGATATAAAATTCATTTTCTCTGATATCCCACAATGCATCATCGTTTTTAGTTAATCGCAAAGAAGATAAACCTAACAAATCATCATATTCAGAACAAGTATATACCTTACTGAACCCTATGTAATATTCCTCGTTATCATTTGTCAGTATTTTGTATCCCACATCAATTGACTCTACCTTATTCCCATAGTAATATTGACCACTACCCATCGGACCGGTAGCCAGTTCATATTCCTTTATTCCACTATGTAACCTCACAACAAATTTCTTTAATTTTTCATCAATATTTTCAATTGCAGTCAAAGCTTTTTTTGAAAACATTAATGATAATGATTTATTTTTGGAACAATTAATATATTCTGAAATTTCAGCCATTGTATTATCAGCAATATTTTGATCATTACTGTACAATTTGTGTATCTCACTGCAAGATGACAGAAAAAAAGCCATAGCAAATAAGCTTAACAATATTTTTAAAAATCTTTTCACTTGCAATACTCCTTTTTTAAAATTCAAAGACTCCAGTACACCACTGACGAACAATTGTAGAAAACATCGTAGTTAAATGAGTAGTCAAAACCATTGTGTGTAATTTTTGATACAGAGCCTAAACCGCTGTATGTATATGAGTTTTCAGACTCACCGTTTTTAACAAATGTAAGGTTGCCTGATGAATCATATGCGTAGCTTGTCACATTATCATCTGCATCAGTAATTGAAGTTACATTGCCGTTGACATCATAAACATAATGTGTTGTACTTCCCTGTTCGTTAGTTTCAGCGGTTACATAATTACCTGTGCTGTCATATTCTGAACTTGTCTGCATAAACGGTTTTGTTTTGTCAACAAACTCGGACAATACTTCATAATCAACATAATTGTCAACCTCTGTATCATCGTCTGAATCGTTGCCTGCACTGACCGAAGAATCATCTTTTGAATCTTCAGATTGTTTAGTCACATACCCCGTTGCTAAAATATTCAGTTCAGCGTTGGTAACCGTCATTTCATTTTCATTATAACCATATACAAATGCAAATGCAACATAGGATATTGTCTTGTCATTATTTTTGGAAAACATGACAAATATTACAGTTCGTTTTTAGCAGTATTCACCCACGATTTTGTAAAGTAAATATAGGTTGTTTTACAAATTATTGCAGAATGTAAAGCCATTGTATTTTTGCTGTAAATAGTTAGTTATTATTATTGACCAAGATAAAATCAAGGAATATAATTTGAACGAAATTTGAAAAAGTGCTGATTAAATCGGCGTTTTCAGTTTCAATCAAATATCGGGGTAGAAATAAAATGATAGAAAAACTATCACTTGATTTTGTCAGAAAGATTTACAATATGCTCACCACGGGAAATGACGATGTGAATTTTTATTGTATGTGTATGCAAAATCAAAATCGTGAGGCGGCAACAAACAATCCTGTCAAATTCGGACTTGAACTTATAAAAATCAATATTTTGTGCAGACTTCCGTTCTGCAACAAACGGATTTTCACAAAGACTGTCGGCAAGGATTATCTCTCGCAAATATTCGTAAGACCGTCAATTTGTGAACTTGCATCGGGTATGCTCGACAATTCACACCTTGTCACCGATGTATTCGGCTCAGCTTTGAATCAAATTAAAGATGATGACAAAATTTTTGCAGAAATTGAAAATGTCACGGGTGTAAAAGGTTTTGCTCTGCTGAGAAAAAAATACGGAAAGCAAATTCTTACAATTTCTCGGATTTATAAAAAAATAAATGCGGAGCTTAAAACACTGATTGACTATAAATTAGAGCTTTCATTGGTTGAAAACTCGTTTTTTGAGAACCGATACATTGTGCGTATGATTGACATTGCACGCTGTAATAATATGAAGGTTTCAATTGTGATAAGGTCGATATACCCGAAAGAATTTATAAAGCATCTGCTTGACAGCCACCAAATAGGCTATGACGAACTTATTGTGGCAAACGGAAATAATAATGTTATCGAAACAGATGACAAAAGTCACACCTGCGTTATGAGCAATAATTATCATTTCATTAAGAAATATGCAAAAATGGGTTGCAGTCAAATGTATTACCGCTGTCCTACCGTTCTTATGGAACACATTGACAATCCGATTAAAGATGAAAAATTCAAAAGCCTGTACAACACGATATGTGGTATGAATCTTTTCAGCGGACTAAAAAGAATGAGCAATGAATATGAGCTTGGATATATGTGCATTGCTCCCGCAATTGTAGGGTTTGCATCAGAGTGCGTTGAAAGATTACACAATGCAGAAAAAATGATTTTCTTTTGTGACGAAAACTCAATATTTGCTCAAACCGTCAAAATATTAAGCGAAAGCACCGATAAACTGATGTTTTTTTCATGGTCTGCTCTTGCAACGGATAAATACAGAACCGTTGAAGAATGGCGAAAAATAATTCACGAAATGCCTGTTTTCAAATATGCAAGGCTTGGTGTTCTTGACAAGCTGATGAGGTATCCGCTTTCTGAAATTAACGGAAAAATCAGCGATGACGAGCTTGCAAAAATTATGGCAACCGCATGGATTGATAAGGATAGTGACGGTGTTGAAAATACAGTACGAGCCGTTATCAACGGCAGTCGTATGGTTGTGACTGTTGATCCGTTACCCGAAAAATGTGCAAGCGAGGAATTTGCAAAGACGATTTATCGGATTGATAAAAGCATTGTTTACAACGGAATAAGCATGAACAATTACCTTTGTGCCGATGATAACAATGTTTTACCTCTTTCCGAAATCATTCAAGGCAACAAGCCGCTGCTTTGGAAAATTGACAAATCGGAAAAGCATTGGGTTTATTCAAAGAAAATTGACACGGCAGTTCTCAAAGAAATATACACCGCCGTATGTGACTTTGCAAATGACTTTGTTAAACACTCAAAAATTACCGATTGCAAATGCAAGATTAGCGGTGAGGACGCACTTTCACTTTATTTGAGCGGAATTGAACGCTTAAAAAATATTACTCAGGAGTGATTATATTGATTCTATACCATGCATCTACAATGTATCATCTTCTGTGCTGTATAGTACATAAGCTTGCTTATCATCCCGATGATGACGCAGAACTTCTGATGCTTGAATATATCAAACCCGATAAGAACAGAAAAGCCTTTTTAAAGCAGGTGCTTGATTCGGGATTTTTCGCAACGGCACGATATGTTCCGGAACAAAAATTCAAGCTAAAAAAAGGCAACGCACTTGATGATACAAGCAATGAAAAGGAAATCAAAGCAGTAATTGAAAACATCTCAAAAACTTTTGAAAGCTGGTTTGACGAAGATATAACAAAATTTGATGAAATCTATGTTGCGTCAGACCAACATTCACTCGGAATTTATCTTATAAACAAAGGCATCCCCTATCACTATTTTGAAGATGCAAGCGGAATGCTTTCGGAACAATCAAGATACATTTCAATCACAAAAAGCAATAATATGACTAACCACATAATCAACGAGTATCTCGGTTGTATGGGACGAAGCAGGTGCGTCAAGTCAAAGCTGTGCGACCTTCGTCACCAGCAGAAAGGATTTTATGATGAAAAAGCGGAAGATTTTTGCATTTATGATATTCTGAAATTTAAAATTCCCGACAAAGTTCAGGAGATTATTAACTTTTTCGGTGACATTCCGCACAAAATCAGAGGCGATAAAAAGATTTGCCTTTATCTTACTCAAGATCTGAACACACTCAAAATCAAAGACCTTGACCTACAGGAGCTGATGATGACAACACTTGTCGATTATATGTGCGGTGATGAATATGTGCTTGTTGTAAAGCCTCATCCAAAGGACAGATGGCAGAATTACAGAAGAATTTTCTCCGACTGTATTCTTCTTGAAAAGTCTGAGCCTTCGGAGCTTTTACCGTTTGTTATTGACCGTGAGGTTGATATGGCTTTGACTGCAAGCTCAACTTCAATCAGAGGTGTTGACAAATTCGCAATACATTCCTACTGCTTTACAACCGACATTGAAACAAACCGTGAAAGAATTGACGATATGTTTGTTGCCGCTCTGTTGCTGAAAGAACTTGAGGTTAATAATATAGGCACAATACGCAATATAAATGGAATTCAGATTACAAACCTTCTGAACCGCTGCGGAATTATTTTTGATAACGGTAATGTTCTTATTGACGGCGGTATGAAGAAAAACGATAATCTTGATGTTTACGATTACAGACTTTCGCTGTTACTAAACCTTGGCAACATAATAAATTTCAATCCTAACATACCGACTGACGGTTTATATATTGTCACCGCTGACTTCACTCCGAAAGACTCAAGTCTTATGAGAGAAAAACAGCTGATGATATTTGCATATACAAATGATAAAGAAATTCAAAACAAGCTTGAATCGCTCATTATTCGCAAACAGCTTAGATATACGCAGGCAGACATTGCTGTTCGCTGCAAAAAAGCTGACAGCGAAAGTATTGAACGGTTAAAAGCAAAACTTGCAAGAGATATTGAATGGGAGAAATAAAAATGGAAAACAAGAAAAAAGTTGTGGCATTCGTGCCGATGAAATTAAACAATGAAAGATTACCCGGTAAGAACACAAAGGCATTTAAAGGAGGAAAACCTCTTCTCACCTACATTCTTGACACACTTACAAAAGTTGAAGGTGTTGACGAAACATATGTTTATTGCAGTAATGAGGAAGTTAAAAAGTATCTTCCTAACGGCATTAAATTTCTTAAAAGAAGCGAAAGCCTTGACACATCAAGCACTTTGATTATTGATGTACTGAAGGCATTTGCAGAAGATGTTGACGCAGATATTTATGTGCTTGCACACGCAACAGCACCGTTTATTAAAGCGAAAACCATTGAAACAGCAATTGATAAAGTTAAAAATGATGAATATGATTCGGCATTTACAGTAAAACCTGTACAGGAGTTTTTATGGATGGACGGTGCGGCTTGCTACAACACAAATAAAATTCCGAGAACACAGGATATTCAAAATGTGTTCGCGGAAACAACTGGCCTTTATGTTTACACCAAAAAGCTTATTAAAGACGGCAGAAGAATCGGCAGTAATCCATACGGTGTAACTGTTGATTTTATTGAAGCAACCGACATCAACAATCCGATTGATTTTGACCTTGCACAGGTAATTTTTGATCATTACATTAAGAATAATACAGAAAGCGATAAAAACGATAACAATGAGTAATATTAAAATTCTTGACTGTACTCTCCGTGACGGAGGTTATGTAAACAACTGGCACTTTGGCAGAAAAGCAATTGAAACAATGCTTTTTAACTTTTCAAAATCAAACACAGATATAGTAGAATGCGGTTTTCTGACAAACAAGCCTTATGATCCCGACTATTCACTCTACAACAGTGTTGAACAGCTCAATGAGCTTGTAAGTTCAGACAGCAGTATGAACACGATGTATGTTGCGATGATTGCAATCGGTGAGCGTGAAATCAATCCCGTGCTACTTTCAGAGGCAGATTCAACTGTACTTGACGGAATCAGACTTACATTTCATCCAAATGAAATTGATCTCGCCTTTGAATGGGCTGAAATTATAAAAAGCAAGGGCTACAAGCTGTTTATGCAGCCTGTAGGAACTACAAATTATACCGATAAACAGTTTCTTGATTTGCTTGAAAGAATAAATAAACTTGAACCGTATGCGTTTTATATTGTAGATACTCTCGGTGTGATGTATGAAAAAGACCTTATCCGTCAGGCGTTTCTCGTTGACAACAACCTGAAACCGTCAATCAGCCTTGGTTATCACTCGCACAATAATTTTCAGCTTGCATTTTCAAATGCACAGGCGCTTTCACAGTACAATACAAAGCGAAATATAATCATTGACTGCAGTGCAAACGGAATGGGACGAGGTGCGGGCAACCTTTGCAGTGAACTGTTTATGGATTACCTCAACCGAACATTTTCAAAAAATTATGATGTATTGCCTGTTCTTGAAATTGTTGACCGCTATCTTATTCCGATTTCACTCAGCAATCCTTGGGGATATAATTCGGCATATTTTCTTTCTGCTTCAAACAACTGTCACCCAAATTATTCGTCATATCTTATGGCAAAGCACTCTCTTTCAATGCCTGCAATCGGAAGTATTCTAAAACAGATTCCGCAAAATGAAAAGCGATTTTTCAACAAAGCGCTTATTGAAAAAATTTATCAGGAATACCAGAGCAATGCAGTTGATGATATTGAAATTCTTGACAGACTGCGTAAAAAGCTTGACGGAAGAAATGTGCTTGTTATCTCCCCCGGCTCTACGGTAAAAAGTGAAAAAGGTTCGATTTTGAAATATATTTCAAAGAAAAAGCCCTTTGTAATCTCGGTTAATTTTATCCCGGACTACATAAAGCCGAATATTGTTTTTGTCGGAAACGCAGTCAGATATTCCGAGCTTGAGGACAGGCTTAATCTAAAAAAGACCGTGTTCACCTCTAACATCAAAAATCTTCCGAAAAAAGCAGTCTGCATAAACTATTCGGAGCTTACAAACGCAACCGACGACGCCTCGGACAGCTCCGGTCTTATGGTACTCAAGCTTTTAAAAAAAGCGTCGGTTAAAACAGTTGCACTTGCAGGGTATGACGGATTTACCAAAAATCCGCTTTCAAATTACATAAGCAAAAATATGTGCGGTGTTTACGATCCGATTCTTTTAAAAGAAAAAAACCTTGCAATATCAAAGGAGCTTAAAAACCTTGGAGAAAAAATGAAAATAAAGTTTATCACAACATCAATTTATGATACAGAAAAAACAAGGAGCGATAAAAAATCGTGATGAGTACGATTCAGAATACCAAGCGAAAGCTGAAACGAAAAGCAAAAAAGTTCAAACTGAAGGCTGTAATGAAAAACCGCTTTGTACTTGAGGGATTTTACAAATACGGTGATACCGACAAAAGCCGTTTCAGAAGAATGCTTTATCTCACATCTCTGCATTTATCGAGCAGGCTCGGAGGTGTTTCGGGAGCAAAGCCGAGAGTGTATGAAAGAAAAAAATACACAATAAAGCCTTGCGTAACTGCTCCCGAATCGAGTTTTTCAAAAAGGCCGTCCCCCACACTTATGGCAAAAAAGTTTCTTGTAAACGATATTATATCCTTTGATATTTTTGACACACTGATTTTACGCCCGTTTGACGATCCAAAGTCGCTGTTCTTCCTTTTGGGTGAAAAGAATAAATGTCCCGGATTCAAGCGTTACCGTGAACTTGCAGAAAAGCTTGCAAGGCAGGAGGCTTTTGAAAAGAACGGCACTTATGAGGTGACTTTGCGTGATATCTATGAAAAGTTGTCAAGATTTGTATTGCTTGATATTGACAAGGCTATGCAGTATGAAATTGAAACGGAGCTTGATTTGTGCTTTGCAAACCCGTATATGAAAGAAATTTTCTTGCAAGCAAAAAATCTCGGAAAGACAATCATTGCCGTTTCGGATATGTATCTTTCAAAAGATGTTATTGAAAAAATGCTTAAAAAATGCGGATATGAAGGCTTTGACAATATCATTGTTTCAAACGAATACAATGCAAGCAAGCGTTCGCTTTTGCTTTATGAATACATAAAGGAGCAATACGGAGTTGAGAAAAAGTATATTCATATCGGCGATAACATTGTTTCGGACAATCGTTCGGCACGAAAATGCGATATTGAACCTGTATGGTATAAGGGTGTAAATCCGAGAGGCAATGCGCACAGAGCGTTCGATATGACATCACTTATCGGCTCGGCATACCGAGGAATTGTGAACGCAAAACTTCAAAGCGGAGATAAACAGTATTCACAGTATTACGAATTTGGTTACACTTATGCAGGCTTTCTCGTACTCGGATATTGCAAATTCATAAATGATTACTGTAAAAATCATGGGATTGATAAAATTCTTTTTCTCTCCCGTGACGGATACATTCTAAAGTCTGTATATGATGAACTTTATCCCGACAGCAACACGGAATATGTGTACTGGTCACGCTCTGCCGCAACAAAGCTTACCGTAAACAGATTCAAAAATGAACTTTTACTGCGATATATAAAGTACAAAATTCCTCGCAAGATGACAATTGCAAAGATTTTGAAGGCTATGGACCTTAAAGAAATGCAGCCGTTTCTTGACGAGGCGGAGCTTACTGCGGACACCTTGCTTACAAAAGAAAACTACGAGGACATAGTCAAGGTGTTTACCGTACACTGGGATATTGTAACAGAGCATTACAGGCGCAGTAACAACGCCGCAAAAGCTTACTATAAAGCGGCTGTCGGAAACAGCAAAAGTGCCGTTATAGTTGATATAGGCTGGGCGGCAAGCGGATTTTCCGCTCTGAGGTACCTTATTGAGGATGAATGGAAGCTTGACTGCAAGGTCAGAGGACTTGTTGCAGGCTCAACCTACCTTCACGATATGGATATAATCGAACCTCAAATGACGAATGATATCATCACATCATATATGTTTTCGCAGAGAATCAACCGTGAAATCCGCCGTGATCACGATGTAAAGCGTATGTACGGAGCTTTTACCGAAATTATGCTCAGCGCTCCCGCACCGTCATTCATAGGCTTTGATTTTGACGATGACGGAAGAATAAAGTATGAATTTGATTATCCCGAGGTTGAGGGATACAGTATGATAAATGAAATTCAGGACGGTATTCACGATTTTGTAAATGACTACACAAAACATTTTGCCAAATATCCGTGTATGATGAACATTTGCGGAAGTGACGCATATGCCGTTTGCAGACAGGTTATTTCCTGTCCCGAATATTTCAGCAATCTTTTTGCCGACTATCCCGTAAACAGAGCCGTAGGTTCTGCATCGTTTGAAACTGGCAGTCTTGGTAAACTGATTGAAAACGAATTTGTAAAGTGAGATAAACTATGATTTTATACTACGCACTTACCACTTATCACATACAATGCTGTGTACTTCATCAACTTACACGCAAAAAAGACGATACCGCCGTATTATTGCTCTCTGACATTCACAAAAATTCGGTTGCATTTTTAGACAGATACAAAAATTCAGGCATATTTGACGATGTACTTTTACTTAAAGAATCGGAAGTAAACGCAAATATCAAGAAAAATGAGCAAAAACACCGCTCTAAAAATTCGATTTTAAAATCAGCCTGTACAGAAATAAAAAGGGTTCTTCCTATAAACCCAAATTCGGCAGATGAACTGTATCTTTGTCCCGATCACTTTCCTTTTGGCTGGTATGTTATCAAAAACAAGATTAAATATCATTGCTTTGAAGAAGGCTGCGGTGTGCTTTCCGACAACAGGTTTATGATGTCGAATATGAGCCGTAACAAAACGCAGACCGCCTTGATGAACACTCTCGGATATTTTGGAGAAAATGACAGCTGTGTTGAAATACTTGCAGACGCTCAGGCACAAACAGAGGGTTTCACTCACCCTAAAATGACCGATTTTTCAGTAAAAAGAATTCTTGAAAATCTTGATGTACACACACTTGACAAAGTTCTTTCGTTCTTTGGAATTAAAGAAACAATCAAGGCAAACAGAAATACAAGTCTGATACTCACTCAGCACATGGCAAATTTGGGAATTATGCCGCTTTGCGACCAGCACAAGCTGTATGAACTTTTTGCAGATTATTTTCTTGAAAACACACACATTGCAATAAAGCCTCATCCTGATGACATTGCCGGCAGATACAAGGATATTTTCGGCAACAGTTGTACCGTATTGCCGTTTGCGATGCCGTCGGAACTTCTCCCCTATGTTTTTGACGGACGGGTTAAAACTGCCATTGCGGCATATTCCACTGCGGTTAAAAATCTCGGCAATTTTTGCGACAGAATGATTTGCTTTGACAACCGCATTATGGACGATTTCAGACATATTCACAGATACTTTGCTGCTGTTAAACTTGCCGAATATCTTGGCAAAACAGACAGTATTGTTACAAACGGAAATGAACTTCTGCTTGAAGAACTTGCCAAAAATGATAATTTTCAGACAACATTTAAGTTCAGCAATGAAATATCGGATTTTGACGGTTGTGCCATTGTTTCGGATAAGTTGTATGAAAACAGAACTATTGAAGATATCTCGGCTTTTATTTTGTCAGAGCAGAACAAAGGTTGGATAATTTTTCTTAACGAAGAACAGATGCACATTTATTTTGACGGTATGAACAAGGAAGTATTTTCAAAAATCAGACCGATTTTCATTGAGATTAAAGAGAAAGACAAAACTAATCAGGAAGTGATTTGCTTGTATTCAGAAAATAAAGAAACGCTTGAAAAGGCAGAAAATTACAGTTTGACAAAAGAGCTTAAATATGCAGGAGTAACGATTGATTTACATTCAATTTCAAAGAGTGAAAGCGAAAAAATCAAAATGCTTGAGGGTGTTCTTGAGGCAACGGAAAAGCGACTCAACGGATATATTGAAAGCAAAAAAACTGTTGATGCAAAACTTGAGGCAAGGGGTATTGTACTGTGAAAAATACAAAAAAGCTGATTATATTTGACCTTGACGGCACATTGCTCGATACTTCGGAGGGAATTTTGCATTGCTATCACAAAACTGCAAGCATGCTCAATTTAAAGAAAAATCCTGTTGAGAATGACAGCGTTGTAATCGGCGGTCCGCTCTCCGACGGATTCAGAACACTTTATGATATACCCGATGAAGAAACTCTTGCAAAGGCAATTGACACATACAGAAAGCTGTATGCAAACGAGGGCATTACAAAATTCAGTGCTTATAACGGGATTGATACTGCGTTAAGCGAGTTGAAATCAGACGGTTATCAGCTTGGAGTTGCAACGCTCAAGCTTGAAGAATACGCAAAATCCATGCTTAAAAATGCAGGGCTTGCAAAATATTTTGATATAATTCACGGTTGGGACGGTACAGAAAAATGCACCAAAGCATATACCGTTACCAAAGTGTTGTTTGAGCAAAAATGTCTTGCAAAAAACGCTGTGCTTGTCGGAGATTCTGTGTATGACAAAAACGGCGCAGAAATTGCCGGAGTTGATTTTCTTGGCGTCACCTACGGTTTTGGTATCAAAAAAGGCGACAAAACCAATTCCAGATTTGACACCGTTGACTCCCCTGTTGAACTGACAGAATATTTTAAAATCAACTGAGAAAAATAGTGCTTCAAACACTTGATAATATTCGTTTTATATATTATCTTAAGAACCTCGGGAAGATATGCGAAAAACATGTATATAACATCTACTGATTCTGAGATTGATTTTGTCGTACAGTTATATTGGGCATAAATTTCTCCTCGATAAAATTTGCATTGCTGTTGTATTTGCTGATTATCTATGATTCGTATCCGCCGTTCCTATAACTAGGAACTTTGATTTCACGTTTTCTCATTATTACTGTCTCTGTCTTTGTCATTGAAAAACTTCCTCTTAAGCTTTAAATTATCTGTTTCCATTATTGCCTTGCGGTTTTGAGAAAACTGATTGTGCTAAAAAGCAAAATCAGCTTGTTGCTTAAAATTCAATTTTCTGCTTTAGGCAGTATACTATCACATGATTTTTTATTTTATTCTTTTTCGGTTTGACTCAACTATTGACATTAAAACCATATAAATATTTGCATAGCAAGACCTCCTGCACCGGATTTAACTCGTTGCGGGAGGTTTATTTTTATTCCGATATTTTTGGTTTCATTATTATATCTGTATAAAAACTTCTTCGATCATTGTAAAATCTTACGACTACAAGGGTAATTTTGACGGCAATAATCACAAAATTTCAAGTTTCAAAATTACAAGCGGCAGTGAAAAAATAGGTCTGTTCGGCTCAATTAAGATAAGTCTGTTTGCAATCACCGTCGTAATAATGGCTTTTATAGAGTCCCTATGTGTAACTGCGGTCAATTATGTCAACAATACTAAGGTGGGCTGCACATATTGATTCTGCCACTGAACCACAGCCGACTATGGTAAGTCTGCTATGTGCACCGTCTTTATACCATCGTAGGTTGCTCCTGAGAACTCATCTGCTGTGAGAACATATTTTGGGAAATTACCATAGATTTCTGTCAAACGCTCGTATTCTCTTTTTTGTCTTTGGAGTAAGTTCACAGGAATTTTAGGCATAAAAAAAGAGCCCAATGGCTCAGATGCTAAAATATTAAATAAGTAATTGTTATTGATTATCTTCAATTTTCTGATATACACTTACTTTTCAGGATTTATAAGAAGGTATCGTTTTATTCACTCCATGCTGTGGCGGGAAGTCGATCACTTGCTCTTTTAGTGAAACTTTCTTTGAAATTTTGTCGATGAACGGAATTTTTA
>OIYR01000697.1_pt1 | contig 18269 bp, 16 predicted proteins | sample 1588221 | NCBI WGS metagenome assembly OIYR01 (sample SAMN03283292) | human gut metagenome | biome: human-associated habitat; material: feces | host: Homo sapiens | place: Peru | collected 2012 | reverse complement strand
TTGGATGAATCTAATTCGTTCACAGCGAAATATGATAGCGGAGAATATGAAAATCGCTCCCGAAAATTTCCGATGGTATGCGGCATTTCATAACGAGGGACATCATCCTCACATTCATATGATTGCGTATTCTACGAAACCGAACGAAGCGTACCTGACGGAAAAGGGCATTGAAAATATTAAATCAAATCTTGCAAAGGTAATCTTCCGTCAAGACTTGATAAGTATTTATCAAAAACAGACCGAACACAGGGATAAGCTCCGAGCCGAGGCTCGTGATATTGTAGAGGATTTGGTTTCAAAAATCAACTCCGAAATATATATCAGCGCATCAATTCAGCATAAGCTGTTGGAACTTACCGACAGGCTTTCAAGAACGAAAGGCAAAAAAGTATATGGTTATCTCAAGCCTGATGTAAAAGCGATTGTGTATTCTATTGTTGAAGAACTTGCAAGTGATGACAGAATCAAAAAACTGTATGACCTTTGGTATGAGCAAAAGGAAAATACAATCCGCACTTACACGGATGAAATACCGGAAAGAATTCCACTTGCCCAAAATAAGGAATTCAAGTCAATCAAGAATGCAATAATCAAGGAAGCGTTGAAATTAATTCCTAACGAAGATGAAGCGGAAGAAAGCGAGAATACAGATGAAGAATCTGTTACAAATCCCTTTGAATATGAAGAAAACACCTCTGTCGAATCAGTCTTTAATTCAGACAGAGGTGTTCTGTATCCTCGTTATTCAATTAAAGCCAACCGCAACAGCGTTGCAGTTTCTTCTCTTTATCTCCTGCGTTACCTTTGCAACATAATCCAAAATCAACTCCGCTTTGAAGAAAAACAGAAAGCGCAAAGGACGGATAAAAAGTTGCAACAGAAGATTAATGATAAAAAGCGGGCTCAGGGTTTAAAAATGTAATCAGAATTTGATGAAATAAGTTTATTAATGTGTGATTTATATAAACTTTTCTAATCGTAATAATCCTTCATCATCGGGCGTATCAATTCCATTTTTGTAATTATATCCCATTTTTATATAAAATGGAGTAGCAGTTATTGATGCAGGTATTTCAATTCGTTTTGCTCTTAAAAAGTATTCATCTTTTTCAAGAGTTTGGATAATTTTTCTTCCAATTCCTCTACATTGATATTCGGGCAGTACAAAAATATTAAACAAACTGCTTTCATCTTCTTTCCCCCAATATGGACCAATTGCTCCACAACCAACTATTTTATCATTGTCACAAGCAACATAAAAGTGTGTCCAACTTGCACGCTCTAATATATTTTGGGGTTGAAAAACATTTACATCATTTTCAATATCCTCAGATGAATAATCTTTTATATTTGTTGTTCGTAATGTTGTTACTATTAACGCTGAAACTGCTTCTGCATCTTTATCTTTAAATCTTCTTATTTCCATAATTTCTACCTCAAATCTCAATTTATCATTCAGTTATGTTGATATTATCATACCACACAAAAATTTAGTTGTCTATAAAAATCATCTCACCGCCAAGGAACAACTGCAACCCAACGCTGATAGGTGCCTCTTGTCACAGTGATAAGAGAAGAACTACCCACTATAAGATATTACAGCAGAAAAGAAAAATATATACAAGGAAGTGATTAAAATATCAATTTACATTCATTTTACAAAAGAACAGCGAGAGCAGGCAAGGCGAACAGACCTTGCTGATTTTTTAATCAGCCAAGGCGAGAAAGTCAAGAGATCTGGTTCAGAATACGAATGGCTTGACGGCTCGCAAAAGGTTACAATCAGAGGTCACCTCTGGTATCATCAGTACGAACAGAAAGGTGGAGATGCAATAGACTTCGTTCGCAGATTTTATAACAAGGACTATGTCGAAGCGGTTGAAATGCTTTTGAATAACTGTGGCGGTCAAATTATAACCTCACCGCCCATAGAAAAAGAGCATAAACCCTTTAAACTGCCGCCGAGGAATGACAGGATGAGCAGAGTTTTTTCTTATCTGCTGTTGACTCGTGGCATTGACAAGGATGTGCTTTTTGAGTTTGTGGGTCAGAAAATGATATATGAATCGGCGGATTTTCACAACGCTGTGTTTGTCGGCTATGATTCAAGCGATAAACCTCGCCACGCACACAAAAGAGGAACGGTGACGAGTAATCCGTATAAGGGAAATGTTACAGGCAGTCAGCCGGAGTTCAGCTTTCATTGGCACGGCACAAGCGAGAAGATATTCTTGTTCGAAGCTCCGATTGATATGTTATCGTTCATAAGTATGCATAAGGAAAATTGGAAAAATCATAGCTATGCGGCATCCTGCTCCGTCTCTGACAGGGTGCTTTTTCAATGTCTGAAAGATAATCCTAACATTAAAAATGTGTTTCTCTGCTTTGACAATGACGAGGCAGGACAGACAGCAAACAAACGCATAGCTAATAAATTAAATTCAATGAATATCCAAAACGAAATTCTCATTCCTACCCATAAAGATTGGAATGAGGATTTAATTTTTGAACCGAAAGGAGATGGGCAAATATGCCATCAGGTATTATAACTCTTATTATTGTGACAGGCTCAATGTTTGCCTTGTTCATAATAATTACTACGGTCGGCAATTACTATTCACTCAACCGTATAAAGAACAAGACGGTCGGTCAAGGTCAGCACGGCACGGCTCGTTGGGCAAACAAGAAAGAGATAAAGAGAACCTACAAGCAAATTGATTTCCAACCCGATGAATGGCGTACAAATCCTGACAGCAGACCAACTGAACAAGGGATAGTTGTCGGCTGTAAGAACAGAAAAAATGGCACAACAGCAATGGTTGATACAGGAGATGTGCATGCTCTTATGATTGGTGCGGCTGGTGTCGGCAAGACCGCATTTTGGCTTTATCCTTGCATTGAATATGCCTGTGCAACCGGTATGTCAATGCTTCTGACCGACACAAAGGGAGATGTAGTTCGAAATTATGGAACGATTGCGGAAAAGTATTACGGCTACAAAATTTCTGTTATAGATTTGCGTAATCCCACACGCTCGCACGGAAATAATCTCCTGCATCTCGTGAATAAGTATATGGACTTATACAAAGCCGAACCCGAACAGCTTGTTTACAAGGCAAGAGCAGAAAAATACGCAAAAATTATTTCAAAAACAATTATTCTTTCAGGTATGGACTCGGCTTCATTCGGACAAAACGCTTATTTCTATGATGCCGCCGAGGGACTTCTAACGGCAACCATTCTGCTTGTTTCAGAATTCTGCGAACCTGAAGAAAGGCATATTGTTTCGGTATTCAAAATCATTCAGGAATTACTCGCTCCGACCAACAAGAAAGGCAAAAATCAGTTTCAACTTTTAATGGACTATCTTCCCGACGACCACAAGGCAAAATGGTTTGCAGGGGCGGCGCTGAACACAGCCGAGCAGAGTATGTCAAGCGTTATGAGTACGGCATTGTCAAGGTTGAATGCATTTCTTGACTCCGAGCTTGAACAGCTTTTGTGTTTTGATACAGAAATAGACGCTGAAAAATTCTGCAATGAAAAGTGTGCGATATTCATTGTAATGCCCGAGGAAAACCCTAACACTTTCTTTATGGTTTCGCTCATAATCCAACAGCTCTACCGTGAAATACTTTCAGTTGCAGATGAAAACGGTGGTGTACTGAAAAACCGCTGTGTGTTCTTCTGCGATGAATTTGGAACATTGCCGAAGATTGATTCGGCAGAGATGATGTTCTCTGCTTCCCGTTCAAGGCGATTGCAGATAGTTCCGATAATCCAATCCTTTGCACAGTTGGAGAAGAATTACGGCAAAGAGGGTGCTGATGTAATTATCGACAACACACAGCTCACAATCTTCGGTGGTTTTGCTCCCAACAGCACAAGTGCAGAAGTGTTGTCAAAAGCACTTGGCAGTCGTACCGTTATGAGTGGCTCGGTGAGCAGGAGCAAAAAAGATCCGTCCCAATCCTTGCAGATGATAGAAAGACCTTTGATGACACCAGATGAGTTGAAGTCACTTCCCAAAGGCACATTTGTTGTTATGAAAACAGGCTTTTATCCGATGAAAGTCAAGTTGAAATTGTTTTTTAAATGGGGTATTAAGTTTGAGGAAAAGTATGAGGTCATGGAAAACGGCAACCGTGAAGTTCATTACGCAAACCGTTCGGAGTTGTTCAATAACATAATTCAGACATACTGTCCTCAATACTTTGAACAGCCTGTAACTGATTCGGTTTTTGATGAAGCAAGCGGTGAGGAAAAGAAGAAAAATGAAAATCTTAAGACCTCACCAAATGCGGAACAAGCCGACAGTGACGATACTATTAATTCAGAACAGCAAGACGAATCAACAGAAGAACCTGAAAATTCAAACGTTGAACAGAACGCAGACAAGCAAAGAAAAGTAGTCATAAGAACCGAAAGACCAACGCAGGAGGACATCAGCAATGAGTAGATTAACTTTTCTATATCAAATGGACTTGCCTCACCGAGCTGTTGCCGTATATACCTACCTCCACGACCGAGCAAACAAAAACGGCGAATGCTGGCCCTCAGTAAACAAAATAGCAGGCGACATAAAGCTGTCGCCTGCTACCGTCCGCAGAGCTATTAAGGATTTGAAAAGAGTCGGATTAATTGAAACTACACAGCGTTACCGTGAACAAGGTGGTAAGAGCAGTTTGTTGTATAAAATAATGTACTAATAGTTCATATAAAGTTAAGCGTTTAACACTAACATATAATTTTTAAGATTGACTGTCAGAATATTTCTATTTATAAATAAAAATTTTTATTTTAACATTACGGGAATAAAATTAATAATTAAATGCTTAATGCTTGTTTGTGTTATAAATCCATAATACCACTATAATAATAGCAGTGAAAACAAATCCAATCCCACCGATTATACCGGTTGGAAGCGGTCCAATAAATGGATTAACGGATCCTGTATGAAAAAGTAAAGAAATATTTCCAAAACCGTTAATGCCGCCGTGAGCTAATACAGCAGGCCATACGCTTTTTGAACGGACTGTAAAATAACTTAAAATTGCACCTATAAATATACAGAATAAGCACATTGCCAATATTCCCAAGACTGGATAACCAAAATAATTTGAGCCGTAATTATGACCTATAACAATCAACGGAGCGTGCCATATTCCCCAAATAAACCCATCAACTAATAGCATAGGGATTAGTGGTAGTTTATCCTGCATTTTAGGAAACAAGTATGCTCTCCAGCCCCATTCTTCTCCAAAGCATACAAAAATATTAAGAATTGGAGAAAATATAGACATGACAATTTGTATAATTAATTGTATATATATCATTTTATCAGTAGTTAAATTTCCTATACCTAAATCATTGTATGATTGCTTAGTACTGTAAATTATGTCAGACATTGAGGAATCAAATGATGTTGGAAAAATGAAGAAGTATATTACTGCACCTACAATAGTCAATATCATTGGTAGAAACCATGCAATTAAGTAAAATTTTATGTTACCTTTAAAATTTGGGTTAATAAAACTGTTTTTAAAGCCTTCTTTAGTTATGAGCCTTGTAATAATAACGGCTAATGTGGGGAAAAACATTACAACTGACAAGGCGGTTGATGTATATACGGATTGCGATTGAGCCATAGGAAAGACTAACAGTATTTCAAATAAGTATGTCAACACAAATGTAATGCCGATAAAAATAAAAATTCTTATAGTTTCAATATGTTTATTATTCATAGTCGTAACCCTAAAATCATTTTGACTTTTTAGTAACTGTAATATAAGAATAAATGTAAGATAAAATAAGTAAAATAAATAAAATTACTATCATAATCAATGTTGAGAGGATTCCGCCTATAATTGATGATTCAATTATAGATAATAATCCTGCAACAACAAAGGCGATTCCCGCGTTTCTGTTAGCGACATGCCAGTTTTTATCACTTTTTTGAGTCCAAGAGGTTCTTATTCCCGTAATATGATTATACTTTGTTTTCGGTAAAAAGTTACCTACAATAATTAATACAATGCTAAATATACAATTTATAGTGGAAAATATATCTATATTAAATGACAGATTCTCTGATTTTGTGAAAGCCATCACTAAGAAAACACATTGAAGTACACCCAGTGCAGACATAATTGCTGTTGCGATTATATAGAGTACATTTATGTTGTTTTTTGCTTTTTCGGTACTATCAGTATTTGAAACTGAATAAAATTTGATGTATATTATCCAAAATAAATAGAATACTATTATTATTGCAGGAAAAATAAGGTTTTCATACTTAGAACCCCAACGGTCAATATCACCGTTTATGTTATAGTGTATTGGTATAATCTCCTTCATAAAGAATAATAATATAGCGGTAATTATAGCGGGTGCAAAAGAAATAATAAATAAGACTTTGTTTTTACTTTTCATAAAGATACCTCTCTTAAAATTGTTTTAACCAAATTATAAGTTCATCAAACAAAGATGTATTAAGTTCATAATATACATAATTTTTTTCTTTTGATTCGATGATAAGGTCGTTTTTTTTTAGTAATTTCAAATGATATGATAATGCTGCCGGAGATATACCGATTTTTTCTGAAATATCTCCAGCATTCATTTTATTTTCCTTTAAAAAAATTAAAATGTCTCGGCGTATGGGGTCGGATAAAGCTTTAATTGTGCTGTTTAAAGACAAAGTTTCTCAATCCTCCTTTTCTAAAAGAAGTATTTAAAAATTATTTTAAATACTTCTTTATTATTATAAATCTAACTGCAAAAAATGTCAACAGAAAAATGATGCTATTCACTACCCGAAATAAACCATCCATTCCCTTTTTTTAAAAAAAATAATTTTATTAAATATAATTATTTCAATATTTGATAGATTTTGACGAATATTGTGTTGTGCGTTTATCATAGGGGGTGATTTAAATGTGGTAGAGTATAAAATATACAACATTTAATTAGTGATGAGCAAAACGCAGGGATTGAAAATGAAATATAGAATTTATGAGATAAAAAGCAAACACAAGTGCACAGCAAAGCAAGCCTTGAAGAAAATGTTCAAAACTTACCTTGAAATATTGAGTTTTTAGGGCTAAGCAATTCTTTTAGCAGATTTTAAGCAACGAACAGAATAATTTGATTTAGTGATGAAAGCAGAATAAGCAACGGCAAGCAAAGCAATATGAGCAATGGTATTGAGATTTTTTGCAGCATTTTCACTGTTAACCCAAAGCCGTTCCTGACCTGTCTGTTTGAAACGAGCATTGTATCGTTCAGCTTCGGTTCTCAGAGCATAAATTTTCTTAAAAGAAATACACTCACGGTCAATAGAAAGTCTGTAATCATCGGGAACGGTAATGTATTTTGTGCAACCTCTATGTTTTTTACCATTGTTCCAGTTTTTATGATTGCAGGGACAACAGCCGGATTTTGAATTTCTGAAAGGACAACAATATTTTTGCCTGAATCTTCCTTCACTGCGACACTTTCCATCCTTGTTCATAGCTAAACCGGCTTCACAGATAGGATGACCTGACAGAAGTTTTTTAGGATTTTTGGCATTTATTTTGTTTAGAGGAATAACGCAATCACCTTCGTAAACATCCTTGACGGTATTGTAAATAGCTTTTACATCGTAAGCCTTATCGGCAATAAAAGTACATTCATTAACAGGTAAAAAACTATTGGTTTGGCTTAGAATATCAATGGCAACTGTGCTGTCTTATACATCGGCAGTAGTGGTAAGCTCAAAAATCGGTAAGCCTGTAATGCAATCAACCAGCACATGGTTCTTGTAACCCCAGTAGAATTCACATTTTTTTCATTATGCTGATTAGAAGCAGTATGAACGCCCAGAGCACAGTCTTTGTCTGACTTCGTCTGGTTATCGGGATTGAATTTATCTTTCTTAAAAGATTTTGGATTGTTCTGAGAAGTATTAGCCATAATCGGAGTAGAATCAAGAGCGATAAAAGAAGTGTCAATAACACCGAGTTCATACAGCTTTTTAACCTGAGAATGCATAAGATTTTGCAATAAATCGTTATCAAGACTGTTTATGAAACGATCTAAAGTCCAATATGACGGTAACGGCTTCATAATATTAAAACCGCAATAATGTGCAATCAAAAGATTGTTCCGGAGATAATCCAGAAGGTCTGTAACGCAGGAAAAACACTCACATTTCATAACGATAGCCGCACGAAGCTTAGCTTGATTTGAAAAGCCTTTGCGACCTGTATTTGCATTAAATTCCGGAAACTCTGATAAATCCAAATGTGAAAACAATTCGGAATAAAACTTTGCTTTCGGCTGTGAAGTGAAAAGTGTAATATCTTGTAAAATTTCTTGGCGATAGATAACAGCCAACCCCTTTCGTTGGTTTGTTGCAATTTAATTATACGATATTTGGTTGGCTGTTTCTATATTTTATAGTGATAAAATTAAAAAACACCCTGCAAAAACCAGTGTTTATCCCACTTTTGGAGTTTTGCTCAAGGCTAAACATTTAATAGAAAAGGAGGTGAATATATTGAAACAGAGAGAAAACACATATGAAAAGCCTGCTTTGAGAGAGATGAGCGAAATTGATATGACAGATATCAATGGCGGTGTAGGCGTTCCTGTCGTATTAGCTGCTGCAGTTGCTGTTGCTGTTGCCCTAGCAGGATACACTACAGTTGCTGTTAATGTTGTAGTAGGCGTAAATGTTTATTATGCACTTAACATTTCAGTTGCTCCATGGGAACCTGAGCCTTCAAGATGTTGAGTTCTTATCAAGAAGTATTTCACTTTAAATATCAAATAATTATTGTAAATTTTAATTTGTAATTTTGAAACGCTCGTTTCGGAGTGTATAATTACTTTTTCGAAACGAGCGTGTAGGAAATAATATAGAGTTTTAACCCAGCGGTGAAATGTCAAGATAGAGAAATCAAAAAAATAGGGATAAAAACGTATTTTTGGCAAGAAAACGGTAGCCCCACCTAAGCCCTGGGTTGAAAAAATTTTTTTCAACAGGGCGTAAGTCAGTTCAAATTCGTTACGACTTTGGAATATACAGACGATTGTCTTTCAGCAGTCGAAAGACCAACCGCACAAATTTACGGGCAGTTAAAGCGAGGGCACGTTTGTGTTGAAACTTGTTCACCTCATTGTATTTGAGGTGATAGAAGCGATTGTACTCTGCGTCACATCTCACAAGAGAAAATGCAGCTTCACACAAGTAATACTTCAGAATGCGATTGCCGGAACGAATAAGGTGAGTATTTTCAGACTCAAAACCACCTGATTGGTGTTGTTTCCAAACAAGACCGGCATATTTTGCTAAGGCAGCTTGATTGTCAAAACGGTTAGTATCGCCGATTTCAGCAACAATTCCAGCCGAATAGACCGGACCAATACCGTTAACAGAGGTCAAAGTATTAGGTATTAAATCCATCTGTTCAGCAATAGCTTTTTCCAAGGCTTTAATTTGAGCCTCGATTGATTTGATGGAGTTAATAGATATAGAAAGCACCTGATTTACAGAATCGTTAACCGTTTTCGGTAAGCGATAAGAGCTTCGGGCGGCTTTCTGAATGGCTTTAGCAACTGAGTTAGGGTCGGAGAAACGGTTTTTACCTTTCTTTTGAATAAACTCAGTAAGCTCATGTAAGTCCATATTGACAAGTGTATCAACCGAATCAAACTCGGTGTAAACAGCAAGAGCAGTTGTGCCGAATCTATCGAAAAATACCTTGTCCTGTGTTAAAGAAGAATAATTCTTGAAAATAATATTGATTAAGCGTTGTTTTTCCTTAACAAGGTTTTGAACAGCGTAAAATCTGACTCTTGTTAATGTTTTCAGAGCCGCATAACGGTAATCGCTGAGATATACCTCTTTGTTGATTCTTCCGAAACGCAGACAATCAGCTATGACAAATGAGTCAACAAAGTCATTCTTTGGCAGGCCATTGTAGGCGTCTTAGAATTTTTTTACCTGTTTAGGATTTAAAATGTGTATTTTGGTGAGGTGTTTTGAAAGAGAACAATCCTCACGAAGAAAATATACAAGATTATCACCATAAATTGAGGTAGCTTCAAGACTGATAATGACCTTGTCAAGAGAATGATTTTCTAATGCTGATAAGATGATTTTGACGAGCTTTTTAAAGCTGCCAAGAGAATTGGCAACGGAAAAGTTGCAGATTTTGGAGCCGTCAGGCTTCATTAAATAAACAACATTAGTTTTGCTGCTGACATCAATGCCAACGTAAAGTGGGTTCGTAGAATTACCTTCTTTCGCAATGGATTTGAAGTCAATCGGCTTGGCAATGCCCGTGATTGCGGAGCATCAACACACCCTCGCATATCAGAATCCGTTCGGAGACGGTTTAATGTGATCCTCACTGCTGAAAGGCAAACCGCAGCCCCGACAAACAGCCAGTAGGTTTGAAGTTAACTTCCGCATCAAGGGAACAGACTAAACAATGAAGCAACCATGTGGTTCAACAAGGAGAAAAAGAACTGTTTGCCTGATTGACTATGTCAATTATATCACGGACAGCACCAAACCGATTGACATAGCCAGACTAATGATAATTTTTTCTTGATAAAAACATTATACGAGGAGGTTTGTAATGTGAGCAATAGTGTTAAATTTATTGGAGAAACAGGACCTACTATGGTATCATTTGATGTTACCGGAATGTGTAATTTTAAATGTTTACATTGTTACAATAATAGTGGTAAGCCAGTGTTAGATGAACTCTCGGACGAAGAAGTTTTGGACGTAGCAAAACAAATTGGAGAGTTAAAACCTATTAATGTCTGTTTATGTGGTGGTGAGCCACTACTGAGGAAAAATATATGCGATATTGTAAAGATAATAGCAAATAGTAATGCCATTGTTAATATGGTATCTAATGGTTCTTTAATTAACGAGGAAATATTGATTAATCTAAAGGAAGCTGGATTAGATACAATTCAATTTAGTTTAGACGGAGTTAATTGTATGCAACATGATACTTTTCGTGGATATAATGGTTCATTTGAAAAGGTGATTAATGCTATAAAATTATGTACAAAACTTGGGATTCCAGTTATGACTTCATTTTCTCCAAGTAAGATTAATTATAGATATTTGGATGAATATTTCGAACTATGTAATGACTTAGGTGTAACTTCGGCACGAATAATGCCTATTATTCCTATGGGACGAGGAAGTAAAATGAATAAATTGCTTTTATCGTCAAATGATTATTTCTATTTGCAACTTCAGATTGAAAAAAATAAGCATAAATTTAGCAGAAGTAATATGCAAATCCAATGGGGGGATCCGTTAGAACACTTTTTTAGAATGCCCTTAAATGCTAACATTGGAGTAAAAACAGTATCTATGGAAATAAAGGCAAATGGTAATTTGACAGTTTCTACATATATACCTATTGTTGTTGGGAATGTAAGAAAACATACTCTAAAAGATTACTGGAATGCCGGATATAAAGACCTTTGGAAAAATAAAGAGGTAACAAATTATATTAGTAAAATTAGCAATATTTATGATATTAATAACCTAGAACCAAAACCATATTCAGGTGAATATTATTTCATAGATATATTATGATTAATTTTGAGGTGATTTAAATGGAATATAAATATAATAAAGATGTTATTCAATCTATTCGTGTTGAAAATAAGGGAGGAAATATTATATTATTAAAAGATCCTCACTATCAATTAGTAGTTAATCAGTCAGCTTTTGATATATTTAATCTTTTAGAAAAATATAATAATACAGAGCAAATCATTGATGATATAGAGCATAAATATTTGGATATGGAAAGTTCTGTAATTAAAGATGATGTTTTAGATATAATGAAAAATTTTGAGTTGTTTGGAATTTTAGAACTTATTGATGACATAAAAGTTGAAAATAATGTTATATACAACATAACAGGTGATACAAATTATAAATTTGTTAGTCAATTTATTAATAGGATGATAGAGGATTCTTCCTCTACTAAGTACTACTTAATGGGGAAAGAAGATTATTATTCTCCTGTTCAGATGCGTATGCGTACGATGCAAAGTAACGAATTTGGTGTTTATTGTCAGAAAAATGATAAAATACATGCTTATATTAGTATGTCGTTTGATGATGTTTCTGTATCAAAAGTTATACAAATCAAGTCGATATTTTTTGATTCTGACACTTCTAATCTCGACTTTAAAGAATTATTTTTAGGAATGATTGAATATTCTATAAAGAATATTAATGAAATCATCAAAATATCTAAAATTAGACTTACTTTTTGCGATTGTGAAGAGCATCAACCATTCATTAAATTATTAGAAAATTGCGGTATGGTGAAGGAATGTGTATTGAAAGACGAAACTATAAAAGGTGATCTAATATATTTAACAATGTTCGTAGATAAAATATTTACATATAATAAAGCGGAGACTAATAATGAGAATTAAAATATTCGAAACATTAAAGCAAAAGATTTTTTATATTGAAGATATTAATATATATTTTGATGTTACAGAACTTGATTTTATTGGCGTTGGTGACTATATATGGAGTAAACAGGAATTAATAGATTTTATAAATGTGTATAAAAAAGATTTAAATGCAATAGCATTAAATTATTCTACACTTTTGGCAAATATGCAAGAAAATAATATGGAGTTTGAAAGTATTAAAGGCATAGGGTTTACTCTATGCCTACATCCTTCAAGAAAATGCAATTTAAAATGCAAGTATTGTTTTAGGGATAGTAATTTTTTGGGAGACACAAAATTATCATTTAAAATGGCTCGAGATGCAATAGATTTTTTTGTCTTTAAGTATGCTAAAAATGCAAGCAAATACTTAATTGATTTATCTGGTTCAGGAGAGCCATTGTTAGAATTTGGTTTGATAAAAAAAATTGTATCGCATTGTGATAATATTCAAAATAAAATTGGCAAAAGTGTATCAGTTATGTTTGCTACTAATGCGGTTAATTTAAGTGAAGAGAAAATAAATTATATTGACAATAATTTGACAATTGGATTTAGTCTTGATGGTAATAAATTAATAAATGATGAAAATAGATGTTTGCAAAATGGTGAAGGAACATACGAATTGGTAATAAATTCTTTAAAATGTTTAAAAAATCGGAAGGTAGGATTAGCAACAACTATTACACCAAAGCATCAAGAAGTTGATATAATATATAATCATCTTGTGAACTTACCCAACATAGATTGTATTAGTATGAAATTTATTCGCTGTTTTGATGATTCAGAATTGGATTTTTCAAAATTTAATATTTCTTATCTAATTAGTAGATATGAAAAACTTTGTGAAAATATTCTAAGAAACTTTGAATTTGGAAATTTTGATTATATAAAACCGCTTTTATGTGGAAATGATATGTTTGGTACATTTATAAAAAGATGTTTACATCATAATTATATAAATGCTTATCCGTGTGATGCAAGTATCAACAGAATTTCTATCGATAGCTTAGGCGATATATATGCGTGTAGTGTTTTAATGGGTGAAAAAAACAGTTGTATAGGTAATATATTTGACGGTATTGATAAGGATAAACAATTAAAGTATCTTGTTACAAGTAACAATAAAAGCATGGTTTGTCAAAATTGCTGGGTAAGATATATATGTGGTGGAGAATGTTATGCAGTATCATTTTTAAAATTCAAAGAATTTTATCATCCTTATTCCCAAATATGTCTTTTAAAAAAAGAATTAATAAAACTTAGTATGGGTTTTATTTCTAAGCTTATGAAAGAATATCCGGAACATTTAAAAAAGATTTTGGATTATCAATTTGAAGTAAGGAGTTATGAGGATTCTGATACTGGATACTGGGCAATAAATCAATTTTTACAACATAAGGGTTATAGAGTTTTATATTCGGATATTGCTGAAAATGTAATAAGAACTATACATGGCATAGATATAGAGGCTATGTTAGAGTACATAAATAGATATGATGATTCTATTAAAGCATATACCATTAATTCTAAAGTGTGGCCTCATAATTTGAATTATCCTTTAATTAGCTGGGTAAATAAAATTCAAAATAGTATTTATGTATATATAGTGATATTGAGAGAAGATGATGATTATTTATATACTAAATCAATGTTTAATTATAAACCGTCAAAAGTATTAAAATCAGATTTTTTAGAAAATATGTCTAATATAATAATTTTATAAAAAATCGTGGAGAAATGTTATGGCTTATATATGTATAAAACAACATGATATAACTGATTGCGGTGCGGCTTGTATCGCTACCATATCAAAACAATATGGTTTAAATTTATCAATTTCTAAAATACGAGAAGTAGCGGGTACAGATAAACAAGGTACAAATGCATATGGTATGATAAAAGCTGCAGAACAGCTTGGTTTTACGGCAAAATGTGTAAAAGGCAATCAGGATGCGTTCTTCTCTGAATTTCCTCTTCCTGCAATTGCTCATGTTATTGTTGACGGCAATTTAATGCACTATGTTGTTGTACATAAAATCTCAAAAAAAGAAGTTATTATTGCAGACCCTGCAAAGGGTATTGTAAAATACATACCCGATGATTTTTTTAAAATTTGGACAGGTGTCCTAATTTTAATGGTTCCAACAGTGGATTTTAAAAAGGGAAATGAAAAGCAAAGTACGATTTCTAAATTCTTTAAGCTTTTGCTTCCTCAAAAAAGGTTGTTGTTAAATATATTTTTAACATCCTTACTTGTTACAGTCCTCGGAATAATTGCATCCTTTTATTTCAGGTTTATTATGGATGATATTGTCCCAAATTCACTTTCAAAAACATTAAATGTAATTTCTATCGGAATAATACTATTGTATGTATTTAAAATACTTTTAGAGTTCTTTAGAAATCACCTCATGTTGTATCTTAGCCAGAAATTAGACATACCCTTGATATTAGGATACTATCAGCATGTGTTAAAGTTGCCGATAAATTTCTTTGGAACAAGAAAAGTCGGAGAAATAATTTCAAGATTTATGGACGCATCAAAAATACGTGCTGCAATTTCTGGTGCAACACTTACCATTATGATTGATACAATTATGGCTATTGTAGGTGGAATAGTATTATATACACAAAATTCATTATTGTTCGGTATCTCTGTAGTTTTAATTTTATTATATGGAATTATTGTTTTTTGCTACAATAAACCGATAAAAAAGATAAATGAAAAACAGATGGAAGAAAATTCTCATCTTACATCTTATTTGGTTGAAAGTTTAAATGGCATTGAAACAGTAAAATCATTTAATGCCGAAGAAAAGGCACAATATAAAACAGAAAAACTGTTTATTAAATTTTTAAAAAGCATTTTTAAAGGCGGATTTCTATCAAATAGTCAACAGTCATTGACAAATGCAGTTTATGTTATTGGTGAAACCGTTATTCTATGGGTCGGTACTATATACATTTTAAATGGCAACTTAACTATAGGTGAATTAATTACATTTAATGCTTTACTTGCATATTTTCTTGATCCCGTAAAAAATTTGATAAATTTACAGCCTACAATGCAGACTGCAATTGTTGCAGCGGACAGGCTTGGCGAAATTCTTGATCTTGAACCTGAAAAAAAAGAAAATGAAGAAAATAAAATCAAAGATATTTCTTTAAATAAAGAGATTGAAATATCAAATCTTGATTTCAGATATGGCACTCGTCAGTTGGTGCTGAAAAACATTAATATGAATATTAAGCCCGGTGAAAAAATTGCCTTAGTGGGAGAAAGCGGCTCGGGTAAAACTACCTTGGTTAAACTTTTAATGAATTTTTATGAGTTTGAAAAAGGTGAAATTATGTTCGGTGATTATAATATTAAGGATATTAATATTGAGTCACTAAGAGATAAGATTTCTTACATATCACAGGATATTTTTCTGTTCAGCGGTACAATCAGAGAAAATCTTATGCTCGGAAATGAAGATGCCACTCTCGATGAAATCATTGAAGCCTGCAAGTTGAGTAAAGCAAATGAGTTTATCGAAAAAATGCCGCTTCGATATGAAACCCTATTGGAAGAAAATGGAGCAAACCTGTCAGGTGGGCAAAAGCAAAGACTTGCTATTGCCAGAGCTCTTTTAAAGAAGCCTGATATACTGATTATGGATGAAGCAACAAGCAATCTGGATTCTATTACAGAAAAGGCAATTGAAAAGACAATTAATGAGCTCTCCAATAATATTACAACTATAATTATTGCACACAGATTAAGTACAATTATGAGGTGTGATAGGATATATGTTATGGAAAATGGCGAAATTATTGAAAAGGGAAGTCATACTGAATTAATGAATGACAAGAAAAATTACTATAATCTTTGGAAGGAACAATTGCCGGTTCAGAATGGAGATGAGAACTTTGAGGAATACAATAATTGATATAAAAGATTTGAGCGACAGTAGGGAGGTTATGGAGCGAAAAGCACCAAAATCAATATTGATTTTTATCTTGATTGTATTGGCAATTGTTATCACATTGCTTGTGTGGTCATTTTTTGGTGAGATAGATGAATATTCAACTATCAGCGGAGAAATTCGTCCACAGGCATCTACAAATATCATTTCAGCAGTAAGTGGTGGCAAAATTAAAGAACTTAATTTTGAAAATGGGGATATCGTGGAAGCTGGAGATACAATATTGACTTTGGATGTAGGTTCTGCCGAATCTCAGAAAGAAGCATTAACTACAAGTATTGAGGAATGTAAAGAAAAAATAAAATATAATAACCAATTGAAAGAATGTGTTGAAAAAGGGAAAAATACTTTTTCGCAATCAGAGAAAGAAATAGAATACTTTAATCAGTATGAAAAATATGTTAATGATTTGGAGATATCATTAGGTCAAATATATGATACAGATAATCAAAACAAAAATTCAAAAGATGAAGCTAATGCAACTTTGCAATCGGTTCAGGATAGTATTGATAAGGATAAACGATTAATTGAAGAATATAATAACATTATTAATGCGGTTGAAAATGATTTAACCTTTTCAAGTTCTAATAGTTTGTTAATTTCCTATTACAATAACTATATTCAAAGTATTAATAATGCGGATATACAGATAAATGAATATGAAAGCTCATATGAAAGTTTAAAGCAACAAGTCGGTAATGGAGTAACTCAATCACAGGTGGATGAAGTAAAAGCACAGTTAGACTCGGCTAAGAGTCAAAAAGAGTCTTTGAAAACGGCTTTTTTATTAGAAGTTAACCAAAAAATTGACAGCTTGAATACCGAGATTGAATCTCTTAACGCTACCAAAGAAAAAACCAGTGCAAGTTTGGATAGCTTTTTTTCTTCGACCTCAGAGAATCAAGTTAAAGAACAGGCAAAATTAAATATGATTGTATCTGTTGATAGCACTATATCAACATTGGAAAATGCTAAGACAGAGTATGAAATGCAACTTCTATCTCTTAATGACACTCTTGATAATTCGGTTATAACATCGGAGATTTCCGGACAGTTAGTTTTCTATGATGAATTATCTGTTGGAAATACCATACAAAGCGGGGTGCAAGTAGCAAAAATTTTGCCGTTAAATAATGAATTAAGAACAATTCTATACATCCCTAACACTGAAATATCAGATGTAAAAGTGGGACAAAAGGTTGAATATACAGTATCGTCAATTTCTTCAACTGATTACGGAAAAGTGTATGGTGAAATTACAGATATTTCAGCTGATTCGTTTGTTGATGAATCAAGTGGTACGATTTACTATAAAGCAGAGGCTACACTTGATAATTTATCTTTATCAAATTTATCAGGGGAAATAAAGGATTTGAAATCAGGTATGACAGTTGAAGCTCATATTATATCAGGTTCTAAAAAAATAATATTATGGTTTTTAGAACAGCTGAATTTTATAGATTTTTAGTGATATAAAAAAGAAGTGATTCCCGTTTTAACAATGTTAAAACGGGCAACTGTAATATTTTGTGTAAATAATAATCCTTCAAACAATAATAGAATATCTGATTGTGGTGCAATACAGACTTCCTGATTTGCTCTGTGTCAAAAATTATTCCTGTTTGCAGAATGTTATGCACGCCAAAGCGTGAATAACATTCTGCGGACGGGAAATTCTATTTTCAGGGGCAAATCAAGCGGATATTCTGTCCTCAAACATTATCGAAAGCTGGCTCAAAACCATATCCCAATTTCGACATCTTTGTGTCCAGCGTTCGACAATCTTTTGCGACGCTA
>OIYR01000695.1_pt1 | contig 18297 bp, 17 predicted proteins | sample 1588221 | NCBI WGS metagenome assembly OIYR01 (sample SAMN03283292) | human gut metagenome | biome: human-associated habitat; material: feces | host: Homo sapiens | place: Peru | collected 2012 | reverse complement strand
ACTGTAAGGTTAGGGATAAGGTTATAAAACTGGAATACATAACCCAAATGTTCACGACGATATAGTGTTAAGACCTTCTCACTCATGCCAGACATTACAGCGCCATTTATGGTTATCTCGCCCTTATCATATGCCTCAATTCCACCTATTATATTAAGAAGAGTTGATTTACCTGAGCCTGAAGGACCAAGCAGTACGCATATTTCTCCCTTTTCTATTCCAGTTGACAATCCCTTAAGTACCTGAGTGCGGTTTTCTTTTTCTCCATAAAATTTTTCCAAGTTTTTAATTTCTAGAAACATAAAATCCTCCTTCTGTTAAGAAACTATAAATTATATGAATAAATGTTCATATAATGATATGAGAGGGCGTGCCCAAAGGAGGTATATATGTTTTTAGAGATTAAGGGAATCAAAAAGCATTATGGAGAAGGCGAGAGCCGGGTGGAAGTACTGAATGGTATTGACATAGAGGTTAATAAAGGGGAAATCGTCGTATTACTTGGTCCATCAGGTTCTGGCAAGTCAACACTGCTTAATATTATCGGTGGTATTGACGATGCAGATGAGGGTTACATATCAATAGATGGCGAGAAGACAGCAGATATGAATGAGAAGCGTCTTACACAGTACAGAAGAAAGCATCTTGGATATGTTTTCCAGATGTATAATCTTATACCTAACCTTACTGTAAGAGAGAACATTGAGGTTGGTGCTTACTTAAGTGATAAGGCACTTGATACAGATGAGATTCTTAGCACATTAGGACTTTCAGATCATGCAGACAAGAAACCTAACCAGTTATCAGGCGGTCAGCAGCAGAGAACTTCAATCGGAAGAGCACTTATTAAGAATCCTGATATTCTTTTATGTGATGAGCCTACAGGAGCACTTGATTACAACACATCTAAGGATATATTAAAGCTTATTGAAGATGTTAATAAGAAGTATGGTAATACTATAATAATAGTTACACATAATGACGCTATCAAGAATATGGCAGACAGAGTTATTACATTAAGAGACGGCAGAATCCGTAAGAACTATGTTAATGATAACAAGATTGCAGCAGCAGACCTTGAGTGGTAAGAGAGGAGATAATTATGAGAAATCCTTTAAATAAGCGTCTGCCAAGAGAATTAAAGCATGACTTTGGTAAATATCTTGTTATATTCTTATTTATGGTTATGATGATTTCGTTAGTAAGCGGATTCCTTGTAGCAGACAACAGCGTTAAGCACTCATATGATGAGGGCTTTGAAAAATATAATATTGAAGACGGACATTTTGCATTAGATAAAGAGCCTGACAGTTCTCTTATAAAAGATATTGAGAATAAGACTGACAGCAAACTTTATGACTTAAGATACTTTGAGGAAGATGAGGCTGACAGTGGTGCAACAATCAGAGTATATAAAGACAGAACAGAGGTCAACCTAGAGTGTGTTATGGAAGGCGAGATGCCTGTTTCTGATAATGAGATAGCACTTGACCGTATGTATGCACAGAATGCGAAGATTAAGGTTGGAGACACAATTAAGCTCGCAGGAAAGGAATTAAAGGTTACCGGATTTGTTGCAGTTCCTGATTACAGCTGTCTTTTCGAGAATAATTCAGATATGATGTTTGATTCAACTAATTTTTCTATTGCTGTTATGACTGATAAGGGCTTTGAAAATGTTTCAAGTAATCATGTTAAATATAATTATGCTTGGAAGTATAACAAGGAAGTTTCAGGAGATAAGGCAGAAAAAGAGGCCTCTGACGATTTCCTTGCAAGTCTTGGAGATGTTATCAAAGAATACGATACTAAGCTTATGATGAGCGGTAATGCTGATATTATCAGTATATCTGATTATCTTCCAAGATACACTAATAAAGCAATTAACTTTACTGGTGAAGATATGGGTTCAGATAAGGCAACTATTATGCTTTTTGACTATATTGTAGTGGTTGTAATTGCATTTGTATTCGCTGTTACAACATCTAATACAATCAGTCAGGAGGCTGGTGTTATTGGAACTCTTCGTGCGTCAGGTTATAAGAGAAGTGAGATTGTAAGACATTACATGGTGCTTCCTGTTGCTGTAACACTGGTTGCTGCGGTTGTTGGTAATATACTTGGTTACACTCTTCTGGAGAAGTTTTTTGTAAATGTGTATTATAACAGCTACAGCCTGTGTACTTACACGACACTGCTTAATGCAGAAGCATTTGTTGATACAACAGTTGTTCCGATTATTATTATGTTTGTTGTTAATCTTATTGTGCTTGAAAAGAAGCTCCGGCTTTCTCCGCTTAAGTTCTTAAGACATGAGCTTACTAACAGAAAGAGAAAGAAGCTTATAAAGTTAAGCCACAAGCTTCCTTTCATGACAAGATTCAGATTAAGGATAATGTTCCAGAATATACCTAATTATCTGACATTGTTTTTAGGAATTCTGATTGCAGGTGCACTTGTTGTATTCAGTATCATGTTCGAGCCGCTTATTGATGATTATGCTGATGTTGTTAAGAAGTCACAGATATGTGATTATCAGTATGTGTTAAAAAGTCAGGCAGAAACTGATGCTTCTGGTGCAGAAAAGTACTGTGTGACATCGCTTGATACAACTGATGAAAAATATATGACAGATGATATTATGATATATGGTATTCAGGATAACAGCAGGTATGTTGATGTGGATATCAAGGATGATGAGATAATTGTATCTAATGGTGTAATGGTCAAATACGGACTTAAAAAAGGTGATACATTTAAATTGAAGGATCCTTATTCTGATGAAGAGTACGAATTCACAATAGCAGGAAGTTATAAATATGATGCTGCACTTGCAGTATTCATGACAAGAAAAAACTTTATTGATACATTTGACAAGGCTGATGATTACTTCACTGGATACTTCACAGACAAGAAGCTGACAGATATTGATGATAAATATGTTGCTTCAATAGTTACATATGAAGACCTTATCAAAGTGTCTAACCAGATGAAGGTTTCAATGGGCGAGATGATGTATATACTGAAGTATTTTGGAATTATAATGTTCGTGCTTCTTATGTATCTGTTATCTAAACAGATTATTGAAAAGAATGCACAGTCAATTTCAATGACTAAGATTCTTGGCTTCAAGAATGGAGAGATTGGAGGACTGTATATAGCTGCAACTTCAATTATGGTAGTTATATCACTGGTTGTTTCTGTACCTATAGTAAATGCTATGCTTAAATGGGCATTCTCATCATATCTTTACACTATGATGACAGGATATATTCCTTATATGATAAGAAGAAGCTGCTTTGTGGAAATGGTTGTTATGGGAATTGTGTGCTATGCGGTTGTTGCGGTGCTTCAGCTTGTGAAGATTTCTAAGATTCCTAAGACGGATGCATTGAAGAACGTAGAGTAAGGGTTTTATGGTGTGTTGCACTTCAGACACGCTTCCGCTCGTGGAAGTGCGTAGCGGTACTAAGTTCACTGCTCCCTTCGGGAGTGCGTTCACTAAGTGCCGGCGCACTTCCAACGGTCTGAAGCTGCAACACACCATAAAACAGGCCTGCTGGGTGTAGGCTCAGGCTCGTTTCCCTTTGGGAAACATCGCTTCCTTGTTGATCGGAAGGTTTTGTTGTGGGATGGGCTCGTTTCCCTTTGGGAAACATCGCTTCCTTGTTGACCGGAAGGCTTTGTTGTGGGACGGGCTTGTTCCCCTTTGGGGAACATCGCTTCCTTGTTGACTGGAAAGCGTGTGGGCTTGTTCTCCTTTGGAGAACATCGCATTTTTGATGTGATACCTATAGGTAGTCGTATTATTGATGGATTTATAGGTAGAAGTATGGAAAAATCTTGTATTATTTTGATTTTTATTCTGTAAACACCTATAAGATGGTTCATTATGGACTGTCTTATAGGTGTTTTTTGCTGGAAATTCGTGGAATCAGCGAAAAAATACCTATAAATGCTTATGAAAAATAATATTTATAGGAACGACATTTCCGCAAAGAGATACAAAGCTGGTTATATGAAAATGCAAATCAATCAGAATTGACAGGATAATAGAGAATTACAAGCAAAATCAAGCTGATTTTACAATGATAAGCAGGAATCTACATAGAAATCAAGTTGACACAACGGAAACGCGTGTATATAATTACCTACGATAATTAACAATGATAATTAATTCTGTGACAATATAATTTAAGGAGACGAATGTGTTATGAAACCAGACAAGATTAAGAGAATGCTGGATGCCTGTTATCTGGCTAAGAGGATTAGGGAACTGCTGCCAGAGCTGCCATATGGGGTTGCACCTGCTTATATCCAGTATATTGATGTGATTCATCATCTGTTAGAGAGTAATGACTGTGTTAAGGTTTCGGATATCAGTGACTGGCTTAATCTGCCAAGACCGGGGGTTACACGTACTGTCAAGGAGATGGAAGCTAAAGGATATCTTAAGAAGACTATTTCACAGGAAGATGCAAGGATAATTTATATTACAGTTACGGATAAGGGAGAAGAGTTATCTAAGAAGTATGATGCGGATTATTACAGCCGTCTTAGCGAATATCTGACGGACATTACTGATGAAGAGGCTGATTCTATGATTGAGACTATTAACAAATTCTACAAGGTGATGAGCGAAAGGAGAGTTGACATTGAATAATTCAAAATCAGATTTTACATAGGGAAGTATATTAGGGAAGCTGATTCCTTTTATGATGCCAATACTTGGTGCATTAATATTACAGGCAGCATATGGTGCAGTTGACTTGCTTGTTGTTGGAAGATTTGGGACTACTGAAGGCCTTTCAGCTGTATCGACAGGAAGCCAGGTGCTTAATTTAGTTACATTTGTTGTAACACAGTTTGCAATGGGTGTTACAGTGCTTATTGCAAGATATATTGGTGAGAAAAGACCGGAGCAGATAGGCACTCTGATAGGCGGAGCTATTGTTGTGTTTACAATGATTTCAGTGGTGCTTTTCGTTGTTATGATTATTTTTTCAAGACAGATTGCAGTTATAATGCAGGCACCTAAAGAAGCAGTAGGTCTTACATCTGTATATGTAAAAATATGTGGCTCAGGAATATTCTTTATAGTTGCATATAATCTACTTTCGGCAATATTCAGGGGACTTGGAGACAGCAAATCACCTCTTATATTCGTTGCAGTTGCATGTGTTATTAATATTGTAGGTGACCTTGTTCTTGTTGCAGGGTTTAACATGAATGCTGCCGGAGCTGCTATTGCGACAGTCGCAGCACAGGCGGTAAGTGTTGTATTTGCACTTGCATTACTTTTTAAGAGACATCTTCCATTCAGGATAACTAAGAAGGATTTCTCAATTAACAGACATTGCAGGAGAGCATTAAAGGTCGGACTTCCGCTTGCATTACAGGAATTTCTTACACAGATTTCATTCCTTGCACTGTGTGCATTCGTTAACAGACTGGGCTTACAGGCATCGTCAGGATATGGTGTTGCATGTAAAATAGTTAATTTCGCAATGCTCATACCAAGTTCACTTATGCAGTCAATGGCGTCATTTGTTTCACAGAATGTTGGTGCAGGCAATGAAAAGAGAGCAAAGAAGACGCTGTTTGTCGGTATTGGTGTCGGGCTTGTGATTGGAAGTGTTGTATTCTTATTCATAATGTTCAAGGGCGACCTTCTTACATCGATATTTACAACTGACGAGGCTGTTATACAGAATGGATATGATTACCTTAAGGGATTTGCGTTAGAGACGATTGTTACAGCAATATTATTCAGCATGATTGGATATTTTAATGGGCATGACAAGACAGTATGGGTAATGATTCAGGGACTTACACAGACACTGCTTGTCCGTCTGCCGTTTGCGTATTATATGAGTATACAGCCTGATGCGAGCCTTACTAAGATTGGTCTGGCTGCACCTGTAGCAACTATTTTTGGAATTGTGTTAAATGTGGTATTCTTTATCTGGTGTAACAGAAAAGATAAGAAACTGATGTAATATTTGTAGAATATTTGCTACATTTCATTAGGCATGTTATAATAACTGACATTAATATAAAGGAGAATTTCTGCAAAAGAAATAAGGTCAGATTATGTTGACATACTCATTTGAAAACATTGGAAAAGAATCAATATATGAATATTTATACAAATGTATCAAGAAAGATATAATAGAAGGCAGACTGGTTAAGGATGAGCATCTTCCTTCAAAGAGAACGCTTGCTGTCAATCTTGGAATAAGCACTATAACAGTAGAGAATTCATATGGACAGCTTATGAGTGAAGGATATATATATTCTGTTCCCAAAAAGGGCTATTATGTATCAGATATTTCAGGTGTTGCAAGGATAAAGCCGGTAAAATATGAAGTTCCTGAAATAACCGCAAAGAAGAAGACCGGATATAAATCAGATTTATCATCAAACAGGACAGATCCTGGAAGCTTTCCATTTGCAACATGGGCTAAGCTTATGAGACGTGTTATAACAGACAGGCAGGATGATCTTATGAAAATATCTCCGGGAGAAGGAACTTGGGAGTTAAGAAAAGCAATTGCTATGCATCTGGCTTCATTTCGTGATATGCAGGTAACACCCGGACAGATAATAGTTGGTGCTGGAACGGAATATATGTATAGTCTTCTTATACAGCTCTTGGGAAGAGATAAAGTATATTGTGTTGAAGATCCGGGATATTCTAAGATAGCAAGGATATATGCAAGTAACAATGTGAAATTCTGTTATGCCGGTATGGATGCTGAAGGAATGAAACCGGAAGCGGTAAGAGAATGTATGGCAGATATAGTTCATATAAGTCCTACACATCATTATCCGACAGGTATAACAATGCCGGTAAGCCGGCGTTTTGAACTGCTTGCATGGGCTAATGAAAAGCCGGACAGATATATAATAGAAGATGATTATGATTCAGAATTCCGTATGACAGGAAAGACAATTCCGACTATGAAAAGCATAGATATAAACGAAAAGGTTATATATATGAATACATTTTCAAGAACACTGACACCAACAATCCGAATCAGTTATATGGTTCTTCCACCACATCTTGCAGCAACATATCAGGAAAAACTTGATTTTTATGCATGTACTGTATCTAATTTTGAGCAGTATGCACTTGCTGCATTTATAGAAGAAGGATATTTTGAGAAACATTTAAACAGAATGAGGCTGTATTATACGAAACAGAGAGAGGCTGTTCTTTCTGTACTTAAAGAGGAGCCGTTCAAATGTGTTGGAAGAGTAAGAGAGGCTGATTCAGGGCTTCATTTTATTCTTGAACTTAATACATTACTTTCTGATAATGAGGTAAAAAGAAAACTTGAGGCAGATGGCATTCATATAAATGCGTTATCGGAGTATTATCATAATAATACAGACGAATACAGCCACAGCTTTGTTATCAGTTATTCTGATATGAAGATAGAAAACTTCAGAAGTGCATGCAGTAAAATGTCAGAATTTACACCTTCAAGATGATTATTTGTGATTGATTGTGAATGAATATAACAGTTGCAAAGAATGTGATAAAGCGGTAAAATGCTTAATGTTGTTTATAAATAATGTGAGAGGGTTTTGACAAAAATATGGTAGATTACAGTATTTTTCCGCTTGAAGAAGAGATTAAAGATAAGCTTGCAAAGCTGGAGATAAGCTATGCGTTTCAGCCTATTTTCTTTCCGGATGGTAAGGAGATATATGCCTATGAAGCTTTAATGAGACCAAAGAATATATCAGTAATTAATCTGATTGAAGAATTCCGTAAAAAAAGTGATTTGCATACACTTGAGGTTGCTACGATATTTGGTGCTGTCCAGTGTTATGGGAGAAGAGGTTATAATTCATATATTGCAATTAATTCATTTCCTGCGGAATCATTTACTGCAGAGGAGCAGGCTGTTTTTGATGAATTCTATGCAGATGTTCTGGGAGATAAGGGAATAATAGAGATTCTGGAATACACAGCGTTAGACATTGACAAATGGCAGTCTAAGAAGAATACCATTAACAGAAGCCGTTTTAATATTGCACTTGATGATTTTGGAACAGGAAATAATAATATGATGGCAGTGGATATATTTGCACCGCATATCGTAAAGCTTGACAGAAGCCTGATAACAGATATTGAGAATGATGTTGATAAGCAGGAGTATTTCTATTATTATAGAGACAGCTTCCATAAGAGAGGCATCAAGGTGCTTGCCGAGGGCGTTGAATCAAGGGAAGGGTATGAATTCTTAAGGGATAATGGCATTGATTTAGTGCAGGGATTTTATCTTGGACGACCAGAATAAGATGAATGCCAGTTTATATTTTTTTTAGAAATGCTTTATACAATATATATTAACATATCACAAAGTATGTTGTATTATGATGGAGTAAAGAAAACATTTTTTCTCCCTCATATTTTTAAAGAGAGCGATGGCAGAACTAATTTGCCGTCGCTCTTTTTTTGCGCGGACAGCGATGAGAATGTACAAGAAGAAGTGACAGCCATGAGTATTTCAAATTATATATGGCAAACACTGCCATATTAGTGGTATAATAATTAATATTTTCAGTATTTCAGGTTCAGTGATATCTAAGGCAATGAGGCTGGAATAATATATAACACAGAATAGGGAGAAAATTATGGGAAAGAAAATTGCCAGAATTATAGGCAGAGTATTACTGGTGGTACTTGTTACTATAGTAATGCTGGTAGGAACTTTATTCATTATGATTAAGAGAATATGCAGTGATTCAGCACCTGCAGCCAGAAATCTTTTTATATCAACAGTTCTTGAATCAGGTCAGATGAAGTTTCTTGCTTCGTGGTTCTGTACAGATGCACAGATTAATGAGGTAATTAATGCTAATAAGATGGAGTCAATGGACTCAGATATTGATACATCTCTTATTAATATATCAACTGACACAGATACACAGACGGTTGATAATAACGGAGAGGTAGAGCAGTTTGACGGGAATGGAATAAGAATGGTTGAGATTTCAGGAAGGTCATTCTTTGGAAAAATGCTTATTATAAAAGATCCGTCACAGGTTAAGGTCGGAACTACATACCCATGGGGAGATTATGGTAAGGAGCTTCATGAGATTGTGAGCGGAGCAGGAGCTGTTGCAGGAGTTAACGGAGGTCTGTATGTTTCATCAGGAAACAGAGGCGGTTCACCACTTGGAGTTGTAGTGCAGGATGGTAAGATTACATATAACAGCCCTTCAGCACTTTCAGGGCTTTACTTAATTGGACTTAATAAGGATAACCTTTTAGTTGTTAAAGATATAGATGGTATGTCGGCAGCAGATTTTGAATGCTATGTAAATGAAGCCGGAATCAGGGATGCTGTTGCTTTCCAGGAGGAAAGTTCTGATTCTAATAATCATTTTGTTCCGCTTATTATTAACAATGAAGCAAGAGTATTAAAAGGTCAGGGAAGCGGGGCTAATCCAAGAACAGCAATTGGACAGAGAGCTGACGGTGCAATACTTCTTTTAGTTACAGATGGAAGAGGTGCTTCAGGACATCTTGGTGCAACTGCGTCAGACCTGATATCAGTCATGCAGGAATACGGAGCAGTCAATGCAGCCAACCTTGATGGCGGAAGTTCTTCAACAATGGTATATAACGGTGGCTATGAGATGACAAGCGTAACATTTTATTATCAGAATTCATCATGGAAGCTGCCAACAGCATTTGTCGTAATGCCTAAGTAATTGGAAGGAGAACTGTGTAGATATGAAAAATAATGCTAAAAAGTCTATAAAAATAGGCAAAATCAATATACCATTAAATTACTGGACAGGGCTTGCCGTATATGCAGTGATTCTTCTTATTCTTGCAATCTGTATGATTGCATATACAGGTTCATGCCTTAAGAAATATGAAAATTCACAGTCGGACAAGGTTATGAACGATTTCCTTAATGACTTTACAAAGATGGCTGCTGATAAGACATTAGCTGATAATATTGAGCTTCCAGCTAGTAGTGAATTTGAGGGAAAAGATACATTTGTCAATATGTACATGTCCGAATTAGATGGTACAACTGACTATACATATAAGAAATCAGAGGGCAGTTATAATACAGAAGAGCCTATGTATGACATATATGCTGATGACAAGAAGGTTGCCAGAATGACTCTGGAAGCTAAAGACCAGCATGTTGTTCTTGGAATACTTACAGTGTTTGACTGGAAGATTAAATCAATTGAGCCTGTATTTTCAGCAAAGACTAACGATTATACTGTATCAATTCCGGAAGGATATACATTTACAGTTAATGGAATAACCGTGTCAGATGATTACAAGACTGGCAAAGTTATAGAAAATCCTGATTTTGTGAATGTTTCTAAGTATGTCACAATGCCAAAATCAGTAGAATATAAGCTGACAGGATTTGTCAATAAGCCGGAGATTAAGATATATAATGCATCAGGCAGTGAAGTTACTGCAAATGTAGATGCTAAGGGGAATGCATCTGTAGCTGCAAGTGGCAATTCTGCCGATATGCCATCTGAAAGAAAAGAAGATGCTCTTAATATGGCTAAGGTATGGGATAATTTCCTTACTAATGATTTAAGCGGCTCAGGTCATGGTCTTGCAACAGTGCAGCAGTATCTTATCGAGGATTCTTATTACTGGAATCTTGCGAAAGATTATGCTTCAAGTGCAGATATTACATTTATCAGTGACCATACATTGTCTGGAAATCCGTATACAGGAGTGACAGTTGATAATTATATTGAATATAATGATGACTGCTATTCATGCCATATTGCATTTACAAAGAATATGACACTTACCTCAGGCGGAGCGAGAAAAGATGTTATTGATTCGACATTCTATTTCGTGAAATATGAGGGCAGATGGGCGATTGCGGATATGATTGCGACTACGAAGTGATTTAAAAAGGGCGGTTTTACATGAAATACAGAATAGGAATTTGCGATGATGAGATATCTACATGCTCTGAATTAGAGCAGTATATAACAGATTATTTCAAGGAGCAGCTGGATAGTGTTGAGGTTTTAGTGTGGAATTCGGCAGAAGAATTTATAAAAGATGTGCCTGAAAAGGTGAATGTCGATATACTGTTTCTTGACATACAGTTACCACGCAAGAATGGTGTAGATGTCGGACATTATATAAGAGAGACTGCAAATAATGCAGCCATGCAGATTATATACATATCTTCCCAAACATCATATGCAATGGAGCTTTTTGAACTCCACCCTTATAATTTTCTTGTAAAGCCGCTTAACAGGGAAAAGGTGTGTGGCGAAATACAGAAGCTTCTGCAATTAGATAATCAGGACAGAAGATTTTTCGCTTATACATATAATAAGAATCAATACAAAATATTGCTTGGAGATATTATTTATTATAAATGTGAGAAGCACCATATCAAGGTTATATGCTTAGATGGTGAAAAGGAATATGTCGGTAGATTAAAAACAGAGATAGAAAAACTCCCGAACAATTTCGTTATGATAAGCCAGTCTAATATAATTAATATAAGACATATTAAAGAGTGTATGGGGACAGATGTTGTAATGTGCAATGGAGACAGCCTTCCAATCAGCAGGAATTATAGAAGCACATTTAACCAGAGAATGTTAGAAAACAGTAAATGGGGAGAATTAAAGAATGAATTTAATTAATATGATAGTATCAGTGGTTATAGAACTGGCAAGAGTTCTGATTACATTTTCATATTTTAAAATATTTCTTAATACAGGTAAAAAGATAACTCACATGTGGACATGTGTTTTATCTTTTTTTATTACAACAATATGCTATGTTATGTTTAACATAAGTATTGTGAATGTTGTATCAACAATTGCCGGAATTCTGATCATATCAATGGCATTTGAGGGAAAAGCGAGAAGTAAGGTTTTATTAAGCATTTTATGCTGTTCAATTATGATTACAACAGATTTTGCTGTGTATTTTATATATCCTGATAATGGGGACAGTGCATATAACATAGTGGTATCTTTTTTATCAATATTGTTTTTCTATATTGTAGTAATGCTTTTAAAACTTATATTCAGAAAGAAACTCAAAACAGAATTTATGGGGCAGTGGTATATATTGCTTGTGGTTTCTATTATGAGTGTCTGCCTTTTAATTGGATTGTATAGTGAAAGAACTCTTTCTGACTATGGAACAATATATCTTAGTATTATGCTTCTGACATTAAATCTTTTACTGTATGTATTTTATTCAAACATGCTTGACCGGTTTGTTTATTATAAAGAAAATGAACAATTAAAGCAGCAGATGAATTTTTATGAGCAGCAGTTAAAGACAAATGTAGAAAATGATCAGAAAATAAGAGCAATAAGACACGATATGAAACATCATATAAGAGAAATAAATTCTCTTGCTGAAAGTGGAAGAATTGATGATATCAAAACATATACAGAGGAACTGGCTGCTGATATAAGACAGTCTGAAAGTGTGTATAACACTGGGAATATAGCATTTGACGGTATACTTAATTACTATAATAGTATATTTGAGCAGAATGAAATACAGGCAGAAATAAATGTTGTGATACCGGAAAATCTCGGAATAGCAGCATATGATTTGAATATAATACTGGGAAATCTTTTTGATAATGCTATTGAGAATGTAGTAAGGTCTAATAATCCAAAGATTGTTGCTGATATAAAGTATGTGGGACATGTTTTATACATTTCCATAGCCAATACATATGATGGAAACATTAAGAAGGATAATGATGTCATCATAAGCAGAAAAGCTGGTAATCATGGTTATGGACTGGATAATGTAAAAAGAATTGTATGTAAATACAATGGAGATATTAAGATAGAACATAATGCAGAACTGTTTATTATAGGAGTTGTATTATATGCGTGATTGGACGCTTTTTATGCGTGGTACGAATTAACAGATGAGTAAAATGTTATTATTAATGCTGGATAAATATATTGGATTGGGGGCTTTATATGAAAAAAGCATTAATAATTATGGGGATGGGATTATTGATTACATCAGTATCCGGCTGTGGTGCAAGAAGCAATGAAGCAGGCACAGAAAGTGAATCATCAGTTGTAGAAATGCAGACATCAGTAGATGTTATGAATACATATACAGATGTTTTCCGACAGAAAGAGGATACCAATGATTATCTGAAAAACTACACAGGGAGTGTCAATGCAGGCGCTAAGATAGTTAATAAACCAGAGGAAAATACATATATTTATAATTCTGAACCGATTGCAGTTACGGTTAAAGGAAATGCAAGTTTTGATACAACTTTGGGATATCTGATATTTATTAATGGTATTCCGCAGAAATACTACACAGATAAAGAAAGCAGTAAAGAATATATTCATTCAGAGCCGGCAAACGAAGGAAGTGACTCTGAAATGACTTTGTATATAGAGCCGGATAAAGGTCAGGCTGGAGAGAAACTGGAACTTACAATAACAGAAGTTATAGGTGCTGCATACAGGCCATTAGGCGTGCATGACCCTATGCAGCCAGGGTGTGATGTAAGGGTTCTTGGTAAATATACAATCGATATGAAGGCAGCAGCCCAGTCAGATAATACAGGAATATCAGATAAGGATATAAAGAAATTAGAAAAAATAAATTATACAGATTATGAACTCAGCCAGTTGATAAAGACATATTCTGATGGTTCAATAGAAAATCAGCTTGAAACAGTTAATTTTAGAAATACATATACTCAGAGTGTAATTGAGAATGGAAAGCTGCATTTGTTCACTGAATTTGGCGGCGCAGGAAAAGGTGAATACATAATTAATGTGTATCTTAATGGTGAATTGTTAAGAACATACAGGACTACCATAGAGAACTATTTAAACAGGGCAGTTATTGATGATTATGTTGAATTTGATTCTGATATGTTAAGCAGATACAGCGTTGAAGAGTACAATACAATCTGTTATGTTGCAGTTCCTTCAGCCCAGAGTGCAGGAGATGTTTTGTCTGTAGATGGCATAGCTGCTTTATGGGAGAACTGAATATATGAAGAGTGTATATAAAAAATTGTTCTGTCTGCTGTCTGTATTTATCATGACATTTTTAATGGCTGCATGTGGCAAAGCTGGAGAAAATGCAGATGTGACACATAATAATATTTCAGCAGATTCAGAAGCTAATGGTAAATCAATATCCGGATATGAAAGAAAAAGGTATATTGCAGCAGGAAGTTTCAGCTATGTAGTTACAACTTCAGGAGATATTTTACAGGCAGGTAATAGTGAAAATGTATCATCATATTCAGGCACAACCATTATGCCGGAGGTCAATTTATGGAAGAATATTAAGTATATAGACGCAGATGGTTTTTCGGTATGTGCGATTGATAATGACGGCAGAGTATATGGTGATGGTATGGAGAATGACGCAGGGGAAGTAACATTGTCTATGTATAATAATATACAGCAGGTTGTTACGGATATGCAGGTATTTACTGTACTTAATGATTCTGACAGGCTGATATGTGTGGGAAGTAATGTACCAGCATGGGCTAAGACTTATGGAATTATATCGGGGATTGCATACATAGATGTGTCAAACAGCCATACTGCAGTGTTAAAGAAGGACGGGAAAGTAAGCATTTTTTGTGAAGGTGTCAATGAAGATATGAATACATCACAATGGACAGATATTATTGATATTGCATGTGGTAATAATTACACAGCCGGACTTAAGAGTGACGGAACGGTTGTTACTGTAGGAGATAATGATTGTGGACAGTGTGATGTCAGCGAATGGAAGGATATAGTCCAGATAACGGCATATTATAAGACACTCATTGGACTTAAATCTGATGGAACAGTTGTTGCTGCGGGAGATAACAGCAAAGGTCAGTGTGATATATCAGAATGGAATAATATTGTGTCTGTAGTAGAAGGAAACGGATATACATTAGGAATTAAAAGAGATGGTACTGCCGTAGCTGTTGGTGATAATAAATATGGACAGTGTAATGTAGAGGACTGGAAGAATATACAGCAGCCATGATATGGGGGTGAAAATATGGCAACACTTAATTTACAGGGGATACAGTGTGCTTATGGGAAAAATGTCATATTAGATGATGTAAATATATCATTAAATAATGGCGTGACGGCACTGCTTGGACTTAATGGAGCAGGAAAAACAACACTGATAAAGACTATAATGCGTCTGATTAAACCGAAGAATGGAAAAATAGTATTTAATGGTGAAGACATATATAAAATGAAGAGCAGATATTATGATTATGCTGGATATATGCCGCAAATGCCGGCACTATACGATAATTTTAAAGCATATGATTTCTGCATATATATGGCAGCACTTAAAGGGATAAGTAAAAAAGAGGCGAAAGAAAAAACAGATATTCTGCTTGAAAAGGTAATGCTGAAAGATGCAGCAGACAGGAAAATCCGTACATTTTCAGGCGGAATGAAGCAGAGACTGGGAATAGCACAGGCTCTTTTGAATAATCCACAGCTTATAATTCTTGACGAACCGACAGCTGGGTTAGATCCTAATGAGAGAATTAAGTTCAGAAATATAATAACAGAGCTTGGAACAGAAAGAATCGTTATACTTGCAACTCATATTATATCTGATATAGAGAGCATTGCTAAGAACATAATTCTGGTAAGGAACGGAAAAGTAAGTCTGTGTGATAATCCTAAGAAATTCATAGATAATGTATACGATAAGGTATATGTAATTAAAGTATGCAGCTATGCGGATATTGCAGATATTACACAACATTTTAAAGTGTCTAATATCAGGGAAACTGATGATGGATTTGAAGTAAGAGTTGTTGGTGATAATCTTGAAAATGAATTGAATAATTATGATATATCAGCAGCCACACCGGAACTTGAAGACGCATTTTTAATGTATTTTTAGGAAGTCTTGGGGGATTGGCTATGCATAATATTGGATATGAAATAAAAAAGATAATTACTAACAGATTAACGATTTACATATTTGCTATAACATTTTTAATAAATGGCTTCGTTATAGCAAAAAAGCCGTCAACAATTAGAAATTATTATGATAATAAATCAGCATATGATGAAATGTATCAGTATCTTGGCGGTAATATAACAGAAGAAAAAGTTTCGTATGTCACAGAAAAGTACGAAGAACTGTATGCAAAAAGTATGTCCCGCACGCTTTCAACAGAATATGATGATAGCTTAAGAACAGGGTATGAAACAACAGAATTATCATTGTATTCTGAAATGTATAAGAAATATCAGTACATATTGAATTACAGCGATAATATTGAGAATGTCAGGAGTGCATGTGAAGAAAATTCTGTGTTTTATGATTCTACAGGTAATAAGGCACTGAAAAATTATAATCGGAGTATATTGAATACATATAATCACAGGGATATTAAAGATTTCAGAGAGACTAAGAATTGGAAGTATTATCTGGAATACTCGTTTTCTAATCTGTGTATACTGATTACAATTTTGTGTGCATTAAAAGGCATATTTTCTAATGAGCGTGAAACCAATATGAGCATGATGATTATCACATGCAGGTATGGAAAGAGCAGGTGCTTTGTTTCAAAGATTACTGCTGGGATTATTATAGCCTTGGGGATAACAGCCGCATTTATAATTGAAGATTTTGTGATGTTTAATGTCACATTTGGCTATAAAGGAATTATGAATCCCGTGTATTCAATAGAAGAAATGCAGTATTGCATATATGATGTAAGTATTCTGGGATATATTGTTATTCTTAATCTTTTCAGAATTGCCGGAATGCTTGGAATAACATCAATCATTCTTCTGTCATCTTCGCTTGCACAGACTAATCTTGTATCTGTAGTTTTAGGCGTTGCCGGTATTCTGCCATTTATTATACTGAATCAGCAGAATATACCGTTTAATATTGTGCGTCTATTGCAGATTAATCAGGACGCAGCAACATTTAACAGTGTATTCGTTATGAACAGACCTGTTGTTTACATTAACTATTGTTTGGTTACAGGGATTTTGATGTCAGTGGTATTCATCACGCTGGCATATATTGTAGAAGTACATTGTTCCACATTAACAGGAAGGGAGCGTGTATGACATTATGATAAATGTTTTGCGGCAGACAGCTTATGAATTGATGAAGTTTTTTAAGATAAAAAATGGCTTCATATTGATAATTCTTTTTATTTTAGTAAATGCAGCATGTGCATTGAATAACAATGTAAAAAGTTCAAAGTATTCCGATGAGGAAGAGGCATTGTTAAAGTTTTATTATGAAAAATGGGGTGATACCTATGATTGTGCTAATGATACAATGATTAATCTGTATTATAGTATGGTTACATCAGATGATTATGACATTGAAACGGACACTGTAATTCCAAAAGACATACGGGAACAGATTATTGATGAAAAAGAAGTTAGTTTAAAAGAATATATATCAACTACATATCAAACATTAGATGATAGTATTAAGCATATTACAGAAAATATGGATAAAATTGTAACATTACGTGATGGTAGAACTACTATTTATAAATCTAAAAGCTTAGATTTAACTGTTACAACTTGTAATACAACTAATAAAAATAAAGATATTTATTTTAGTGATTATAAAAGTACTTTTAATGAAACTATGTGTAAATAAATGATTAGTTATTAGACTAATCTTTTTTATTGTTGATAATTTATGGAAGATGAATATATTCTATGTTAATATAATATTAGATAATATTTATAGGATTAGAGGTGTAACAATGGGTGATAAAAAAGAATTAGTTAAAAAAATTGTGTATAAATTTGTAGAATTATCTAATGTTATTGATAAAAGTTTAATAGAAAAATATATAGAAAAATTATGTTTACTTGAAGTGGATGATATTATTGATAGTATAATGATTTCCTTGAATGATTTATTTAATAGAAAAGTATTAACTGTAGAACAAATTCTTTCTAATTCAGATATGATAATAGCTTTAAATCCTCAAAAATATCATTCTGCAGATGATTTAATAAATAGGTTAGAATATTTTACTAAAAAAGATTATATAAGTAAAAATATTAAATATAGTAAGAAAAGGAGTTTTTTGTATGGATGCTAGATTAGAAGAAATAAAAGCAATTTTAAAAAAATATGGGCAAGAGCACTTGTTAAATCATTATGACAAGTTAGATGATGTCCATAAACAAAAACTATTAGAAGAAATTGAAAATATAGATTTTGAACTTGTAGATAGTTTATATAGGAGTACAGAGAAAAAAGAGAAGTCTACTAAG
>OIYR01000694.1_pt1 | contig 18300 bp, 16 predicted proteins | sample 1588221 | NCBI WGS metagenome assembly OIYR01 (sample SAMN03283292) | human gut metagenome | biome: human-associated habitat; material: feces | host: Homo sapiens | place: Peru | collected 2012 | reverse complement strand
TATTACTAAAAAAAACAAAAGCATGGGGCGTCCAAACGGGCGCCCCATGCTTTTGGAAATCTAAAGGGATGTTTCCAATGGAGCTTGCCAGCCTCATTATGTTTCAGGCACGGAAGCAGCGGGAGTCGGTGTGGCTCGTCTGCCGATGCCCTGCCTCTTGCTGGCATGATGAGGCTGCAGGCCAGGCAAAACCCTTTCTCATTTCAGTTCTGGATAAGCCGGGATTTCGCGCAGATATTCCACGTTTCCGGCCTCGTAATCAATGTGGCAGCAATAGTGGTTGATTCCGTTCGTGACGAAGAGATAATCAGCTCTGAGAACACTGTTGTAGGAGGCAATTTGCGTGAAAACCTGCTGCGTGATAGGCACAGAGGGGGCTTTATATTCAACAATGGCGCGTGGGCGGCCTCCGTCGCGGTGGTAAAGCACACTGTCGCAACGGCGTGAAACACCGCCAACCTTGAGGCCCACTTCGTTGCCGAGAAGAGCGGCAGGGTAGCCCTTGTGTTCAACCAGAAAATGAACAAAGTGCTGGCGCACCCATTCTTCGGGTGTGAGAGTGACATAGCGGCGGCGCAGGAAGTCGAAAACAAGGGTGCGCCCCCCTTGCACTTTCGTTTTTATATTGAAGGAGGGGAGATTTAATGGAATCATTTGTTTATATTTGCACCACGAACCGTCCCCGTGGCGGCCTTGCGTCGACACAGGGACGGTTGCGGTTGGTTTTAACATACTGAATACTCCGCCGCTTTCAGAGGCGTGCCGTGGAACGGCACATAGCTTCTGAAAACAGAAGGGGGAATATTCGCAAATTTACGAGTTTATTTATGATTACAAAGCAAGAAATTGTTGGAAACTGGCTCGTTCGTTACACCAAAATGCCGCTGGAGGCGTTTGGCCAGCACATTCTTCTGACGAATTTTAATAACTACATAGATTTGTTTTGCGACGAGATGAACGTGCCGCATGTGGGCTTTGAAGCCAACATGCGTGCCGTGACGGCTGGCGACATCACGATGATCAATTTCGGCATCGGAAGCCCGAATGCGGCGCTCATTATGGATTTGCTCAGTTGCGTCAATCCGAAGGCTTGCCTGTTTTTGGGCAAGTGTGGCGGCATTTCCGACAAGACACATCTCGGCGATTACATCCTGCCCTTGGCAGGCATCCGCGGCGAAGGAACGTCAAACGATTATTTTCCGCCAGAGGTGCCGGCGCTTCCGGCGTTTATGCTTCAGCGTGCCGTTTCCACCGCTCTGCGAGACAATAGTCATGATTATTGGACGGGTACGGTCTATACGACCAACCGCCGTGTCTGGGAACATGATGAACGCTTCAAGAGTTATCTTCGCGAAACGCGGGCTATGGCTGTCGACATGGAGACGGCAACGCTCTTTTCTTGTGGATTCTATAACCACATTCCGACAGGGGCGCTCTTGCTCGTGTCGGACAATCCGATGGACCCCGACGGTGTCAAAACGGAGGCCAGCGACCAGAAGGTGACTTCCAATTTCGCGGCGCAACATGTGCGCATCGGCATTGAGGCCATGAAACTGATCATTGGCGAGAGAAAGACCGTTCGCCATCTGAAATACGATTGGTGAGAAACGCAAAGGAGCGTGGCAGGTGGCCAGCGACAATGGCGCGGACTTGAACGGAGCAGAAATAAGGCGGCATCTGCTGATTTATGGATTTAGGTAGGTGTCCAAAATTATTTTATAGTATCCATGCAGGGGAAAACCAGTTTGAACTAATTTGGAACACCTACTTATTTAGATTAAGTAATGGCATATAATACATCTTTCTCTGCCCGAAAGAAAACGGGTGTGACCTATGAGACCATCATTCGGGAAGTGAGGGCTGGCGAACTGAAGCCGGTTTATTTTCTGATGGGGGAGGAGAGCTACTATATTGACCGCGTGTCGGACTTCATTGTCGACGCGGTGCTGAAAAAAGACGAGCGCGATTTCAATCTTCTTACCTTCTTCGGGATGGAAACTGACATCGACACGGTGATTAATGCTGCCAAAGGATTTCCGATGGGAGCGCAGCGACTGGTGGTTATGGTGAAAGAAGCGCAGGGGTTGAAAAATTTGGAGCGCTTGGAGTTTTATCTGAAGAGCGTTCAGCCCTCAACCGTGCTTATCTTTTGCTACAAAAACGGCAAAATCGACCAGCGCCTGAAGGTGGCCTCGATGATTGAGAAGCAGGGGGTGCTTTATGAGTCTCCCAAACTGAACGAGCGTCAGCTCGTCGCTTTCATTAAATCGTATGCGCAGCGCAAACGCATTGGCATCGAAGAACAGGCCGTCATGATGTTGGCAGAGTATGTGGGGAACGATTTAAACCGCATGGCGGGCGAGCTCGACAAACTCTTCATCGCCCTTCCAGAGGGGCAAAAAATCGTTACGGAGGCCATGGTTCAGAGCCATGTCGGCATCAGCAAGGAATTTAATATTTTCGAACTGCAGGACGCGCTTGGGCGAAAAGACATCGCCAAAGTGATGCTGATTGCGAAATATTTTGACAGTAATCCGAAAGTGTACAACATTCAAAAGACGCTTCCGATGCTGTTTAAATACTTTTCAAACGTGATGCTGGCCTATTATTCGCCAGATAAGAGCGAACACGGCATTGGCGCGTGGCTTGGAATGTCCGAGTGGGGCGTTCGGAAAAATGTGTTGCCGCCGATGAAAGCCTACTCCGGTGTGAAGGTGATGAAGATCATTGGGGAGATTCGCAGAACGGATGCTCGGTCGAAGGGCGTTGACAGCACATCGTCAACAACGTGCGGCGAACTGATGCGGGAGCTCTTCTATTTTATTTTGCATTGATGGCAAAGTGAAATACAAGGGCAAAGGAAAGCTGAAAAAATACTTATCAAAATAATAACTAAAAAGCGCCATTTCTTAATAGAGATGGCGCTCTTTTTGTTTAAGGATTTCTGGGAAGAAGGGGATGGCCGTTATTGGGAGTTTACCGAGAATGGCATTTTCAAAGTGCCGACAGCCAGATGGGAGGGACAGAACTTGGATGTGGCTTTGCTGGCAATTTTGTTGCTGCGTTCGTCGCTCAAGCCATTGCATGGAAAAATCGCCTGAATTTGTTTTATTGATAAACGGATTGCAGAAATGGACGAGTTGACGGTTTCTGGAAGCGCTATTATTTGTTTTTCTCGTAAGATGCCCTGTAAATAGGGGCTTTGAGGTATTTCTGTTCGTTTCTTCTCCTATACTTCTTGGCGAACGCGGGGCGAGTCACATCCGCGTCTGGGAGCAGACGCGCTCGTATCAGCCCCCAGACGCATTCGTATCTGGGAGCAGACGCGTTCGTATCTGGGACGGCGTTCGTTGGAGAATATAAGGAGAGGATTGGGAGAGACATGGATTGGGGTGGGGAGATTCTTTTAAAATTAGGTATTCCAAATTCTTTTCTACTACTCGCGTAGAGGAATTCCAGGTTGATGTTGCCTTGCCGCATTCATTTACCTCTGCAGCAGTCTTGAAGAAGAAATGTGGCGGGCTACGTGGTTGATGAGAGATTGCTGATGGGGCAAAGGAATGCGGCAAAATAATATGTGTGATCTTAAATATCTACTTATCGCATTGAAAATCTGAAATTTGTGGCGATTTTTGAGCGGCGTTAAGTGACATAAAATTGAAGCGAGCTTTGGCGATGTCGTATCTTTGCAGGGAGCGTGCCGTGTTGCATGATCTGATAATAAGTTGGTGTTCAAAATTATTTTACAGTATCCAGGTCGGGGAACCCTAGTTTGATATTGCCTTGCCATATTCTTTTGCCCCTACAGTTGCCTTTCATCAGTCACGTAGACCGCTAAACTCCTTCTTCAAGACCGCTGTAGAAACAAAATAATACAACAATTCAATATAAACTAATTTCGAACACCCGCTTAAAGGGGTGGGGGATGGAAGGGCGTGATGCCTGGAAAGTCTTGCCGTTCATCTCAGCCGAATGGCAGGATGAGGAGAAGTCTTTCAATCTGTTTCTGTGCGGTGCATGGATTTACCGATGTCTTACCTTGGCGAAAATGGCTTGCAGGCAAACAGGCGGAGAGAAAGTGAAAGACACTTGCTTGGCTTTGGGGCATGAGCGAAAAGCGCAACAAGGCGTTGCGCAGTCCACAAGAATCCACCAGGGTGGGGAAGAGGATGAAGGAGAATAAACCAGAATCAATATAAAAAGGTAAATGCCTCAATAGGATGTGGGCCACACCAGAAAAATATGGAATTTCTAATGATAATTAATAATATAATTGCAATGTATATAAAGCAAAATCGTGTAATGCTAATTTTATTTGCGCGGAACGGGCAAATGCTAAAAATAGAAGATATTTCTTCATTTTCAGGTGTTTAATTGTGAAATGAACGCCCTGAGAATCGCGTAAAAACCTTGGAGTTGAACACTCGGGCGAAATAGGGAAATGGCGGCCAAGTAGAAGGGAAAAATCCGCCAAAATCTACATTTAGCAAATTTTATAATTTACGTAGACGAATCTCTGAATGTAAATCCTTAAGTATAGATTTACAAATATGTATTTAAATTACAAACAAATACCGGATATATGATAATATTCAAATGTAAAATGCTGGATTTTTGGATTGGAAATTACAAAGTGTAAATGTAAACTTATAAATATGTACTCGTTTTATTACATCGCAAGGTGCTGAAACTTAGTGAAATAGAATTTATAGATGTTTTATATGTGTATGTATTCATTTCCCTTTTGGTTTAAATCCATTGAATATTCTCATTCTTGTTTTGTTTTACAATATTGTAATAAGCACATAATCAGTGTGATAGATGTATTTATTAAAGAAATATACAGGTGTGTTTTGGATTGTAAACATATATGTATATAAAGAGATGTCTTTCCTGGTTATTGGTATTTGGATTTGTGTTGATTTGCGGATGTTTAATTGTAAAATTTAAAATCAAAATTTTCTTTCCTGAATTTTGTGGATTCCTAAATTTGTATGTATCTTTGTAAATTAATCCGCAAAATCCCGTTTTGACCGACTGAAGGGCGTTTTGGACCTGCTTTTAGCGCCAGGTGTTACGCTTTTTAGTGTTGCTTAAAATATATAACTATGTAAAATGTGAGCTATGAATAAAGATATTATAAGTCTTTAGATATACTTATCTTTAAGATATAATCTATGTCTTATGGTATTAGTATAAACTTTAAAGTAAGTATATAAGAACATTATCAGTAAAATAAAACTTTATATAAATCTATATTTATTCTAAACTCGTATTTTGCAAATTTGTCTTGCGGAACATGTAATTTCAAAGATATAAAACACAGTTTGGTAAAATAAGAAATCAGTATGAAAGAAAGAATTCGTTTGATTCAGGAGCAGCTTGGGCTGTCGCAGATAGAGTTTGCTAACAAGTTGGGTATTTCGCCAGCATCTTTGTCGAGTATCTACACGGGGCGTACCAATCCTACGAATAATCATGTGATGGCCATTCATAAGGCCTTTCCGCAAATTAACGTAAATTGGTTAATGTTTGGAGAGGGAGATATGACTGAAGGAGGTGTCGTTGGCGCTGTGCTGAATGAAAATGGTGAGGTGGTTAATAATAATGATGAGGGAGGACTTGAAAATGGAAAATCTGATACTTCCGTCAGTCCTGCTTGTTTGGCGTTGTTTTCTTCAGAAGGAAAGGAAGCGCCAGGTGGTGACGTGGTTTCAAGGATGGGTGTCACTGATGGAGTAAATTCAAGTCATTTGGGCGTTTCCAACGAGGATTTTTACTCTCGCAGGTCTAAAAATACGAATATTATTGACAAACCAGTCCGGGAAATCAAAGAAATCAGGGTGTTTTTCAGTGATGGTACATACGAGGCTTTTGTACCTTCTGGTAAATAAATCCGTTTGATATTCAGTGGATTAGCGTCTCTGTGTATTCTTCCTTTCACGGGGTGAAATGGCGCTCTCTTAATCGCTTTTTTGAGGTTGGAGGGGTGTGTTGCTGACGTGTTTTCTGCTTCGAAAAGAGGTGGTGGACTGTCTGGAAAAAAGTGTGCCGTTGAAAGTGATATGCTGAAAGGCATTTTTATTCCTAAGATGGTTCTTTGGGTGAAGCTGCTCGTTTGTCCTTGGTGTCGTGGTCTTCGTGGTGTCAGGTAGGAGTGTCGCTCGGCCTCTTTTCAAGTATTGTCTCGCAAGAATCCTTATAGCTGATATAAATATGAAAGTCCCTGTTCTTCCGTTGCGCAATTTGACAACGAGTCCGGCCTTCTACATGTTTGTGGCATTTGCAGCCGGCGTGTTGTTGGGCGACAGTTTTTACGGGCAGTTGAAATCCTATGTCGATTGGGCGGTAGTCTTCGTCGGCCTCCTTGTTGTGCTGGCAGTTGCCGTTCTTTACTTTTACGATCGTCGGTCGTCATTGCCGCTGGTCAGCTTCGCCGGTGTTGCCTGCTTCGTTTTGGGAACAGTTGTGCTGGTGGATGATCGCAAGGGGCAGGAAGTGGTATGGGCTGAGGGCATCAAGACATATCGCGTCATGGTGGAGGATGCTCCGGTGGAGAAAGAAAACGTGTGGCAGTTTACGGGGCGCGTTTTGCCAACGGAGGATATTCCCGACGGAAGCGTGCGCAATGACATTGGGAAATTGGTGCGTTGCAGTGTGGGTAAGAAAAATGCTGGCGGGGCGAAGCGTGCGCTTGTGAATGATGAAGGAGATGGACAGGTTGGAAAAGAACTGCTGCTTCGCCCGGGAGATGAACTGCTGATGCGGTGCAGGATAACCGAATTGCACAATACGGGAAATCCGGGAGAGTTTGACTATGCAAAGTGGCTGCGCCGGCAGGGCGTGTCTGGTATGGCTTTTTGTTATGCAGGATATTGGATGAATACTGGGGAGTCAGACGACATGCCGCTAACTGTAAAGGCGCTTCGCGCTCGTAGCTATATGGTGGAGCGTAGTGCGAAATATTTGTCGGATGACGATTTGGCTGTGTTCTCTGCCATTACGTTGGGCGATAAGACCAAGGTTGATAAAGAAATACGCAATGTCTATTCTTCGAGTGGCGTGAGTCATGTGCTGGCTTTGTCTGGTCTGCATTTGGGCATTCTGTTTGGTCTGTGGCAGATTGTTCTCAAACATCTTGACCATCGTCGGCGGCGTTTCTTTCTTTTTATGCGTCTGCTTGGATTGCTTGGTCTGCTTGCCTTCGCTTATCTTGCTGGATTTCCGAAGTCGTTGGTGCGGGCTGCCTTGATGTTGGCGTTCTGCCAGATGCAGCACCATTTCCAGGGAGAGCCGTTTTCGGTCAATAACCTGTTTTCTGCTGGCTTGGTTATTCTTTTGTTCTCGCCTCAGGCTTTGTTTGATGTGGGCTTTCAGTTGTCTTTCGCTTCCGTGTTGGGTATTCTGCTGTATATGGGATTGCTGATCACCCCCAAGACGCTTATGAAGCGGCCTGTGTTGCGTTGGGTGGTTAGTCTGGCGCTTGTGTCGGTCGTTGCGCAGTTGGCCACGTTTCCTTTGGTGGCCTATTATTTTCATACTGTTCCGCTCTATGGCGTAGTGTCGAATTTCGTTGCCGTCCCCGTGGCTTATTTGTTGCTGATGCTTGGCCTCGTATTTTATGTCGTTCCGTTTTTGCAGCCCTTGATGGCGCCGATGCTGCATTTCTTGCTTTTCCTGATGAATACTTTCTTGGGGTGGATGGCGGAAGTGCCTGGCGGTGTTTTGCATTTTCGTCCGAGTCTCGTTGCTGTGCTGCTGATTTATGTGGTGCTTGCGATGTCGTTCCGGGCTTTGCGTAGGGGTGTCAAGTATGTCGACTGGCGGTTTGCTCGTTGCGCGGTCTTCGCCTTTACGTTGTGTGTGGGTGTGGAATTGTATGCCGTTTGGCGTTCAAACCTCAATCCGCAAATCATCTTCTATGGCAGTTATGGTGGTGTGCCTGTTCATTTCATTCAGTCGTCGTCCAGTAGTTATCTGTGGATGCCAAGCGGTGTTGGCGCAACGGGGGCCGAAAAGCAGGTGGAACACTTGAAAGACGGATTCTGGGCCGACCATCATGTGGCGCCGCCAGTCGTGGTGGCCGACACATTGCGCAGAGACGATTGCCTTGTTCGTGGAAATGTCGCTTGGTTTGGTGGCAAAACGGTTGCCCGGGTAAATGCGAGGCTGCGGAGTAGGGAAGGTCGGATGCCGCTGGCTGTTGACTATCTTTTGATTGAACGTGGGAGTAAGTCGCCACTTTCCGTATTGTTGGAATATTACAGTCCAAGGCAGGTGGTGCTTTCTGCCTCGTTGTCGGATTATTATCGGAGAAGGTATGCGGAAGAGAGTAGACGGCAGCACCTCCAGGTGTATGATATGCAGGCGGAGGGTGCGCTCAGAGTGGAACTGTAGTTTGATGAGGCTGGAAAATATTCTGAGAGAAACCGACATCGGATGAGCCGGTATGAAATCAGAGACGGATGTTAGGGAAGGCTCTAAGCGGTTTCGTCTTTTTACGGTTGCTGGCGCTTCTCGATGCTTGCGGCTTCCTTCTTAAGCGCTGGTTACGACCCTGAAAATGGTTCGATTTTATGGAATTTGTAACTAATGCGTAAAAAATATGAAGAAAAATTTGGTGGTATTGCAGATATGTTGTACCTTTGCACTCGCAAAAACGAAATAACGACATGCACTCTTAGCTCAGTTGGTAGAGCAACTGACTCTTAATCAGTGGGTCCAGGGTTCGAACCCCTGAGAGTGTACGAAATGCGAGGATTCAAAAGAGTCTTCGCATTTTTTCGTTTATGGCGCATTAGGTGGCGGGGCTGAAAGATGCCGTTGTTGGATGCGCTGTGTTTTCAGAATGGGCAGGTGTTCAAAATGGTCTATGTAATGGTGAAAGAATAAGTTGACTAATTGTGACCTGTATTTTTGTTGGTTTTGGGATTTGGAAGAGGGAGCATAGCGGGCTATGTGACCGATGACAAATTTTAAAAACGGCAAAAAGACAGGGCATAAGAAATAACTCCTTATTCCTTACTCCACAAAATTGGTCAAGTTATTTTTTTACCATTTACATAATATCAAAATGGTTTTCCCAGCGTTGGTATTAAAAATAATATTGACCATCTGCTCACCTACTTATTGATGCTTACAAAGAATATGCAGACCATGGAAAATCCAGAAGCGTACAGAGCTCAACAGATTGTTGAATATACAGGGACAAACCTTTTTTTGACAGGTAAGGCAGGAACGGGAAAAACCACGTTTCTGCGTCGGCTGCGTGAGCGGTCTGCCAAACGTATGGTGGTTCTTGCCCCGACGGGCATTGCTGCTATCAATGCGGGCGGCGTGACCATTCATTCTTTTTTTCAGCTCCCCTTCTCTCCCTATATCCCAGATGCCAATTACAGTCGGGAAACCTTTAAAATGACGCAGCAGAAGGTGCGCCTCATCCGCAGTTTGGATTTGGTGGTGATTGACGAGATTTCTATGGTGCGTGCCGATTTGCTTGATAGCATTGATTCCGTCTTGCGTCGATACCGCAATCCTGGTTTGCCTTTTGGCGGTGTGCAGTTGCTTTTGATTGGCGACTTGCAGCAGTTGGCACCAGTGGTGAGAGACGAGGATTGGAATATGCTGAAGAAGTATTACGACACCCCGTTCTTCTTTTCAAGCCGTGCCCTCCAGGCTTCCAACTATGTGACGGTTGAATTGAAACATATTTATCGGCAGGATAATCCAGATTTTATCCGTATTCTGAATGAAGTGCGTTCTGGAACGGTGGACAATCAGACGCTGGACGCGTTGAACAAGCGGTATATCCCTGATTTCAATCCTCCTCAAAAGGATGGCTATGTGCGTTTGGTCACTCATAACAATCAGGCAAAACAGGTGAATGAACTTGAACTGAACCGCCTCGAAACACCGGCTTTTGAGTTTAAGGCAGTGTGCAGCGGAGTGTTTCCGGAGAGTTCTTATCCGACGGATGAAGTGCTCGTCTTGAAGGAAGGTGCCCAGGTTATGTTTGTGAAGAACAATGCTGAAGCTGGCTACTATAATGGTATGCTGGGCGAGGTGGTCATGATTAATAAGAATGGGGTGTGCGTTCGTCCGATAGGTGAGAAGCGGGCTTCTCCCATTGAATTGGAGCGCGAGGAGTGGACCAATGCCAAATATGCCCTCAATGAAAAGAATAATGAGATTGAAGAGGTGGTGGAAGGTACATTCAAGCAATATCCCCTGCGGCTGGCGTGGGCCATTACCATACATAAAAGTCAGGGGCTCACTTTTGAACGCGCCATTATCGACACGCATTGGGCTTTTGCCCACGGGCAGACTTATGTGGCTTTGAGTCGTTGCAAGTCGTTGGAAGGCATGGTGCTTTCTTCAAAGATTCCAAGGGCGGCTGTCATTTGTGATGCCGATGTGGCGCAGTTTACGAAGAGGGCGGAGGCTGAAACTCCCACGGATGAGATGGTGAGAAAGATGCAGGCTGATTTCTATATGGAAACGGTGGTCCGTCTGTTTGACTTCCATCTGTTGCGCTATCAGTATGATCAGTTGCGTCGGCTCTTGGCGGAACATTTCAATAGGCTGTTTCCGCGGACAGTGACTGCGTCGGATGAACTTGCTGCTGCTTTTTATAAGGAAGTGGAGCAGGTGGCTGTGGCGTTCCATCATCAGCTCTCTCGTTTGTTTGCAGAGGCGAAAAATACTTCTGGCGATGAAGTGATTGTTGAGCGCATAAAGAAGGGGGCTGCGTATTTCTCAGAGAAGATGAAGCCCGTCTATGATTTTGTGATGCAGATGGAGTTGTCAACAGACAACAAGCAGATTAAGCAACGTGTCTCTAACGTGTTGCAGGCGGCCCGAGAGGCGCTTCAATTCAAATGCCGCATGTTGAGGTATGTGGCGGAAAATGGTTTTGAGCTGGAGAAGTATTTGGCTGAAAAGGCCATCGCGTCTATGGGGGAGAAGAAATCGAAACCCCAAAAGGGCGAGAAGAGAAAAGCCAGTTCTGTGAGCCAGAAGGTGGAGGTGCCTTCGGATATTCTGCATCCCGAATTGTTTAAGCATTTGGTGAAATGGCGTTACGACAAGTCGCGCGAGAAACTCCTACCGGCCTATACGATTCTCCAGCAGAAGGCGTTGATTGGTGTGGCCAATCTCTTGCCAACGACGAAGGCTGATTTGAAAGTGATTCCTTATCTTGGCGACAAGAGTATTGAAAATTATGGGGATGAACTTTTGGCGCTTGTTGCGAAATATGGTCCGGCGGCAGGCAAATGACAAGTGTTTTTGAACACCAGCCTGTGTCCGGATGAAGATATTCAAAAATATCCCCGAAGGGATGGAACTCAAAAAAAACTGGTGTTCCGATTCCTTCGGGGATTATTGTCGGTCGGTGGCTATTTCTTTGCCACTGCTGCCAGGGTGAATTGGCATGGTTGTCCGTTAAAATATTTCACCAGGACACGTTCGAAGATGTTGCCTTCTTCGGAGATGGATGAAAAGAGCGTCATGCAAGAGCGTAGTTTGAGGTCGTCGGGCGAACCGAAAATGTCAAAAGCCGTTAGGCCTTCGTGCTGGAGCAGTTCCTCTGTGATTTCCAGTAGACGCATTCCCAAAACAGGGTGGCGCAGATAGGCTTCAGCTTCAGAACGGCAGGAAATGGCGTATTTTTGTGCCATGCTGCTATGGCCGAGGCCAGCAATTTGCGGGAAGATAAACCACATCCAGTGGGTTTTCTTGTGGCCGTTGCGAATCTCTTCAAGCGCTCGGCTGTAACTTTGTTCTTGCGCCGCGACGAAGCGTTGCAGATTGAATTGGTCATTGCTGCTTTCGTTGCCCTGTCGTTCAGGAGAATCCTCGGTTTCCTCTTTGCCGTTGGCACCGATGGTGAACAGTTCTTCCAAGCGTTCACCCATCTCCTGGATGTAATTCTTTTTCTTGTCGTGTGCTTTCGGGTTGACAACGACATTAAAACTGTGCGGCACCAATTCCACGTCAATGTCGCAGCCCATCATGACGGGATCGCCGTCGATGTGTACTGCGCCAGATTGCGTGCGCTTGACATGGAGCTTCTTGGTTTGGGAAAGTTGCACGTGGTTGTTGTTCAGTAATGTCTTGGTGAACATCTGTAGCAGAACGTAGGCCCCTTCTATTGTAGGGAATGGTTTCATGACAATCACGTCCATCAGTCCGTCTTTCATGGAAGCCGTTGGCGCGATATAGGCATTGTTGCCGTATTGTGAAGCGTTGGCGCACGCAATCAAAAAGGCATCAAGTTCCTCCTTCTGGCCGTTATATTCCAAGATATAGTGTTCCGACTGGTAGGTCAGTCCCACTCCGATGGTGTTTTTGGCATATTGCAGCAGGCCGCGTTTGCCACTGTCGGCAAATTTCTTGCTGACAAATGCGTCAAAGCCCATACCGCAAGTGCAGAAAAACGGTTTGCCGTTGATTTTTCCGTAGTCAAGGCAGTGTATCACGTTTTGATTTAGAATTTCAATCGCTCCTCGCGGCGTTTGGGGGATTTGCAGATGCCTGGCCAGACCGTTTCCAGAACCGCAGGGGATGATGCCCAAAGCGGTGGACGTGTGCACCAGAGAGCGTGCCACTTCGTTGACGGTGCCGTCGCCGCCAACGGCCACAACGATGTCCACCCCGTTCTCTGCAGCTTCCTTGGTTAGTTCCGAAGCATGCCCGGCGTGTGTGGTGAATTTTATTTCGTGGTCAAAAAGTGTGTGGTCGAGCCATCGTTCAATCTCTTCCGGTATTGACTGTTTGTGTCGTGTGCCCGATATGGGATTGATGATAAAGAGGACTTCCTTCTTCATAGATAAGAATAAGAGATGTGAAACCTTTTTGTTTTTTCAAGGAGGCAGAGCCATGCAGGAGCTTGATTGTAAATTCAGAACTCCAAGGCACAAAGTTAAGTTTTTCTTTCGCTCCGACCATAAAATCCCTTGTGATAAATCGTCTGAGCGCATTTTTTGAAGATAAAAAGCCTGCATTAATGCAAAAATGTGTATCTTTGCCAAGTTTTACGGAGCTTGTTGATTGTCAAAAACCTTCAGGCATTAGTGGTAGTTGTAAAAGCTATGCTACGAAGGGAAGAAAAGCTCCGGCTATTGCATGAAGTAATATAATTTAAAAACGTTGGCATCCCGTGCTGGAAATTGCTTTTATTGGGGCGGATGACTCCTTATATATAATTGGTATATAATAATAAGGAGTGGAAGTCTATAGATATTCGGCATTCTCGGGCAGGGGGATGTTTATAACCAAGGAGGGAGGCAGATGGTCTCCACGTTTATCGCGACGTTGCTCTCTCCGTTCTGACAAATTAATCCATGGGTATTTTACAGGAAAGATTATCTAAGTACACTTTGCCACAGCAGTATATGGCAAAAGGCGTTTATCCCTATTTTCGTGAAATCGACGGAAAGCAGGGCACTGAAGTAGACATGGGCGGACACAAGGTGTTGATGTTCGGTTCAAATGCCTATACTGGTCTGCCTGGTGATGAACGTGTCATTGAGGCCGGTGTCAAGGCGCTTCGCAAATACGGTGCAGGCTGTGCCGGTTCGCGTTTCCTTAATGGTACACTTGACCTCCATGTTAAATTGGAGAAAGAGTTGGCTCAGTTTGTTGGCAAGGAGGATTCTCTCTGCTTCTCAACAGGTTTTACTGTAAACTCTGGTGTAATCGCTTGCCTCACGGGGCGCGAAGACTACATCATTTGTGACGACCGCGACCATGCCTCAATTGTTGACGGCCGCCGTTTGTCTTTCTCAACCAATTTGAAATACAAGCACAACGATATGGCTGACCTTGAGCGTCAGCTTCAGAAGTGCGCTCCAGAAGCCGTTAAGCTCATTGTGGTTGATGGCGTTTTCTCAATGGAGGGCGACTTGGCAAACTTGCCGGAAATCGTGCGCTTGAAGCATAAATACAATGCAACCATCATGGTCGACGAAGCACACGGAATTGGTGTGTTTGGTCGTCAGGGACGAGGCGTGTGTGATCATTTCGGTCTGACTGACGAGGTCGACTTGATTATGGGTACTTTCAGCAAGTCGTTGGCTTCAATCGGCGGTTTTATCGCTGCCGACGAAACCATCATCAATTGGTTGCGCCATAATGCACGTACTTATATCTTCAGTGCATCAAATACGCCGGCTGCCACTGCTGCCGCGCTCGAAGCATTGCATATCATCCAGGAAGAACCGCAGCGCATTGAGGCTCTTTGGGATGTGACGCGCTATGCGTTGAAGCGCTTCCGCGAGGCTGGTTTTGAAATCGGCGAAACGGAATCTCCGATTATCCCGCTTTACGTTCGCGACACGGAGAAGACCTTCGTTGCCACGGCACGTGCTTTTGAAGAAGGCGTTTTCATTAATCCGGTTATTCCGCCAGCATGTGCGCCCCAAGATACTTTGGTTCGCGTTGCATTGATGGCAACTCATACGCATGAGCAGGTTGACCGCGCCGTTGACTCTCTCCGCAAGGTGTTTGTTGAACTCGGAATCATCAAGGACTAATATTTTAGAATATATACATTACAACAAACCGTCTGTATCGTTTTCCTGTCGGGAATGGGTATAGACGGTTTTTTGGAATATGCCAAAAGCTTTCAAAAATGTGGAGTAAAAACAAACTCAAGTTCGTGCGTTCGCTTACGCAGAAGAAATACCGGGATGCGGAGCGGGCTTTTCTGGCTGAAGGAGCAAAAGTGATAGGGGAGCTCTCCGGCGCTTTTCGTATGCGTCTTCTTGTTGCCACACAGGAATATCTTGACAAGCATCCAGAAGTGACCGCTGAAGAAATTGATGTCGTTACGTCAAAGGAACTTTCTCAGGCGTCGGCCCTGACAACAGCGCATGAGGCGTTGGCCGTGTTTGAAAAGCCAGACCGGAAAGTGGCGTTTGAGATGAATCCTGACGATTTGGTGTTGGCGCTCGACGGTGTGCAAGATCCTGGGAATGTAGGCACCATTATTCGTTTGGCCGATTGGTTTGGTATTACGAATGTCGTATGTTCGCGTGAAACGGCCGACGCTTTTTCTCCTAAGGTTGTGCAGGCAACAATGGGGGCCTTGGCGCGTGTGAATGTCTTTTATGTCGACCTGCCGCAGTGGTTGGAGGAGAATAAGGGACAGATGCCAGTTTATGGCACGTTTATGGACGGCGATAATTTGTATGAATCCACACTGACTTCTCATGGCATCATCGTCATGGGCAATGAGGGAAAGGGAATCTCTCAGGCCGTTGAGCAACATGTTTCGCGGCGAATCACCATTCCGAATTTTCCTGAGGGCCGGCCGACAGTGGAAAGTCTTAATGTGGCAATAGCAACGGCGGTTACTTGTTCTGAGTTCCGTCGCCGCAGATAAATGGAGGTTTAAGTGAAATGTTTACGAGCATATTAAATGAATCTATTTTAGGTCTGCAGCCTATTTTAGGTCTGCAACCTTGGCTTGTCGGCGCTATGGCGTTGAGCCTGCTGCTTGCCTGGCGGTGGCGCTGGCGGGATTATCTGCTTCCGTGGAAGATAAATCGCCGGTTGCGTAGGGGAGAAAACATTCAGGATGTTCCTGCGCCGGCAATGGATGCGCAGGAGGGGATTTCGGCATTTGCTCGCCCTTTGCCGCGTGCGAGTGTGGTTATTCCGTGTTGCAATCAGGCAGACACGTTACGGGAAAATCTGCCAGCGTTTTTGAATCAGGATTTATCGGCGTTTGAAATCATTATTGTGGATGAAGCTTCAACCGATGAGACCCGTGCGTTGATCAATCATCTTTCTTCGGAGCATTCCAATCTGCGATACACCTTTGTTCCAGCCTCTTCCCGTTACCTCGACCGGAGAAAATTGGCCATCACGCTTGGCGTAAGGGCTGCCAGGGCACCTTGGGTGGTTTTGACCGAGGCCGATTGTCAGCCAGCAGATGTCTCTTGGCTCAGATTGATGGCTTCCCGTTTCTCGGATGAATCTGATTTCGTTTTGGGATATGCCAATTATGTCGATGATGGCACGCAGATGTCTCGCAGTGCCATCTTCAATCGGTTGCGTCGCCAGTTGCTGCGTTATAGGGCTGCGTTTGGAACACATCGCATGTGGAGTCGCCAATTTGCAACGCCTGTGGGAAAAGCTTTTGGCGGAGATGTCTCTAATATGGCAGTGCGCAAAAGTTGGTTCATGGCCAATAAAGGTTACGCCGACAGTCTCAATGTCTCTTGTGGCGAAGACGATTTGCTCGTGGATGCTCTTTCGTGCAAATCCCGCACCTTGGTAGAAGTACGACCAGAAGCCACCATTATGCAACATCTGCCGTCGCGTCCCCTTTTGGTGGCACAACAGGCGGCACACCGCGAGGCACTTCGCCGTTTGTCGTGGCGAGGACGTTTATTCCGTTATCGTGAGAGCGCAGCCACATGGATGACGTGGCTCTTCTTGTTGGCTTTGATAGCCTACCTGCTTTTGCGTGTAGAAGTTCTGGTGGAAACTCAAAAATATGCAACGGATGACATTCCGTATGACGCGTCAGTTTTTTTGCTGATGATATTAGATGTCGTGTTGCCGGGATGGTTTTTGCGTCGGTGTACCGATAGTTTGGGAGAACGTCGTTTCTGCTGGTTAGGCTTGTGGGGGCGGCTCTTGGCCCAGCCATTCTATACGCTGACTGAGAAAATGCGGCATTTTGGACGCCGCCACGACTTCGTGCGTCGCTGATGGCTTGTGGCCTCGAGCGTCAAAAAGCCATATCCAAATAGCCATGTCCTTTCCAGACATACGTTTAATTTCTAAAGACAATAGACACTCATGATAAAAATATACAGCATGGACACATGCCCGGACTGCATTGATATCAAACGGCAGGTGGAGAATAATCCGTCCTATCAAATCATTGAAATCGGGCAGCACGTCAGAAACCTGAAGGAATTTCTTCGTTTGAGAGATACCAGTTCGGTTTTTGACGAAGCCAAACGCGAAGGATACATAGGAATCCCTTGTTTCGTGCTCGAAGACGGGCGCGTGACGCTTGTGCCGGAGGAAGCCGGATTGATGGCGCAACATGAGGCAGAGGCGGAATCCTGTAGTCTTGATGGTTCTGGTTGTTGATGCTGAACGTAAGTAGGTTATATATGCCAAGGGCATTTCAAATATAAGAATATTTTTGACCACCTACTTGTCTGAGAATCTTAGGAACAAGGAAACGTTTCTATAATCGGCATGTTTCATTAATCGGCATGCCCCAATAGTGTAATGGCGGAAGAACAGGCTGGCGTTGTATTATTTTCAAAGGCGCTCATGGCTGGCTCTCCCGCCATTGTTATAAGTTTGGGTGGGTTGTATGAGGTGTTTGCTCGTCTGTGCTTCATGGATTTCTCACGCCATGTGGCTTTTGATAGCATTCAACTCCTCGCGCCAGAAAAATCAGAACGCCTGCGTGGGAAAACTCAATTGCAACGTCTGGTTCAAAAAGTTAAGCTATAAGTTGCTACTTTCAAAAAAAAATGTAACTTTGCAAATTGAACAAAAAGGAGTCGGGCTGATTTTGGCACTTGGTAAAGCCTGTAAGGAATCTGGCAGACTTCTCTGGTATCACAAGAAACAATAGTATAAATTTTTTTTTTGATATAGCGCAAATAGTATGGGAATATTAAACATATTTGGCAAAAAATCTGTAGCCGAACAAGGTTGGCGCGTCGGAGGCATGGAAGATTTCATGACCCTTATCCGTGTCTACTACCAGGCGGTTATGGCGGCCAATTTGGGTATCAACAACTTGGCGGCTTTGCCCGACCTTCGTTTGTTTAAACAGACGTTGCACGTGCCAACGGTGAACAACAAGTTGGGGTTGGGTGAGAAAAACCGCTGCAAGAAACTCCTCTCTGAAATCTATGGCATCTCAGACAATTTTTTCAAGGAAATTGATATGAGCATCAAGCGCAACTGTAAGAACCTGAATAGCGTGCAGCCTTATTTCTTTGCTTTCCAGGGATTCTCTCAGGAGCTTATGATGGTTATGGGAAACTTGATGAAATGGAAGTTCCGCGTGCCTGGCTTCATGAAAAACGCGTTGCGTACCATGACGCAGAAAACCGTGAACGATGTCTTGACGAAAGACAACTGGAAGAAAGACGATGTGCGAAAGGCCTGTATGAGTGTTCGCCAGTATCAGCAGAAACTTGGATACAGCGGCGAATGGATGGCGGAATATGTCTATAACATCGTTATCTTGGCTAAGAAAGAGCCGAAACCAAAGGATGTTGAGGAAAAAGACGCCAAGAAATAATCCAACGATGC
>OIYR01000686.1_pt1 | contig 18417 bp, 24 predicted proteins | sample 1588221 | NCBI WGS metagenome assembly OIYR01 (sample SAMN03283292) | human gut metagenome | biome: human-associated habitat; material: feces | host: Homo sapiens | place: Peru | collected 2012 | reverse complement strand
AGTAAGCTTGTTCTTCTAATTTAATTCTTGAGATAATTGATTATAGGCATCAGTTATCTTTTTTTCTGTAATACTATTTTTTTGATAATATCCTTTATTTACGCATTCTTCATAAATATCTTTGGTTGTTTTGTTAATGCTCTTAAACATTTTAAAATATAATTCATAAATATTTTTATTACTTGCTTCATTTAAAGCATATACCAAATTTACTGATATGTTTTTTTCAGTTGTTAGCATTTCTAATAAATAATCTTTATCATTCATTGTTATTCTCCTTTAATATGGATAATATATCTTGACAATTATCTTCATGTAATTTTATTAATTTTTGAATTAATTTACTTGTATCATTGTTGGTGAATTCTTCATATACTTTATATTTCTTTAAAGCAATTAAGTTCCAATTGAATGCATCATTTAAATATAATAAATCTTTTTCAGTCATATATACCACCTTTCATTATTAATATGGCATGTATCTTTTAAAATATATTGTTAATAATTGGTATAAATGTTAAAATAAATTTTAAAAGTGATGAATTAGTCACTTTAGAGTCATAATAAAATAATATGATTTTAATGGGTGATGAAAATGGATATATTAAGAGTTGAAAATTTAGTTAAAACTTATAAGAATGGTAATACAACAATTAATGCTGTAGATAATGTAAGTTTTAGTGTGGAAAAAGGAGATTTTGTTGCTATTGTTGGGGCCAGTGGTAGTGGAAAATCTACCCTTTTACATTTGCTTGGAGGTGTTGATAGACCAACAAGTGGTAAAGTATTTATTGATAATGTAGATATTTATGGTATGAATAATGATGCTTTAGCAATATTTAGAAGAAGACAAGTGGGATTAATTTATCAATTTTATAATTTAATACCAATTTTAAATGTTGAAGAAAATATTGTTCTGCCTTGTAAGTTAGATGGTAAAAATGTAAGTAAGGATAGACTTAATGAAATTATTGATACTTTAGGTTTAAGTGCCAGAAGAAAACATTTGCCAAATGAGTTATCGGGAGGTCAACAACAAAGAGTATCAATTGGAAGAGCTATTATTAATAATCCAGCATTAGTTTTAGCGGATGAACCAACTGGAAACTTAGATTCTAAAGCTAGTGATGAAATCGTTGCTTTATTAAAAGAATCAAATAAAAAATATAACCAAACTATTATTGTTATTACACATGATCCTGATATTGCAAGTGTTGCAAATAGAGTTATTACTATTGAAGATGGAAAAATAGTTAGTGATGTAAGGAATTAATTATGAATGTATTAAATAATTTAACTATTAAAAATTTAAAATTAAATAAAAAAAGAACAATAGTAACAATAATAGGTATTATGCTTTCTGTTGCTTTAATTTGTGCAGTAGCTGGTATGGTTACATCATTTCAAGCAACTTTAGTAAATATAGCTATTACAGATGGAGGAAATAGACATTTAACAATTGAAAATGTAAGTAAAAAAGATTTAAAATATTTTACAAATAATAGTCATGTTAAAAGTACTTATTTAACAGAAACTTTAGGTTATGCAAAATATGATAATATGAATGAATATAAGCCTTATGCTTATGTTTTGGGATATACAAAAGAGGCTTTTGAAAATACAACATTAAAAATAGTTTCAGGTAGACTTCCTCAGGATAGTGGAGAAATCGTAGTTAGTGTACCATTTCAAAATAATGCTAAAGTAAAAATTGGTGATACAATTAGTTTAGATATTGGTAAAAGAGTATGTACGGATGGAACTATTTTAAATCAAAGTAATCCATATTACGTTGAAGAAGGAGAAATTAACGAATGTCAAGAATATATAACTGATACACATAAACATGAATATAAAATTGTGGGTATTATGGAAAGATTAAATTATAATATTGAAGGATATAGTGCTCCAGGTTATACAGTAATTACTAAAATAGATAATGTAAGTGATAATATAAATGTCTCATTATTATTTAAAGATGCTGGATATTATAAAGAATATATAAATAATATAGCAAATGATAAAGATTTAAATAAATATAATATTACTTTAAATGATGAACTTTTAAGGTGGAGTGGCGTTAGTTTAAGTGATAGAACAATGAATATGTTATATGCTGTTGCGGGTGTAGTAATAGGTATTATAATACTTACTAGTGTATTTGTTATAAAAAATAGTTTTGATATTGCTAATCAAGAGAAGAAAAAGATGTATGGTATGCTTTCTAGTGTTGGAGCAACAAGTAAACAAATAAAGAAAAATGTTTTACATGAAGGTTTTATTCTTGGTCTAATTGGTATTCCGTTAGGTATATTATCAGGTATACTTGCTGATTATATACTTGTTATTATAATAAATTATTTTGCTAAGTATACTTCTGATGATTTTAAATTTGTATTTAGTATATCTATTTGGCCAGTAATTTTAAGCATTATACTTGGAGCAGTTACAATATATTTATCTATTCTTAGAGCTGCTAAAAAAAGTAGTAAAATTTCACCGATTGAAGCTATTAGAAATAATAATGAAATAAAAATTAATAGTAAAAAGATTAAGTCATCTAAGTTAGTTGATAAATTATTTGGCGTCGGTGGAGATATTGCCTATAAGAATTTAAAGAGAAATAAAAAAAGAAATAGAACTACGATTATATCAATTGTAATAAGTGTTGCTGTATTTATTTCTTTATCATCATTTTTAAGCTATGGCTTTAAGTTATCTAATCAATATTATAAAGATATTAATTACGATATTCAATTATATATAAGAGATGCCGATGAAGATAAAACATCTAGAATATTTGCTGATATAGAAAAATTAGATACAATTACTAGGTATAGTATAAATAAAAGTGTAAGTATGACATTTGATTATAAAAAATATTATAATGATGATGTATTAAAATTTTTTGATGATGTAAATGATTTGTCCCTTAGAATTATGTCTGTTGGAGAAACTGAGTTTAAAAGAATACTTAAAGAAAATAAAGTTGATGAAAGTAATTTTAATTATAAAGGTTTATTGATTGATAAAAATATTTTTTATCAAGAAGGTAGTAAAAATTATAAGGAAGTAAATTTATTTGATTTAAATAAATTTAAAACTGTTACTGGTTCTATTAATAATAAAGATTTAAGTATTGGAATTATAAAAAGAATTGATATCTTACCAATGGGACTTCAAAATGTATATAGTGAAACTCCAATGATTATAGTAAGTGATGAATTTTATGATTATATTGTATTTAATTATAATATAACGGCTACTGATTCAAAAAGCCTGTATATTAAATCAACAGATGCTGAAAAACTAGAAAGTTTAATTAAAGAATATTTACTTGATAATGATATTACTAATTATAATTTGTTTAATATTGAAACAGAAGCTAAGGCTCAAAGAAGTTTAATTATTTTAGTAGCAATTTTCTTGTATGGTTTTATTATTGTCATTAGTTTAATTGGTGTTACTAATATTATTAATACAATAAGCACTAATATGAATTTAAGAAGAAGAGAGTTTGCTATGCTTAAGTCTATTGGAATGACTAAAAATGAATTTAATAAAATGATTAATTTAGAATCAATTATGTATTCCACTAAAGCATTAATTATTGGTATTCCTTTAGGTATATTAGGTTCATTTGCTATTTATAAGGCATTTGCAAATGGTAGTGATTATGGATATTTATTCCCATGGCAAGCAATTATAGTTGCAGTAGTAGTTGTTTACATCTTAGTTAGCTTGATTATGTATTTTGCTTTAAGAAAAACAAGAAATGAAAATATAATTGATGTTATTAAAGATGAAAATATATAATTAATGAAAGTAGAAATAAATTTAAAAATTGATTTGATTTAATCTAAAAATAATGGTATCATTTATCTTGAAGTGATACCTTTTTGTTGTTAGAATGTGAGGTGAATGTATGAAGATACTTTTGGTAGAAGATAATGAAATGATTATAAAAGCCATTAGTTTTTTACTTGAAGAACATGGTTTTGATGTAAGTGTTGCAAGTACAATTAAAGAAGCAAAAGAAATGATAAGTAAGAATTATGATTTAATAATCTTAGATGTAATGTTGCCAGATGGAAATGGATTAGATTTTTTTAAAAATTATGTTAATGTTCCAACACTTGTCTTAAGTGCTAAAGATGAGGAAGAAGATGTTGTTACATCATTAGATCTTGGGGTAGAAGATTATATTATAAAACCTTTTAGGTCAAAAGAGCTGTTGTCAAGAATAAATAATATTATTAAAAGAAATAAGAAAAATAATATTAAAATGTATAAAAATATAACATTTGATATTGATGGATATAGAGTATATAAGGATAATAAAGAAATTATTTTAACTGGGTTAGAATTAAAGTTATTGTTTTTTTTACTTGAAAATAATGGGATTATAGTAACTAGAAATATGATTATAGATAAAATTTGGGATGAGTCTGGAAAGTTTGTTAATGATAATACGTTGAGTGTTTATATAAAAAGAATTAGAGAAAAAATAGGGCGTGAAGATGTAATTAAAACAATTAAAGGTGTAGGATATAGGATGGATATATGAAAAAAGTAAGTTTGTGGTTTTTAATTAGTTTATGTTTAATAATATTAATAAGTTTTATTGATTATTATAGATATAGTAAAGTAATGAATAACTTTGTTAGTAGTGTTTTTAGTGAAGTAAGTAATAAATATCCAGATGTAAATAGTGAAGATTTAATAAAAATAGTTAATGGAAGTAATAATGGGAAAAGTGATATATTAAAAAAGTATGGATTTACTAATAGTGATATAAATTATTTAAGTAAGATGAATGATTCTTTTTATAAAAATATTGTTATTAATGTAATAGTGTTTAGTGTTTTCGGGGGATTATGTATTAGTGGATATGTAATCAATAAGAAAAAAAGATGTAAAGAGATTAATGATATTACAAATTATTTAAAAAAAATTAATGATGGAATATATGATTTAGAAATAATAGATAATATTGAAGGTGATTTATCTATATTAAAAAATGAAGTGTATACCACAACAGTTAGTTTAAAAAGTTTATATGCTAAAGAAAATGAAGAAAGAATTAAAATAAAGGATAATTTAGCAGATATATCTCATCAATTAAAGACACCCCTTACATCTATTTTATTAATGATTGATACATTGCTTGAAGAAAATGTTAGTAAAGAAAAACAAATAGAATATTTAAGTGATATAAGAATCCAGATTGAAAATATTAATTTTTTAATTATTGCTATGCTTAAATTATCAAGATTTGATGCTAATGTAGTAGTTTTTGATAAGAAAGATATTGTTGTTAAAGATTTATTATTTGATGTTTTAAAAAATGTTGATATATTAAGAGAACTTAAAAATATAAATATTCATGTAAGTGGTAAAAGTGATGTAGCTTTTATTGGAGATTATAAATGGGAATGTGAAGCAATAACTAATATATTAAAAAATGGAATTGAGTATAGTAAAGATAATGGGGATATTTATGTAAATTATAAAGATAATGGAATGTATGTAAGTATTGATATAATTGATAATGGGGATGGTATAAGTAAAGAAGATATGAGGCATATATTTGAAAGATTTTATAAGAAAAATAATAATAGTAATAATTTTGGAATAGGCCTTTCTTTAGCTAAAGAAATAATTGAAAAAGATAATGGAACAATTAGAGTAAGTAGTAATAATGGCACTAAATTTAGTATTAGATATTATAAATAATTGTTTACTTAGATGTAAAAAAAATATATAATGTTGTTATGAAAGTGAGTGGTTGAATTATGAATATTTATAAAAGTATTAAAGGAAGGAAAAGTTTGCTTGTTATAGGTATCATTTTATTTGTAGTATTTATGGGTTTGGGTTTACTTATATATTCTGGTGAAGTTAATACTGAATATGAAGTTTTAACTAAAAATACTAGTGAAAATGTTTATGCTAAATTAAATGTAAGTTTACTTGATAGTGCTTTTGCAACTGAAACTTTAGATGGTAAGGAAAAAGATTACTATATAGCATTTGATGAAGACGGGAATCCTTTTGTAATTGTACTTGATAAAGATGGGTTAGAAGATTTACGTAAAATACAAGAATATACTTTAAGTGAAACAGAAATGGATAAACCAAATCCTGTTATGGTTTATGGAAATGTATCAAAAAGTGATACAGAGGTATTTAAATATTTACAAGAGTTTTTGAAGGATGAAGATGGTAATACTTATACAATTGATGAATTAAAACGTGTTGTAGGTGAAAATTATCTAGATACAACATGGGATAATAAAGAAGAAGGAATATTTGCATTAATCTTATTTGGTGTTTTTTCACTAAGTGGATTAACTTTAATAATATTTTACTTTGTTAGAAATAAAAAAAGTAAAGAGTTATTAGAAGAATATGGAAGAGAACTTGAAAAAATAGAAGAAGATATAAATAATAGTAGAGGAATTCATAATAAAGAGTGTAAAGTTTATTTAACTGATAAATATTTACTTAGTTATGGAAATGGTGTTAAATTAATTGAATTAAATGATATTGTTTGGATATATCCATTTATAACTAAACAAAATGGTATAACAACTAGTAAAAGTATATATGTTATAACTAATAATGGTAAAAGTAATATAATTGCTGTTGTAAATACATGGGGTAAGAAAAATAAAGCATCTTATGAAGAATTATATCAAGATATAATTAATAAAGTGCCTAATGTTTTGGTGGGATATTCTAAGGAAAACAAAGAAAAAGTTAAAGAAATGTATAAAAAATAGGAAACTACTTGGTTTCCTTTTTAGTTGAAATTTTTGTTAGCATAATTAAAGTTTGCTAATATTTTAAAGTTTTCAAAATAATTTAGTTTATCATTTTCATAATTAATATAATAAACATGTTCCCAGAGATCAATACAAAATAATGGGGTTAAATTAAATAGATAGGGACTATCTTGATTAGATGTTGATATTAAATCAATTTTATTGTAATTGTTTTTTACTAAGAAAATGTAGCCAGATCCTTTTAAATCTGTAACTAGAGTTTTAAATTCATTCCACATATTATCAAAAGAACTAAATTTTTCTTTTATAGCATCTAGTAATTTACCTTTGGGATTTTCTTTATTGTGAGGATTTATTGATTGCCAATATAATTCATGATTAGTTACTCCGCCGAGATAAAAAATCAAATCATTTTTATCTTCATCTTTAAATTCATTTAAATGACTATATAATTCTTCGATATGATATTTATTATTTAGGTTATATTTTGCTAATATTTTATTTAAGTTATTTAAATAAGATAATTCATGTCTATAATGATGAAGTCCGATTGTGTGAGTATCAATAAATGGTTCTAAAGAAAACATTTCAAATGGTAAAGGTTTTAAAGTATACATATAATCACCAATTTATTGTATGAAAAAAAATAAAAAATTGTTAATTTTCTTTTTATCTTGCTAATTTCATTATTTTTTTGAAAAAAGTAAAATATTATGATACAATTTAGATGAGGTTGATAAAATGCAAATTAATGAAAAATTAAAAAAGTATATTGAAGAAAATATTCTTCCTAGTTATCAAAAAAATGAGGTAGGTCATGGAATTGCCCATATAAATTCTGTAATTGGAAGAAGTTTTAAATTTTCAAAATTAGTTGATGGAATTAATTATGATATGGTTTATGTAATAGCTGCATATCATGATATTGGACATTATATTGATGCTAAAAATCATGAAAAAGTTTCTGCAGAAATGTTACTTGATGATAAGAAATTAAGAGACTTTTTTACTGAAGATGAAATTAAAATTATGGCTGATGCAGTATACGATCATAGGGCAAGTTTAGAAGGCGAACCAAGGAGTATATATGGTAAAATTGTTTCTTCTGCAGATAGAAATACAATTCTTGAAATTCCTTTGAAACGTACTTATAGTTATCGTGTTGCACATAATGAGAATTATAATATTGATGAAATAATTGAAGAATCAAGATTACATTTACAAGAAAAATTTGGAATAGATGGTTATGCTAATGAAAAAATGTATTTTGAAGATTTGGATTATAAAAAGTTTTTAGAAGATATTCAAGCATTAACAAGTGATAAAGAATTATTTAAAAAGAGATTTTGTGAAGTTAATGGAATTGATTATCCTAAGGAATTACTTAGAACAAAAGCATAAGAAAAGAATGTTGCAATTAACATTCTTTTTGTCTTTTTAAAATTAAATCTTCTTCATTTAATAGTTTAGATTCAATGAATTCATTTATTTTATTAGTTAGTTCTTCATGTGTTAATTCAGGCATTATTTCCATGAGTTGTTGAACTAATTTTTGAATAATTAAGTATTTTCGTTCTTTTTGAAATTTATATTTAATATCAAGATGTGGTAAAAATTTTTCAGCATGGATTATAAAATTAGATTCATAAAAATATTCATCATCATTTTTGCCTTTGCCGCAGAAAATACAACAATTTTGTTGCGGATGACCTCCGAGATTTACACCAATATGTAGACAAGATTTTTTTAAATCTTCTATATTTTTCTCAATGGTAGCAATTTCTCTTTGTAATTTTTCTTTCTTTGCAGTTAGCTTTTTTAAATCTCTAATTTTATCAATATTTTCCATACCGTACCTCACATTACTATTTCATAACCTTTACTAATTTTTGAGTATTTGCATCAAATGTTAGTTTTTTTATTATTTCTAACTCTTTTTCAACAAATTTATCTTTGTTACTTAAAAGTTCTTGCATTGTCTTAATGAAGTCTAAGTATTTTTGATCTTGATAATACATTTTGGCATAACCATCAGATCCATATTTACTTGATAATTTTTTGAATGAATAATTTATTACTTGCATTGTACATGGATTTTCATCTTTATGTTTATCACTTTGGAATAAAATAGAACGTTCTAGCATGTTTTCAACTGAAATCTCACGGTCTGCAGAAGAAACAAGTTTTCCATAAATGCTTCTAGCTTCATACTCTAAGCTAGCACGATGGTCTACGATTGCCTCAGCAATTGTTTTGATTTCTTCTTCGGTAAAGAATTTATGAATTTCTTTATTCGCTAAAAACATTTGGCTTGATACCTCTTCATGTTCGTCTGGATTGGTTTTGTAACCTATATCATGGAATGTCGCGATTGTGTAAACCATGTCTGGATTAACATCTAAATTGAAACTTTTCATCAGTTCAAAGCTTCTTTCTATTACATAATTTATATGGTCAATTCCATGACCTCCGATATTTGTATCGTATTGTGGTAATACATTTTTTTCAATGTAAGTTTTAAGTTCTTGATTAATATTTTTCATAGTATCCTCCGATTTAAGTGTAACATATTTAAAAAAATATGCAAGGGGTAGTTTGAAAAAAAGAAAATTTAATGATATACTAAAAAAAATGGAGGCTAATTATGAGTTACGAAAACAAAAAAACTTTGGAGGTTTATGAAAGATGTGCAGCTATATATTTAGATAATACTAATAAACATGATAATTTGGATATGGTTAAGGCAAAAAAGAAGAAGGAAAAACTTGAAAGATTTATAAAAGATAGTTTTAGTTCATTACCAATTGGCTCTAAAATTTTAGAAATAGGTTCTGCTGATGGTGGTAATGCTTTATATCTTAAAAGTTTGGGTTATGATGTAACTGCGAGCGATGTTTCAGATATTTTTTTAGAAAAAATAAAAAATCAAGGATTAAGAACAATTAAGTTTGATTGCTTAGAAGATGAGTTTAAAGAAAAATATAATGGAATTTTTTGTTGGAGAGTTTTTGTGCATTTTTCTTGTGATGATGTAATGAACTTATTAGAAAAAGTGTATGAAAGCTTAGAAGATAATGGTATTTTTATATTTAATGCTATGAATAGGGAAACACATGATGTTGATTCTGAGTGGGTTGATTTTGAAGGTGAGTATCACATGGGTGAAAAAAGATTTTATAATTATTTTAGAAAAGAAAAGTTAGATGATTTAATTAGTAAAACAAATTTTAAAATTGATAAATTCTTTTATGAAGGTGGGGATAGTAGTAATAAATGGCTAGTTTATGTTTTAAAAAAGTAATTATAATGCTATAATAATATGTATTAAGGAGATTTCTATGATTAGAGAACAAAAAGCAAAAGAAAATATTTCAAATTGGATTGAAAAAGGTCAAGCATTAACATTTCCGGAAAGATATGGTGAATGGGAAAAATATGTAGTGGCTTGTGCTTCGGATTTATATCTTAGTAAAGTATTAGAAAGTGCTTTAGAAATTATGACTGCTCTTGAAAATGGTGATAGTATTGAAGAAGCAAAACAAATGCTAGATAAACAAGGACATTCTGGTATGTCTGCTTCAATAGTAAGAAATATACTCTTTACATTTTCAAGTAAAGGCCCTGAATTTTGGGAAGCAACTGCTTATGGTGATATCTCTCCAGAGAATAAACAAATATTAGAGGAGAAAAAACAGGAAAATGCACAACTTATGCAAATAAGAGGGTTAAAAACAAGTGGACCAAAATTATAATAGTCTTTTAAAGCTGCAATAAAAGTTGTGGTAGTCTTTTTATTGTTTATTTTTTGAATGTTTGATTAATCTAAAAATTAACCATATTATTAATGCAAGTATTGATATAATAGCATATTCTAATCCTATTAACCAATATTCTATTCCAAATAGAAAGCAGCTCCATCCATCTCCGTTGCATTGGTGAAGAATATTTAGGTCAATTAAATAAATAAACAAGTATCCTAGAATTATATTTGAAACTGCTAATAGTATTGCATTAACTATGTTATATATGTAGCAGTTTATTTTTTCTTTATTCATTTTCATGTAATTTTTCATATAGATAATTAAAGTGAAAATACTAAGAATTAGAGAGATTATTATAGAACCAAAGGCTCCAACAAAATCAAATATAAATGTTTCTTCAACTAATAGAATTGGAATCCATAATATTAATAAGTATTTTAAACAAGATAGTATTGTGTATATAGTGTTTTTCATAAATTTGTTCCCTCTCTTTAATTTTAATTATATCAAATTAAAAAAATAAATAAAGATAAAGTTTTGAAAAAAGAGATTCTAATGTCATACAAAAATACTGAAAGTAAATAAAACTAATAATATTAAAATTTAATATAAATTTTAGTTTGTTAACTTATAATAGTTTGTAGATATTTATAATGAAATATGAGTAAATAAGACCTATAACAATTTTCTTTATGCAAAAAAGCCCGAAAATACGGGCTTTTAATCTCTAATGGTGCCGCAACAGTGAATTGAACACTGATTTAATCCTTACCATGGATTTGTAATACCATTATACTATAGCGGCTTAAGTTAATTATACAAAAATATGTTGTGTTGTGCAAGATAAAAATAATAGTTTGAACTTATATTATATTTGTTTGTTTGATATTATATAGCACAAGGAGGATTTTGGTATGAAAAATGGAAAAAGAGTTACTTGTTCACAAATATGTGTTGATTGTGTAAAAAATGATCTTAAAGATGTTAGACATGGACAACATGAATATTTGGGATTTGATTTTTATGTTAAATGTGAAGATAGTGAAAATATTCAACAAGCAATTGAAATAACTTTGAGGGAATTTGAGGTGCCATTTGTAAGAATGTATGTTGTTGGACCTGTTTATAAAAATGCACATAATGTTTGGAGTAGAGATAAAGTAGTTAGAACTATAGTAAGTAATCCTGAATATTTAAAATATGAAAATCGAAGAATCAATGGAACTTCAAGATAAACTAATGGTTCGTTTTTACGAACTTTTTTTGATATAAAAATCTTTACATTATACCCCCCTAGGGTGTATAATTCTTTTGGGTGGAAAATTATGCATGAAGTATGTAAAATGTGTCAGAAGAATAAACATAGAAGTTGTGAAGAAAAGAAAAATATTATAAAAAGATTAAATGTTATCGAAGGACAGATTCGAGGTATCAAGCAAATGGTTGAAGATGATAGATATTGTAGTGAAATAATAATGCAACTTTCGGCATCAATGCATTCTTTAAAAAGCTTAGGTAATAATATTTTAACAAGTCATATGAAAAGTTGTATGGTTGATAATATTAAAAATGATAATTTAGAAATAATTGATGAAGTAATAACATTAGTTGAGAAAATAAATAAGTAAGGTGGTAAATATGTTAAGTATAAAAAATTTAGTTGTTAGCTTAAAAAATGAAGATAAAAAAATTTTAGATGGATTGGATTTAGAAATAAATGATGGAGAAATACATGCTATAATGGGACCAAATGGAACGGGGAAATCTACACTTTCTAAAGCAATAATGGGACACTTTCTTTTTAATGTTGATGAAGGGGATATCATATTTAATGATGTAAGATTAAATGATTTAAGTGTGGATGAAAGAGCTAAAGTTGGAATATTTTTAGCAATGCAAGATCCAACAGTTGTTGATGGAGTAACAAATAGTGAATTTTTAAAAAATGCTTATGAAGAACAAACTGGAAGTCATATTGATTATTTTAAGTTTATTAGTGAGGTAAATAAATCTTTAGATGATTTAAAATTTTCTCGTGATATAATTCATAGAGGTGTAAATGCTGGTTTTTCTGGTGGTGAAAAAAAGAAAAATGAAGTATTGCAAATAAAAATGTTAAAACCAAAACTTATTATTTTAGATGAAATAGATTCTGGATTAGACGTTGATTCCTTAAAGATAGTTTGTGAAAATATAAATGATTATAAAAAAGCATTTCCTGATACATCAATCCTTATTATTACACATTATCCAAGGATACTTGAAGCTATTAAACCAGATTATGTTCATATTATGAAAAATGGTAAGATTGTTAAAACTGGTGATATGTCTTTGGCTTTAGAAACTGAACAAGTAGGTTATAATGAATAAAGTTATATATATTAATGATGATAATGTTAATTTTGATATAAAAGAAAATGAAACATTAGAAATATATCATTATGTTGTGGACAAAGATGTATCTGTTAATATAAATTTAAATGGAGAGTTTGCTAAAGTAATATATCACTTAGGCATATTGGGATATGGAAGTAATAAGTGTATGGTTAAGGTTGAACATAAATTTAGTAATACAAGTAGTGAAGTAATATGTCATGGTGTTAATGTGTTAGATGGTGTGTTAGAGTTTGATGTAACAGGGATTGTACCAAAAGAAGCATTTAAAGTAAGTTGTTTAGAAGAAAATCAGATAGTTAATTTAAGTAATGGAGTTGGGATAATAAAACCTAATTTGCTTATTAGAAATTATGATACATATTCTAAACATGCAGCATATATTGGAGAATTTAATAAAGATAAAATGTTTTATTTAATGAGTAGAGGTATAAGTAAGATAGATGCTACTAGATTAATGATGGAAGCATTATTAATTGGAAAAGGTAATAAAGAAGAAGTTATAGTTAAAGAATTTATGAAGAAAATAATGGAGGTATCAAATGGATAAAGAAACTAAAAGAGAAATTATACTTGATAATTATCAAAATCCCACGAATAGAGGTTTAAAAGAAGATGAATCTTATGTTAAAGCTAATACAAAAAGTGATTCATGTATTGATAATATAGATTTAATGATGAAAATAGAAGATGGTAAAGTTGTTGATGCTTGTTTTGATGGTGAAGCATGTGCAATATGTACAAGTGCAACAAGTATAATTGTTAAAAGTTTGATTGGTAAAAGTGTAGATAAAGCTAAAGAAATAATAAGTAATTATCAAAATATGATTAATGAAGAAAAATATAATCCTGAAATCCTTGGTGAACTAAATGCTTTTGATGAAATATATATGCAACCAGCTAGAAAAAATTGTGCACTTTTATCAAGCAAGAGCGCTGTTAAAATACTTGATGGAGTAGATAAGTAAGATGGAAATTGTTGGTTTAAGTGAAGAAAAAGTAAGAAAAATATCTGAAATAAAAAATGAAGATGATTGGGTTTTAGATTATAGATTAAAGGGGTATAAATCTTTTGTGGAACAAGGTATGCCTCTGTTTGGTCCAGAAATTAATTTGAATTTTGATGATGTTATTTATTATAAAAATAATGAGGCTGATAAAAAGTTAGAAAATAATTGGAATAATATTTTAAAACCAGTTGTGGATGAGCTTGATAGTGTGGGTGTTTTAGAGAGTGAAAAGCATTTTGGGGGTATGGGTGTTCAATATGAAAGTGAAGTAATATATCATAATATGATTGAGGAACTTGAAAAGAAAAATGTCATATTTACCTCAATTGAAGATGCTATAAAAAGATATCCTGATTTAGTTAAAAAGTACTTTGGTAAAATTGTAGCTTTTACTGAAAATAAATTTGCTGCTTTAAATGCGGCGGTGTTTAGTGGAGGCTCATTTATTTATGTTCCTAAAAATACAGTATTAGATAGACCATTACAAAGTTATTTTAGAATAAATAGTAAAAATATGGGACAATTTGAAAGAACATTAATTATTGTAGATGATAATTCTAGTTTACATTATGTGGAAGGATGTACTGCACCATCATATAGTGAGTCGAGTTTGCATGCAGCGATAGTGGAAATTTATGTTGGTAAAAATTCTAAATGTAGATATTCTACGGTTCAAAATTGGGCAACTAATGTGTATAATTTAGTTACGAAAAGAGCTTTAGTGGATGAATCTGGAATTATGGAATGGATTGATGGAAATATTGGTTCTAAAGTAACAATGAAATATCCTTGTTGTGTTTTAAAAGGGGATAATTCCAAAGGAACATGTATAACAATTAGTGTTGCCAAGAGTGGACAAGAACAAGATAGTGGGGCCAGAATGATTCATATTGGAAAGAATACTAAAAGTAATATAGTATCTAAAAGTATTGCAGGAAATGGTGGAAATGCTACATATCGTGGTAAGGTTGAAATAAAGAAAAATGCTTTAAATAGTGATGCTATGGTAAAATGTGATAGTTTAATTTTAGATGATAAATCTATGTCTGATACAATACCTACGAATAGAGTTGGAAATATAACGAGTAATATTGAACATGAAGCAACAGTATCAAAAATTAGTGATGATGTATTATTTTATTTAATGAGTAGGGGGATTCCAGAAGAAAGAGCAACCGAGTTAATTGTTTTAGGTTTTATTGATGAATTTAAAAGTGAACTTCCAATGGAATATGCTGTTGAGTTGAATCAATTGATAAAGAGAAATTTATAATGCATTTGTTAGTTGTTTGTGATACAATGTAGGTGGAGGATTTATGAAAAAGAAACAAATTGTTGATTTAATTACATCGGTGTTTTTAATAATATGTGGAAGTGTCATGTTGTTATTTCCCTTATTTCATTTTGTAAAAGTAAAAGGTATATTCTTAGGAGTATTGGGTGTTTATGCAGTATTAAACTTGATTAAATTTTTATTAACAAGTAAGAGTAAAGATTATGAAGGATTATTTACAAGTATTGCATCTATCATTGTATTTATTGTAGCACTTAAATTAAATATTAGCGAAGTTCCTTGGTATTTAGCTTTATGTTTGCTAATTTGGATTATTCTTTTATCCCTTATTAAATTAAAAAAAGGGGACTATTATAATGATAGAAAGAATAAAATGTGGATTATTGAGGTTATTAGTTTAGTGCTATTTATACTGGCTGGACTTTTAACAACAATGAATTTATATTATGAAAATGATATACAAGTATTAGTGTTGGGATATTTTTTCTTAATACATGGAATACTAGAATTATTTGACCCATTAATTATATCTTTAAAAATAAAATAACGGATGATTTGTCCGTTATTTGTTTGTAATAATAAGTTTGATAGCTGTTTTTTGTTCACCATTTATTATTATGTCATTAAATGCTGGTATTACAACTAAGTTATCTCCGGTAGGAGCTACAAAACCACGACATATAGCGATGGCTTTAATTGCTTGATTTAAAGAGCCTGCTCCGACAGTTTGAATTTCCACTTCTTTGTTTTCTCTATAAATGTTTGCTATAGCACCAGCAACTTTACTAGGGTTAGATTTTGATGAAACCTTTAGAATTTCCATTATTACCATTCCTTTCATTAAAATATATGGAAAATTTATATTTTTATGCTTGATTTTTTTGGAGTTGTGTTGTATACTTAAATAGTAATCATTACTATTTAGGAGGTATGTGTGAAAAATACTAAACAGAAGAAAGTTATTTTAGATGTAATTAATAATAGTAATAATCATTTGGATGCTTATCAAGTATATGATGAGGCTAGAAAACAAATTTCTAATATTAGTTTGGGTACTGTTTATAGAAATTTGGGAGGATTAGAAAATGATAATTTAATTATAAGTTTAATGGTTAATGGCGTTAAACATTATGATAAAGTTATTCCACATTATCATTTTATATGTAAAAAGTGTTCTAAGATTATTGATGTATTTGATGTAATCTTTCCTAATATAGAATGGATAGAAAACAATATAGTAACTGATTATGAAATAGTTTTTAAAGGAATTTGTGAAGAATGTCAGAAGGAGGAAGTAAAAAATGGAATTAAAGGGAAGTAAAACAGAAGCAAACTTAATGGCTGCTTTTGCTGGAGAAAGTCAAGCAAGAAATAAGTATACTTATTATGCATCAAAAGCTAAGAAAGATGGTTATGAACAAATCGCAGCAATATTTGAAGAAACTGCAAATAACGAAAAAGAACATGCAAAAATGTGGTTTAAAGAATTACATGGAGGAAGCATTCCAAGTACGGAAGAAAATTTGTTAGATGCTGCCAATGGAGAAAACTTTGAATGGACAGATATGTATGTAGAATTTGCTAAGGTAGCTCGTGAAGAAGGATTCGATAGAATTGCTAATTTATTTGAATCTGTTGCTGATATTGAAAAAGCACATGAAGAAAGATATCGTAAATTGCTGAAAAATATTGATGATAAGTTAGTATTTAGTAAAGATGGAGAATGTGTTTGGATTTGCCGTAATTGCGGACATATTGTTATTGGCAAAGAAGCTCCAACTGTTTGTCCGGTATGTAATCATCCACAAAGTTATTTTGAATTAAAAGCTGAAAATTATTAAAAAGACTAGCAATTTAGAATAAATTGTGTTATATTAGTTTCATAAAAACGAAGAAAAAGAATAAGTAATTATGGAAACTACATAGAGATTCCTTGGTTGGTGGAAAAGGAAATATGGAAATAATGAAATCTAGCTTTTGAGTTGGGCATTTGCCTCGGGTTAAACCGTTATATTAATTAAGTTAAATAAAGGATGGTACCGTGCATAAGCACTCCTTGGGTATCATTCTTTTTATTTTTTGGAGGATTATATGATAGATATTAAGTTAATAAGAGAAAACAGAGAATTAGTAAAGGAAAACATTAAGAAAAAGTTTCAAGATGAAAAACTAGGATTAGTTGATGAGGTTTATGAATATGATAAAAGTTATCGTGAATGTAAGATGAAAGTTGATGAACTTAGAGCCAAAAGAAATAGTTTGAGTGCAACAATTGGGGGGGTAATGCGTGATAAAAAGTTAAATGAAGTTGAAAAAATAAAAAATGAAGTAAGTAAAATCAATGAAGAAATTGTTGAAGTAGAAGCAAAAGAAGAAAGATTAGAAAAAGAAATTAAAGATAGAATGTTAGTTATACCAAATATAATTGATGAAAGTGTACCAATTGGTAAAGATGATAGTGAAAATGTGGAAATTGAAAAGTTTGGGGAACCTTTTGTGCCTGATTATGAAATACCTTATCATGCTGATATTTGTGATTCTTTTGGAGGATTAGATAAGGTGAGTTCTGGTAAAACTAGTGGTAATGGATTTTATTATTTAGTTGGGGATATTGCAAGACTTCATGAGGCAACACTTGCTTATGCTAGAGATTTTATGATTAGTAAAGGTTTTACTTATTGTATTCCACCATTTATGATAAGAAGTGATGTGGTAAATGGTGTAATGAGTTTTGAAGAAATGGACGCTATGATGTACAAAATAGAAAATGAAGACTTATACTTAATTGGTACAAGTGAACATTCAATGATAGGTAAATACAAAGGTCAAATAATAAATGAAGAAAATCTTCCTATCACACTAACATCATATAGCCCTTGCTTTAGAAAAGAAGTAGGTGCTCATGGTATTGAAGAAAGAGGAGTCTACAGGGTTCATCAGTTTGAAAAAGAAGAAATGATAGTACTTTGTACTAAAGAAGAAGGAATGGACTGGTATAATAAAATGCTTTCTTATACAGTAGAATTCTTTAGAAGTATGAATGTACCTGTAAGAACATTAGAATGCTGTAGTGGAGACTTAGCAGACTTAAAACAAAAATCTGCAGATGTAGAAGCTTGGAGTCCAAGACAACAAAAATACTATGAAGTAGGATCTTGTAGTATACTAGG
>OIYR01000685.1_pt1 | contig 18452 bp, 22 predicted proteins | sample 1588221 | NCBI WGS metagenome assembly OIYR01 (sample SAMN03283292) | human gut metagenome | biome: human-associated habitat; material: feces | host: Homo sapiens | place: Peru | collected 2012 | reverse complement strand
AAAATGTTGACGGTAAAAATCCCATTTCAGACAACATAGCAAAAATTAACAATAGCTGAATTAATGCCATAACAATTAATGGAAATGAATATGCTATTTCCCACTCAAAATTAGCTTTAAGCTTTGCATTATCAACCGGTTTTTGCAATGCTTCTGAAAGCACATTGTAAAGTACGGAAGACAATACAGAACCAATAATAGTCCCCGCAACTCCAAGCACTGCAGTAGTAATAGCTACAAATGCTGAAATAAAAGCCACTAAAATAATTTTTGAATGATTCAAATTTTCACCTTCATTATATTTAATATAATTAAAAAAATGTAATAAACATTTTTATCACTTATTACATTTTATTATTTAATTAATTTATAAGTTTAGGTTTATACAATATTAAATGCATTTGGGACTTTATTTAAAATTTTATTACTAATGCCAGGAACTGTTGAAGATATAATAGAACTGTCTGCTTGATTGGCACTATTTACATCACCATCTCCAGGAATAATAGTTGCATCTAATGCATCCTGTAAATTCTCAACAGTCATACGTTGAACCCACGGGTCTGCATCAGAGATAATAATTTCATCAACTTGCTTATCTAATTCATTAGCTATTACCCAGGAAAGGAACCTTCCACCAAGCAATGCTACACTATTTCCATTAACAGAATTTACAATATCATTTAAATATGAAGTAATCATTATTTACTCTATTGACTTTTAATTTTTATTATGTAAACTAACAAAATATAAATTATATAAATTCTAAAAGGCATGCAATTATAAATGATAAAAGTAAAATACGAAGACTTAAAAAAAGCGACTTTCGACAAATTAAAAAATTCGGGTATTGACGAAAAACAAGCCAATATAATAACCGAAGTTCTTTTATATTCCGACATAAGAGGAATTCATTCTCATGGAGTTTTGAGAGTCGAGCATTATATTAACAGAATGAAAAACGGAGGAATAAATTTAAATTCCGATTTTAAAATAAATGTTTTAAAACCTTCTTTTGCTTCTATGGATGCGGACGGAGGATTTGGGCATGTCGCCACAAAATATGCAATGGAATGGGCTATAAAAACCGCAAACGAACAGGGAATAGCTTTGATAGGAATAAAAAACAACAGCCATTGCGGAGCTTTGGGATATTATAATAAAATGGCTATAGACGATAAAAAAGTTTCTCTTATAATGGTTAATACGGACCCTTGCGTTATTCCTTTTGGCGGAAAAAAATCTTTCTTCGGAACAAACCCGATAAGCTACGGTTTTCCCGCGAAAAGAGATTTTATATTAGGCGATATGGCGACAAGCAATGTTTCGCTTGGCAGAATATTTACGGCAAGAGATAATAACGAAACCGTGCCTTTAGATTGGGGAGTCGATGAAAATGGAAATCCTTCTTCAAATCCGAATAAAATAAAATATGTCGTTCCTTTTGGAGGAGTTAAAGGCTATTTAATAATGACTATGGTTGAAGCGTTTACGGGACTTTTAATTGGAAATGTTTATTGCAATAATTTAGTAAAAATGTATGGCGATATGGACAAAAAAAGAAATCTCTCGACTTTTATACTTGTTATAGAACCTTCGCTTTTTAACGATATGGAAACTTTTTTAAATACCGTTCAATCTTTCATAGACGATATAAAAAAAGAACCTACTTTTAACGAAAACGAAACTATATCGATTCCCGGCGAAAGAAAAGAAGCCTGCGCAGAAAATTATATAAAAAATGGAATTCCATTATCGGAGAATGTTTATAAATATATTTTTGAATAAAATAAAAAATATCTTATTATAAATTAGTTTTTTAAATTATGCTTGAAACAATATAATAAATAAAATATACTATCAATATAAATTCTAAAGGTTTTTAATTTCAATGAAAAAAATAAATTTAAATAATATAAACAGAATAGTTTTCAAATTCGGAACTAATGTTTTAAGAGGCGAAGACGGATATATTTCAATGGCAAGAATATATTCTTTTATTGAAGCGATTGCCAGATTTCATAGAATGGGAAAAGAGATTCTTATTGTCACTTCTGGCGCCGTTGGACTTGGAGCTAAAAAAATTAACGCCGTAGATTTGAGCGAAAATTCTCTAAAGCAAGCTTGCGCAGCAATCGGACAGTCTCAACTTATGTCGACTTACGAAGACGGATTTTCAAAATACGATATAATTACCGCTCAAATATTATTAACAGAAGAAGATTTTTCAAACCGAAGAAGATATTTAAACTTGCGTTCAACTTTAGATACTCTTTTGAAATATAAAGTAATTCCAATAATAAACGAAAACGATACCGTATCGAGCGATGAAGTTCAATTTTTAGGAAATATAACTCAAATAAGTTTTTCAGAAAACGATAAACTTTCCGCATTGGTGGCAAGCGAACTTGACGCCGATTTGCTTATAATACTTTCAGATATTAACGGACTTTATGACGATAATCCGAAAACAAACAAAAATGCAAAATTTATTCATGAAGTATTTGAAATTACTAAAGAAATAGAAAATTTAGGGCTTGACGCTTCAAAAGGAGGAAGAGGCGGAATGAAAACTAAACTTCAAGCGGCCAAAATAGTTACAAGATGCGGATGCGCTTTATTTATAGCAAACGGAAAAAAGCCCGATGTTCTTAAAGATATATTTGAAACTAAAGACAAAACGATTTTTTATCCCGTTGAAGAAGTTGACGAACTTAATACAAAGAAAAGATGGATTGCCTATGCCACGACTATAATAGGAAAAGTGATTGTAAACTCTGGCGCTAAAAAAGCGATATTGGAAAAAGAATCGAGCCTTCTTTCCGTAGGAGTTATAGAGATTATTAACGAATTCAAAAGAGGCGATATAGTGAGCATTGCGGATGAAAACGGAGAAGAGTTTGCAAGAGGAATAATAAATTATAATTCTGAAGACGCTAAAAAAATAATCGGGCATCATTCTGACGATATATTAAAAATATTGGGTTATAAAAATTATGACGCTTTAATAACGAGAGATTATATAGTTATTTTATAATTTGTTAAAAATAAAAATTAAAAAATAAAATAGCATAGTAAATACTACTTTAAAATTAAATTTTCATTGACAAAAAATAAATATGTAATAGTATATATAAATAATTTTTTACTTTATTTTAAAAATACATTTTTAAATAAACAATATTTTAATTAAAATAGTAAATAAGGTTTTTTATATATGCTTTATCAAATTTTTTATCCTTTAAGAGAATCATTTTTTGGATTTAATATATTTAGATATATTACTTTCAGAACGGCTGGAGCTGTCGCAACCGCTTTGATTTTGGTTTTTATGTTTGCGCCAAATATAATAGAAAAATTAAAAAAATTAAATTTTGGGCAGATAGTGAGAGATGACGGTCCTGAAAGTCATTTGGCAAAAACGGGAACGCCTACAATGGGAGGTCTATTTATAATCGGAAGTGTATTGATAAGCGTTTTATTATGGGGAAAATTAGACAACATAAAAATAATACTTTTGACGATTTCATTAATAATACTTTCTATAGCTGGTTTTTTAGACGATTTTCTTAAAATAAAATATAAAAACTCAAAAGGACTTTCTGGAAAATATAAAATATTCTTTCAAATTTTTGTAGGAGCTATAATTGGAATATATTTATATTATTTCGATAAATCCACTTTTTTAATGTCTTTTGAATTAAATCAATTGGCTGGAATATTTGAAACCGTGAAAGTCGCTCAAGTTCCTTCCTCTACTTTATTTCTGCCTTTTTTTGATACTTTTTATATAGACTTAAAAATTTTTTATATACCTTTTGCAATTTTTGTTGTGGTTAGCATGAGTAATGCCGTAAATTTAACTGATGGTTTGGACGGACTTGCGATTGGGCTTTTAATAATAATGTCTGTGGCTTTGGCTGTTTTATGTTATGTATCGGGAAACTCTCTCGTGGCTACTTATTTAAAAATTCCTTTTATATCCGATGCTGGAGAGGTAACGGTTTTTGTAGGAGCTTTAATCGGAGCTGGATTAGGATTTTTATGGTTTAACGCTCATCCCGCTCAAGTGTTTATGGGAGATGTGGGAAGTTTATCTCTCGGCGGAGTTTTGGGAATAATAGCTTTATTTATCAAACATGAATTGCTTTTGATTATTATCGGAGCGGTTTATGTAGCGGAAGCTTTCAGCGTAGTTCTTCAAGTATTTTATTATAAAATGTTTAAAAAAAGAATTTTTAAAATGGCGCCTTTGCATCATCATTTTGAAAAATCGGGTTGGAAAGAAACTCAAGTTGTTTTTAGATTTTATATATTAGGAATAATCGCTGCAATAATCGGAATAGCGACTTTAAAAATAAGATAATTTATAAAAAAGATTTTATTTAAAAGAATTTAGGAAATATAAAAATGAAAGGAAAATTAATAGTTATAGAAGGAATTGACGGCTCGGGAAAATCTACATGCGCAAAAAATCTTACCGAAAAATTAAATTCTATTAATATAAAAACAATTTATACTTTTGAGCCTACGCATTCGCATTACGGAGCTAAATTAAGAGAAGGTATGTTGTCGGAAGATTTGGACGCTGAAGAAGAATTATTATTATTTGTAAAAGACAGAAAAGAGCATATAGAATATATGATAAAGCCCGCTTTGGAAGAAGGCTATTTTATAATTTTAGACAGATATTTTTATTCTTCAATCGCTTATCAAGGAGCTAAAGGAATAGATATTAATCGAATAATAAATATGCATAAAGATTTTATTATCAAACCCGACATAGTTTTTATTTTTCATCTTCCAATAGATATTGCATTAAATAGAATAATATCTAAAAGAGGAATCGCTGACAGATTTGAAAACGAAACTTATTTAAAAAAAGTCGATAAAATATTCCATTCCTTTAACGAACCTTTTATTTATCATATAGACACCGATAAAGATATAAAAATCATTAACGATGAATTATTTAATATTTTAGAAAAATCTAGAATGCTTGCTCCATATTCTCTTCAATAATATTCGATATCTCTTGATTATTTGCAAGTTCATTTGAAGAATTATTATCCAAAGTTTTTTTGCTCAAATTTTTGATTTCCAAAGCGAGTATATAAATAGAATTTCTTCTGTTTCCTTCTTTAGTAAAATAAGAATTCTGTCTCAATTCTCCGCTTACTAAAACATGACTTCCTTTACTTAAACTTGATGCGGCTTTTTCGGCGTTATATCCCCAAGTTATAAAATCAAAAAAATAAACTTCTTTTTGCAAACTTCCATTGGTATAATAATATCTGTTATTTGCCATACTAAATTTACATAAAGATTTTCCATTTTTAGTTTTAGTAAAATTTGGGTCTCTTGTAAGTCTTCCTTCTATTACTATTATATTAGCGTTTCCTGACATAATAACTCCTTTTTGTTTAATTATTTATTAATAATAGTTAAACAAATTTTTTTGAAAAATATGCCTTAAAATAATTAAGCTATCACAATATAAAAAATAACCTATTGAATAAAATTTAAAATATATTATAATACTAACATACAAAAATTAAGGAGTCTTAAAATGAAAAAAATTGGACTTTTCCCAAAAATCATAATCGGCATTATACTTGGCATATTGGTTGGTTTATATTTGCCCGCTCCGATTGTGAGAATATTTGTAACTATAAGCTCAATATTTAGTTTATTCTTAAACTTTATAATTCCTTTAATGATAGTAGCGTTTATCGGATACGGTATAGCGAGTCTTACGGAAGGAGCTTCAAAATTAATAGGAGTGACGGTTTTAATAGCATACGCTTCAACTTTGCTTGCGGGAAGCATAGCTTTTTTAACGGCTTCAAATTTATTCCCGATTCTTTTGAATATTACTCAATTAGGAGCTGTAAAAATTGAATCTGGACTTGAAACTTATTTTACTATTCCGTTAAAACCTCTATTTGATGTTACTTCAGCGGTTATATTTGCATTTATACTTGGAGTAGGAATTACAATGTTGCGCCCGAAAGGACAAGGAGCGGAACTTTTCGCTATAGTAAAGGATGCCGAAGAGGTTATACAATCTATACTTCAAAAAATAATTATTCCGATATTGCCAATTCATATTTTAGGAACTTTTGCCAATTTGTCTTATGCGGGAAGCATACAAAATATTTTGGTTATATTCGGCAAAGTTTTTGTAGTAGTTATAATTCTTCATTTATTATATATTACGGCATTATTTATAATATCGGGATTAATAGCTAAAAAGTCTCCTTTAATGCTTATTAAAAATCAAATTCCCGCTTATTTTACGGCTGTAGGAACTCAAAGCAGCGCCGCTACTATACCCGTTAATTTAATATCGGCGGAGAAAGACGGAGTTTCAGAACAGATTAGAAATTTTGTAGTGCCTCTTTGCGCTACTATTCATTTGGCTGGCTCTATGATAACAATAACATGTTGCTCAACGGCGGTTATATTGATATTAGGACAAAATCCAAATTACGGCTCAATGCTTCCGTTTATACTTATGCTTGGCGTTGCAATGGTAGCAGCTCCTGGCGCGCCTGGCGGAGCTATAATGAGCGCTTTGCCTTTTCTTTATATGGTTGGAATAACGGGAGAAGAATTGCAAGGTTTAATGATAGCCTTGTATTTAACTCAAGATTCTTTTGGAACTGCGGCTAATGTTTCAGGCGATAACGCTATAGCCGTTTTTGTAGATTGGTTATATAAAACAAAAATTAAAAAAGAAGCTTAATAAATAAATTGAAATCTTGCATAATTAATTCCTAAAGAAAAGGAGGCTTTTAAAGTCTCCTTTTTTATTATAAATTTTATTTTAATCTCAATCTTTTTCTTTAACTAAATAAATCATAGGAACGCTAATAATTGTAACAGCATATTTAACAAAAAAATTGAAAATAAATATTCCTATTAAAGCGTTAATTGGCAAAACCTTAAAAAAAGCAATCGCTACAAATAAAAAATTATCTACGGGAATACTGAAAGCGTTACTTATTAAAACTCTTAACCATTGATATTTTTTAGTTATTTTACTTACAAAAAAATGATAAATTTCCGTATCGACAAATTCCGATAAAGTAGATGCGATTATTGAAGCTATAGAAATTCTAATAACAGGGCTTAAAGTCATCTTAAAAGCTTCGTCAAACTCCCAACTTGAATCTGCAGGTATTTGAGATATTATATAAAAATAAATCGGAGTAAATATATTTATAATAGCCGAAACGATTATAAGTTTTTGAGTATTTTTCTTGCCTATAGTTTTATGAGCCATATCTCTTATTGTAAAAGCCAAAGGATAAAGAAAAGTTCCGCCATCAACAGCCAAACTTAAAACATTTGCAATTTTTACGCTTGATATATTTGAAATCATTTGACAAGCTATATAAGAGCAGATTATTAATATAGTCAAAAAAGATAAATTATTTTTTTCGTTATAATTATTTTCAAAATTATTTTCCATAAATTAAAAACTCTTTTATAAATATAAAATTAAAATTTAAGAAATATACTATATTAGAAAGTAAATTAAATCTACTTTATTTAATATAATTTAGAATATAATTATTGCAAGATATTTATAAACCGAAGTTAATACAAATAAAAAGGACTTGCCATTTCTGACAAGCCCCAAGTTTGCAAAACAAATTATAAGCTTCCTAAATAAATTTAAAATTTATAATTTTTTATTTATCCCACCAATCGTAAGCTTCCGCTATAGTAAATCTAAAGTTATATCTATCTAAATAATGAGAGTGATTAACTCTTACATTTAACTTTTCATGCCAATAGTCTTTCCTTTCAACTCCCAAATAATTAGTAGGATTTTGTCCTAAGAAATAAGAAATATGTAGGGTCTTTTCTATAGTTGTCGTCTACCGTGCAGTAATATTCATCAACCCCTAATTCATAACTGAACGGGAATGACATATTATATCTGAAATCAATAGTCGCATAACCTAGATTCATGAGTATAACCGTCAAGTCGCCTTCGCCCCAATGATGTATCTCGCGCATAAACTCATTAAGAGAGCTATTGTCATATTTAGTATAGCCTTTTTCTCCTTTGTCATGGAAAAGCCAAGAAACTCCACCAACGACTTGCATCGGTAAATGTAGTCGTATGATTAAGCAATGGAATTATAGTTTCTGGTCTTTGAGCCAAATACAATTTTTCATCCGTCATATAAGGATAATTCGCAGCCGTAAAACCGTCAATAGGCGGAGTTGCTCCTTCGCCAACTCTGTAATTTCCATAATACGCATAATAAGAATCAACTCCCAAACAATAAGTATTTCCTTCATTAGCGTATGGATTCAAAACTAAAACCTCCATAAAATTCGTGTTATAAAACTGTCTAACAAATAGAGATGTATCCTGAGTAAATCCTCCAGCAAAAAACCAAATCATTTTGCGAGCCGCTACAAATTCATAAGCTCCATATGTAGGTCCGCCTCCAGCATCCGCGAATAATCTTCTAGCTTCGTTTACATTTATAGCCATTTTATAAATAGCGCCAACCGTATATTCTCCCGTATGATGTATTACATCCTGATGAGTAACGCCCGCGTCAGGCTCCGTTCTCTCCTTTACGGTTCTATAATCTACTATAACAGCTCCGACAAATCTTTTTATTAAAATTGAGCCTGTTGTATTAGTTTTATCTCCGCCTTTGTAATATATATCGCCATTATCCGAGAAATAGTAATAATCTTCTCTCCCATTATGAGAGTTTTGAAAATTATTCATATCTCTATCATTCGCTCTATTTCTAATGGCAAATACTTTTCCATCGTTTTCGCCTTTTCTTTGAATTTGGGCGAACCATATTTTGTTTAATCTGTTGGTGTCTTTATAGCTTACATTAAAATAACCGTTCATTCCTCCAGCGTAAGGAACATAAATGTTGTAATAATCTAAAACATTATATGTGGTGTTCGCTGTATCATTTGTCTTATATACCGTATTTGTTTCGTATTTAATTATTGTTTCCGATTGCGATAACCTTACTGGATTTTCATTGCTTGTGCAAGAAATTAACGCTAATAGCCGCCGCTATAATAACGGCAATTAAAGACAAATAAATTACTTTTTTCATTTTATCCTCCTTTTTAGTAAGAACGAATTTTTTTTTATTTAACAGTAATTATAAAAAACATTTATCCTCACTGTCTATCCTTAATTAACAATTTTTTAATAAAAGTCAAGAAAAAAATTCTATTTATTTAAAAAAAATTTACAAAAAATAAAATTATGAAGTAGTTTGATATAGTAAAATATCATTATAAGACATATCCTCAACAAAGCCAAGCTATCGATTTTTTGCCGTCATTGTGAGTTATAATGAAGCAATTCTAAATCAATTATTAAATCTATTGATTAAAAAAAATAATATAATATAATAACTACTCTAATATTTAATATCAAAAAAGAGGAGTATATGAAAAAAGTCGCAATAATAATGGGAAGCGATAGCGATTTGCCAATAATCGAAAAAGCTATTGATATATTAAAAGATTTTTCTATTCCTTTTGAAGTTCATATATATTCCGCTCATAGAACGCCCGAAAAAGCAATTGAATTTTCAAAAAATGCTAAAAAAAACGGTTTTGGAGTTATAATAGCGGCTGCGGGAATGGCGGCTCATCTTGCGGGAGTTATTGCTGCAAATACTATTATTCCCGTTATAGGAATTCCTTGCAAATCTCAAAATTTGGAAGGAATTGACGCTCTTTTATCAACCGTTCAAATGCCTTCGGGAATTCCTGTCGCTACAGTAGCGATAAATGGAGGAGTTAATGCGGCTTTGCTTTCAATAGAAATTTTAGCCATTAATGATAAAGAATTGTCGAAAAAATTAAAAGAAAAAAGAATTAAAGACAGCGAAGCAGTTCTTAAAAAAGACATTGCTATAAATGAAAAGTTTAAATAAAAAATTATAAAGGAGTTTATAAAATGACAAAAGGAAAACAACTTTACGAAGGCAAAGCGAAAAAAATATTTGAAACCGATAAACCAGAAATTTTACTCGTTTCATATAAGGATGACGCTACCGCTTTTAACGGAATAAAAAAAGGAACTATATTAGGAAAAGGAATAATAAATAATAAAGTTACAAATTATATGATGCGACTTCTTGAAAAAGCGGGAATTCCTACGCATTATATTGAAGAAATTTCAGAGAGAGAGACTTTAGTTAAAAAGGTTTCGATAATTCCTCTTGAAGTTATTATTAGAAATGTTTCGGCTGGCTCTTTTGCAAAAAATTACGGCGTAGAAGAAGGAATAATTTTTGACGAACCGACAATAGAATTTTCTTATAAAAACGATAATCTTGGCGACCCTTTAATTAATTCTTATCATGCAATCGCTTTGAAACTTGCCACAAAAGAAGAAATTGAAATTATAAAAAAATACGCTTTCAAAATAAACGAAGAGATGAAAAAATTTTTTATTTCAATAAATGTAAAACTCATTGATTTTAAACTTGAATTTGGAAAACTTGCGGATAATAAAATAGTTCTTGCCGATGAAATCTCTCCCGATACATGTCGTTTTTGGGATGCGACTACAAACGAAAAACTTGATAAAGATAGATTTCGTAGAGATTTAGGAAATGTAGAAGGCGCTTATAAAGAAATGATGAAAAGAATACTCGGATAATTTTTTGGAGAAATTATATGTCTGAAATAAGAGAAGAATGCGGAGTTTTTGGAATTTATAGCCCTAAAAAAGAAAATTTATCTCAAATCGTATATTTTGGATTATTTTCTTTACAGCATAGAGGACAAGAATCTTGCGGAATAGCCGTTAATAACGAAGGAATTTTTAGCTCTTATAAAGATTTAGGTTTGGTAAACGATGTTATAACTCCTAGCGTTATTGATAAACTTGGCGAAGGAAATATTGCAGTTGGACATGTTCGATACGGCACTACGGGAGGAAACGAAAGAAGCAACGCTCAACCTATAGTTGTAAATCATATAAAAGGAAGTATGGCTTTAGCTCATAACGGAAATCTTATAAACTCTTACGAATTGCGTTCTGAATTTGAAGCGAAAGGCTCTATTTTTCACACGACTTCGGATACGGAAGTAATAGCTCATACGATTATAGAAGAAAGATTAAAAGCGGATACTATAGAAGAAGCGGTTTGTAAGGCTATGAATAGAATAAAAGGCGCTTATTCAATGGTAATAATGTCGCCTCAAAAACTTATAGCAGCAAGAGACGAAAACGGTTTTAGACCTCTTTGTTATGGAAAAACTGCAAACGGAGAATATGTAGTAGCTTCTGAAAGTTGTTCTTTAGATTCTGTCGGAGCGGAGTTTATAAGAGATATAGAAAAAGGAGAGATTGTAGTTTTCGGTAAGGACGGAATAACTTCTATAAAAAAACATTGCAATAAATCGAAACAAACTTTATGCGTTTTTGAATATATTTATTTTGCGCGTCCCGATTCTATAATAGACGGAAAAAATGTTTATGAAGCGAGAATTAAAGCGGGAGAGATACTTGCAAAAGAGAATCCTGTAAATGCAGATATTGTAGTTGGAGTTCCAGATTCTGGATTGGATGCGGCTTTAGGATATTCAAAAGCTTCGGGAATACCTTACGGAATAGGATTAATAAAAAATAAATATATCGGAAGAACTTTTATACATCCCGAAGTAAAGAGTCGTATGGATAAAGTTAAAATAAAATTAAATCCTATGGCAAATGTCGTTAAAGGAAAGAGAGTTATTCTTATAGACGATTCTATAGTTAGAGGAACGACAAGCGGAAGAATAGTTAAACTTTTAAGAGAAGCGGGAGCTATTGAAGTGCATATGAGAGTTTCGGCGCCGCCTTTTGTAAATCCTTGCTATTATGGAATCGATATAGATTCAAAAGATAATTTAATCGCTTGCAAATATACGATTGAAGAAATAGCAAAAAAAATCGGAGCGGATACTCTTGGATATTTAAGTTTAGAAGGAGTAAAAAAAATAGGTTATGTCAATGAAAAAAGCGGTTTCTGTATAGCTTGTTTTGACGGAAATTATCCTACAAAAATTCCAACCGAAAAATTTAAAAATCGTTTTGAAAGAAAGATAAATAATATAGACGAGGAAAAATCAAAATGAATAATTCCAAATCCGATATTTACGCGAAAGCGGGAGTCGATATAACGGCGGGATATAAATCTGTAGAACTTATAAAAAAACATATAGCTAAAACTAATATTAAAGGCGTTATTTCAAGTATCGGAGGATTCGGCGGATTATTTGAACTTGATTTAAAAGGAATAAAGAAACCCGTTTTGGTAAGCGGAACTGACGGAGTTGGGACAAAATTAAAAATAGCGTTTTTAATGAATAAACATGACACTATCGGAATAGACTGCGTTGCTATGTGCGTAAACGATATAATATGCGTTGGAGCTAAACCTCTTATATTTTTAGATTATATTGCTTGCGAAAAAAATTATCCCGAAAAAATTTCTGAAATAGTAAAAGGAATATCAAAAGGATGCGTTCAATCTAATTGCGCTTTGATAGGCGGAGAAACTGCTGAGATGCCCGATTTTTACGCTAAAGACGAATACGATTTGGCGGGATATTCTACGGGAATAGTTGACAAATCAAAAATAATAAATAATAGTTTGATAAAAAAAGGAGATATTATAATCGCTTTATCTTCGAGCGGAATTCATTCAAACGGATTTTCGCTTGTTAGAAAAATTTTAAATATTGATAATTCAAATATAAATAATGTAGTTAAAGAACTTGGGAAAAAATCTATTGGCGAGATATTATTAACGCCGACAAAAATTTATGTTAAACCGATTTTAAAATTATTAAAAAAAATTAAAGTAAAAGGAATATCGCATATAACGGGCGGCGGTTTTTACGAGAATATTCCAAGATGCATTCCAAACGGACTTTGCGCAGAAATAGAAAAAAATAAAATTAAAATTTTGCCAATATTTAAATATATTCAAAAAATTGGAAATATAGAAGAGCGAGATATGTTTAATACTTTTAATATGGGAGTCGGAATGTGCATAATCGTTTCAAAAAAAGACGCTGAAAAAACTATTGAAATTTTATGCTCTTGCAAAGAGGATGCGTATATTATTGGTAAAATAATTGAGAATAAAGAAAAAATTATTTTTAAGGAATGATATGAATAAAAAAATAAGAATCGCCGTATTGGTTTCGGGAAACGGAACTAACTTGCAAGCTTTAATAAACGCTCAAAAAAATAAAATAATAAAAAGCGGAAAAATAGAATTGGTTATTTCAAATAATTCTAACGCTTTCGCTTTGAAACGAGCCGAAAAATCAAAAATTCCTTTTGAAATTATTTCTAAAAAAGAATGCAAGAAAATAGAAGAATTTGAAAAAAAATTAAAAGAAATTTTGAAATTTTATAAAATCGAGCTTATAGTTTTGGCGGGATTTATGTCGGTTTTGTCTAAAAATTTTGTAAAAGATTATCCTAAAAGAATTATAAATATTCACCCTTCGCTTATTCCTTCTTTTTGCGGAAAAAATTTTTACGGAATAAAAGTTCATGAAGAAGCTATAAAAAGAGGAGTTAAAATCACGGGAGCTACAACGCATTTTGTAAACGAAATTATTGACGGCGGAGAGATTATAATGCAAAAAGCCGTTAAAGTTTTAGATAACGATACGGCGGAAAAATTGCAAAAAAGAGTTATGGAATCTGCCGAATGGATTATACTTCCAAAGACTGTGGAAAAAGTTTGTAAAAGCCTTATTTTATAATTATTATTAAATCATAAAAATTTAAAAAGCAATTAAAAAAATTATCCTTTCTTTGTTTTATTTATATTTTTCTTTATTTTCTTTTTGGCTTTTTCAATTTTATATTCTCTTCCAAACTATTTATAAATGAACCCCGATTTTTTTATTTCTATAAATTTAAGTTTTTCAAAATTAAGAATTTCGTTAGGCAATTCTTTTGCATATCCGTCCCAAATTATATCAATTCTTTCAAGATTAACCAAATTTTTAATTTCTTTTGGAAGTTCTTTTAAGTTTGCGCTTTTAATATAAAGGCTTTTAAGATTAATTAAATTTACTATTTCTCTTGGAAGTTCTTTCATTTTATAACATTCTATTGTTAAATGTATTAATTTAGTAAAATTTGCAAGCTCTTTTGGAAATTCCTTTAAGCTATACGATGAATATATCTTAAAATATTCAAGGTTAATTAAATTCCCAAACTCTTTAGGAAATTTTTTTAAATTACTTTCCCATAAAGTGAAATATTTTAGTTTTTTTAAATTTCCTATTTCATGAGGCAATTCTTTTAAATTTTCGCAAGCTATTTCTATATCTTCAAGTTTTGAAAAATTGCATATTTCTTTAGGCAGTTTTACTAATTTATCGCAACTTATTATAAGACTTTTAAGGTTAACAAAATTGGCAATTTCATTAGGCAGTTTTTCTAAATTTTCGCTTCTTATTTCAAATTCTTTAAGATTAGTAAGATTAAATAATTCTTTCGGAAGTTCGTTTAATTCTTCACAACTTATTTCAAGTTTTTTAAGATTAGTTAACTTCCCAATTTCTTTAGGTAATTTTTTTAATTTGCAATTACTTCCGAATAGTAAGCTCTTCAAGATTAATTAAATTTCCAATATCTTTTGGCAACGCTTTTAAGTTTATGGAGTTTATATATAGTTCTTTAATATTTACAAGTTTAAAAATTGCATTTGGAATATAAGAAAAATTTTTTTCCGCTCTAAATAATTCGCCAAGCGTAAGTTCTTTAATATTCAATAGCTTATTTTTATCTTTGGTTTTCAATTCTTTAATATCATATTTTTTAGCCCAATTATATAAATTATCGATTTCTTTTTTTGTTAAATTGTTTTGCATTTTATTTCTCCTTAATTATTATTTAATATGTTTTTGATTATTATTTAATATATTTTTTAAATCTATTATGGCTTTTTTATGAAGAGTTGACACTTCGCTTTTTGACAACTCCATTTTTTCGCTTATTTCTTTTAATGAAAGATTATCAATATAATATAATTCTAATATAGCCCTGCATTTATTTGGTAATTTTTTCAAAGCTTTTACAATCTTCTTTTTATATTCGAGATTTCTTCTATAGAATATTTTATATTTTTTTCTTAAATCATTTATAGATTTTTTACAAAATTTAGATAATTCGCTTTTTGATATATTCATTATTATACTTACTTCTTTTAAAGTTATATTTTGACAATAATATAATATTAATACAATACGCTCTTTAGTAGGAATTTCTTTTAAAGCTATTGAAAATATATCGTCTTTTATTTCGTCTATTTTTAAATCATTTGAAATATTATTTTTTAATTCATAATAAATATTTTTAATGTCAAATATAGAGAGTAATATTCTAGTAGCGGCGTAGGTTTTAAATTCTACATTTTTGTCATGCGGGTATCTATCTATCGCTTCCAAAAGTCCGAAAGAACCTAAATATACTAAATCCTCATAATCCGAATTCTTAAAGCGTCCTTTTCCAATATTTCCTTTAATTTTATTAGCCGTATCTTCCAACAAATATTTATATTTAGTAATCAATGCTTCTCTTATTTGCGGAGATAAAGTTTTTTTATATTCTATCCAATATTCTTTTTCGTTTTCGTTAGTAATAATAATTTCATTTATATTATTGTTTTTCACTTTACTTTTCCTTTGTTTAATAAAAATTGTTTATATTAATTATAACATATAACTAGTATAATACAGTGATACTAGTTATTTATATATTTTAAAAATTATAAAATTATTTTCTTATAAATTTTTTATACCATTCTAATTCTTCAGCATCCAATATTAATATATTTTCTTTATATACCCATAAATCGCCTTTGCCATCGCATGTCCAATCCCACCAACTCAATCCGTCTCTTTTGTGAACTTGTAAAACTGTGTTATCATTATAATCTTTCAAAATTGATTTATTATTATGTCGCATTCGTCTATTATATATTTGTTTTTCTTTTTTGCACGAATTACAACATTGCCAACGAACGGGATTTTTTCTATAACTTTTTGACATAATAAACCCTTTATAAATTCAAAACCGTCTAATATAATAAAATCAATTAAACGGTTTTATTTCAAAATCAATTTACATAAAATTTATTGAGTTATTTTTTCTTTTAAGAAATTATATAAATCAATTATTTTTTGAGCCGTTTCTTCGGGTTTATCTTTTTCGATATTTATGTATTTACAATAAATACAATCATAATCTCCGCCTTCGCCTTCTTCGTCATAGCCGTTAAGTATTTCCTCTATTTTTTTTATAATATCTTCTTCTTTTTTCATTTTATTTATAAAGTTTCCGTTAGTGCCGTATATACTAATTGAAAGCCAAGAGACACCTTGCTCTAACATTATATAAAGATGATGCCAAGTAGGAGTTATAGATAAAATAATATTTTTAGAATATCCGTTTTTAATACTATTTATAATATGCTCTTCTTTAAGAATAGTGCCGTTTATTCCTTTTTCTTTTAAGTAATTGCCGACATCTACGGAATATTTTATATCGTTTTTTACGCTTTCATTTTCTAATATAATCTCGCCTTTCTTATCCGCTATCACTTTTTTAACATTTTCAAATAATTCTATGGATTTATTTAATTCGTTTACTTTTTTATCTAAATCGTTTTCCTCTTTTAATAATAAATTAAAATCCACATATTTTTTAATTTCGTTTAATTCCATTTTATTTTCCTCCGTTTTTTTACTTATATATTTTTCATTATATGCAATTTGAATTAAAGCAGAATAAATTAATTGTAATTTTTCTTCTTTTAAGAATTGATATTTATTTAAAATGCTATTTTTAATCCATTCGGCTATATCGTCATGCTATAGATAGCATATTTTATTTTTATTTTCCAATTCTTCAATTAATTCTCTATCAATGCTAATTTCTTTCGGTTTATCTCTATTCCTTGTTAAATAAACTATAAATATATTATCTTTTATTTTATCGTTATCTTTATTTTCATTAATTCTATTATTATAATAATCTTTTAATTGGTTTGGTTGGTCGTCCGCCCAAATTTTATTTTCAATTATTATTTCAAAGTTATCCGCTTTTATAAGCAAATCTATTTTTCGCCAACCTTCGCTTGAAGAATATATTTCATTATAACTTTCTATTTTAGAAGAATTAATATTAAGGCTATCGTTTTTTAATTTTTCTTTAATAATATATTCTGAAAAATCTTTTGCAAAATCAATTTCTTTATTCTCATATTTAAATTTAATCTTAAAAATATTATGGAGTAAAGAACTATTTTTTACTTCGTCATAGGCGCAACCTAAAATATTTATTATATTAACCGTTGGAATAATTCTTTTCTTTGCCTCTTTAATATCTTTTTCAATTTTTTCTTTGTTTTCAATTAAACTTTTTAGCAAATCGATTTGTTTATCTTCTGACATAAAATCTCCTTTTATTTTTCAATTTTAGGTAGGCAAAAATTATTTATTTCTGCCTACCTCCGAACTCAAAACTTATCAAAGCGGAACATGTTTTTTACCGTTTGGATTTTTAGAGCATGAGCCTGCTGTTAAGTGAAAAATACTTGTAGCTTCTCTCCCGCAGTATTTACAGGTATATTTAGATTTTTCACTGCCTTCGTAAGGAACATGATTTTTTCCTTCTGGGTTGTTACTGCATGAGCCGTTTGTCAAGTGAAAAACATTTGAAGCTTCCTTTCCGCAGTATTTACAATAAACTTTTTCTGACATATTTTACTCCTTTGTCAAATTTTTAATTATTTTTAATATATAACAAATAAGAATATATTTGCTATATAATAAATTGCCATTTTATTATAATTTTTTATTCTTTCTTTTTACCATATCCATATTCCTTATGTAGTTTATAAATTACAAGGAACACTACAAATAATATTTTCCAAAGCGGTCTACAAATATTATTAACAATTAATAAAGCTCCAAAACCTTTATTTTCTTCAGGCAATACTATAGATAATACGCATATAGATATTAGCGCAAGCGCTACTAAAATTACAAGAGCATATATTAAATATTGATTTTCTATACCGCCAACTATAAACACATAGGATATACCGAAAACTATTAATAAAGTTAAATACATACTCCAAAAAGTCTTAACCCTACTAATAAATTGAGATTTCTCTCTGCCTTCGTAAAGCTTATGTTTGCCCTTATTACTTCCGTTTGGATGTCTTGGACAATCCTCTGATGTTAATGACGAAACTGAAGAAAAGCCTTCTCCACAGTATTCGCAATAAAATTTTTCTGACATTTTTTGTCTCCTTTTAATTTTTTATTATATTATAACATATAACTAGTATCATATAGTGATACTTGTTTTTATTTTTCCCAAAAATATTTTGTATATAAAAATATGAATA
>OIYR01000683.1_pt1 | contig 18459 bp, 15 predicted proteins | sample 1588221 | NCBI WGS metagenome assembly OIYR01 (sample SAMN03283292) | human gut metagenome | biome: human-associated habitat; material: feces | host: Homo sapiens | place: Peru | collected 2012 | reverse complement strand
AAATCCCTTATGTCAAGGGGCGAACCCGCCTCGCGTGAAATGGCTAACATATGCAAAATCGTATTTGAGCTACCCCCCATAGCCATATCAAGCACCATTGCGTTGTTAATCGCGACTTTGTTTATAATGTTGCGGATTTTAAATTTTTCGCTTTTTTCACTATCAAGCGCGATTTCACAAATGCGCCTTGCAGCTTGCCTAAGCAGCTTTTCACGCTCATCACTCAAAGCCAAAGCCGTGCCGTTGCCACTTAAAGCGATACCTAACGCCTCGCAAAGTGAATTCATCGAGTTTGCCGTGAAAAGTCCAGAGCAAGAACCCCCACTAGGACAGGCTTTGCACTCTATGTCTTTTAGCTCGTTTTCATCGATTTTTTTAACCTCGAACGCTCCAACCGCTTCAAAAACGCTATTTAAAGTGAGTTTTTCGCCCTTTGCGCTGAAACCAGCTCTCATAGGACCGCCGCTTACAAAGATAGTTGGCACATTGACACGAAGCGCGCCCATAAGCATACCCGGTGTGATTTTGTCGCAGTTTGGGATACAAATGAGCGCGTCAAGGGAGTGAGCGTTCATCACGGTTTCAACTGAATTTGCGATGATTTCACGGCTTGGCAGGGAGTAGAGCATACCGCTATGCCCCATAGCTATGCCATCATCAACGCCTATGGTGTTGAATTCAAAAGGCACACAGCCGTTTTTGCGGATTTCGTCCTTGATGATTTTGGCGTATTCATTCAAATAAAAATGCCCGGGGATTATGTCTATGTAGGAATTTGCCACGCCTATAAAGGGCTTTTCAAAGTCCTCATCTTTAAGCCCGCAAGCACGCAACAAAGAGCGGTTTGGAGCTTTTAAATAGCCTTTTTTTATGGTATCACTTCTCATTTTTTATCCTTTTTTGCGCCTTGCCGTTTTCACAGAAAACGCATTTTATGCGTGAATTTTAGCATTTAAATTCAAATCGTTTGTGTTTTTCTGTAAAAAAGCAACAAACTTACAAAAATGAGCGCAAAAATAGGTGCGATAATGCCGAGTTCAGGGCTAAAAAGTCCATTTTGCGTGAGTTTTGCCGAAAGATAAAGCAGTCCCCAAAAGCTAAGCGCACAGAGAAAAAGGACAAAGCTCAAAAAGGCAAGATTAAAAAAACGCCCTATGCTTGGGAAAAACACAAACAAAATGAGAGACAAAAAAGGCGCAAAAAAGGGCGTGAAAAGTAGGCTATAAAGCTGCGTGCGAATGGGCGTGGTATTGACATTTTCCTTGCCAAAGGCAAAAAGGCTCAAAAGCGCATCGGCTATGGAGTAGCTGCTTTGATTTGCCACGCTTTCGATGATACGAGGCTTAAAGCCTTTGAGCGCGCTTTCATTTTCAAGCTCTTGCACGCCAAGTCCTTGCCCAAAAAGCTCTAAATTCTGCGGGATTTTGATACTCTCCCCGCTTTCTAAAATCCACTCATTGTCCTTAAAAGCGGCACTTTTGACATTAAAAAGCTCTTTGAGTGTGTGGTTTTGAATTTTAAAAATTTTCATCGACTCCACCTTTTCGTCAAGGCTTTCAAGCCTTTGAATGTAGATGAATTTATCATCGTATTTTAAGAAAATGTCCTTGCTCTGCCCTGAAATGCCAGCATTTCGCAAAATGGAGGTTTGATAATCCTCAGCATAAGCAAAGGGCGTGAAATTCAGCCCCACAAACAACACGCAAAAAAAGAGCGACCAAAAAAAAGGATAAGCGATGACTTGCTTTTTGCTAAGCCCAAGAGCGTAAAAGCTCACTAGTTCGTTGCTTCGCACCATATTTGCAAGGCAAAGCACCAGCGCAAAGACAAGCGAGAGTGGCAAGACATAGCTCACCGCCATACAAGCAAGAAACAGCACATAAAGCAAGATGAGATTTGCCGAATTTGGCAAGTCTTTGAAGTTGATGAGTAAATCCACGCCCACAAAAAAGCCAACCAGCGCAAAAAAAATGATGAAAAAGCTCTTTAAATAAATAGCTGAGATGAAACGAAAAAAGACGGAGTTAAAATTCATCGCGCACTTGCCTTGTGTAAAGAGCTTAAAAGGGCTTGAATTTGGGTGTTTTGCGGTATCAAACCTTGCGTAAGTCTTGTTTTCATTGTGTTTTGCCTTTACTGTGAGCTTTCTTGTGTCTTTGCTTTTAGATTAAAAGCGCTTGCCACTTGCGTTATATCTTGCCCCTTTAAAAGTGCCAAAAGTCCAGCCTTTGCTTGCTCTAAAACAGGCGTAAGGCTTGCAAACTCATCGGTGCTAAATTTGCCAAGCACAAAAGACAGCACAGGCTCTTTTTTGCCGATACCTACGCGCACGCGTTCATACTCAGCCCCGCAAAGTGCGTCTATGCTTTTAAGTCCGTTGTGTCCGCCGTTGCCACCGCCCATTTTAAAACGCAACACGCCTAAATTTAAGTCTATGTCATCGTGGATAACGATGAGCCTGTCGCATTTGAAATAATTTCGCACAGCCAAAACGCTCTCACCAGATGAATTCATAAAGGTTGATGGCTTTAAAAACAAGCCCAGCTCGCTTTTGTAAAGGCTTCCCTTAAAGCTAGGCTTAGAAATATCGCTATGGGGCAAGTCTTGCAAAAGCAAATCCACCAGCATAAAGCCTGCATTGTGGCGGGTGAGTTCATACTCACGCCCCACATTGCCAAGCCCTACTACAAGTGTCATCGTGCCTTTTCTACGCCCACGACAGCGACTCTGTCAGCTTCTAAAATGCTAACCCCTTGCGGCACGGCTATATCACGCACCATAAGCGCATCGCCTACATCGAGCTTGCTGACATCAAGTTCAAAGAAATTTGGTAGATTTTCAGGCGTGCATTTGACTTTAAGACGGCGTTTGCTTTGGATTAAAACGCCTTTGTTTTTCACGCCCACAGCCGAGCCACTCACCTTGATAGGCACCATAAATTTGGTGGCAACGCCCTTTTGAGCGACTTTTAAATCCACATGCTTCAAATCGCTCGTTACGGAGTCTTTTTGATAATCCACAACCACTACGCTGTGGGTTTTGCCGCCCACTTTGACATCAAAGATAAGCCCACTTTTTTTGCGCACTTCTTTGATGAAATCATTGACTTTAAAAGCCGCGTTGATGTTTTCTAACCCCTTGCCGTAAATGTTGGCGATTAGATAACCATCTCTTTTCAAGGCTTTTGCCGCCTTGTGTCCGATACTCTCTCTAACTATGCCTTCGAGCATTTTTCGTCCTTTGTGTAGAATTTGCTTTGTCTTTAAACAAAAGGGCAATTATAATGAATTTTTGCTTAAAATTTGCTAAATTTAAGCAAATTTTATATTTATTTGAAATCATCGGGTTTAAGTCCATATCTAAAAGGCGTTTGTTTCATCATCTTGTGATTATCGCAACCCTTTTAACCTATGGCTTGCTCAATTTTATGATAGCCTTGCAAAGATAAAGTCAAATTTTATCGCAAAAGCGCAAATTCACACTGCGCTTAAAATTTCCTCAAAGGCTATGCAAAACTGCTTTAAGCCATCATCAAGCAAAAACTCACAAGCCTTTTCAAGCTCATCAGCTCTTAAATTTTTGTTAAGTTTAGCGTAAATTTCGCTTTGGCTTAAAGGGGTTTTAAATTTCACATTGCACGGCGAATTTAAAGGGGTTTTGGCTAAATTTGTGCTGTTTTTTGCGCTTGCAAGTGAGCTATTTTTACAAAGCGTTTTGCCCTTAAAAGCGCGCAAAGCGTCCATAGGCACGGTGTTTATGCACTCATCAAAGAAAAGCTCTTTTATGTAAAAATCCTTTGGCAAGTCATCTCCCTTTACGCCCGTGCTGGCAAAAAGCGTGCGAATGCGTGGCTCATTTTGCGCGTGGATATACTCATAACAAAGGCTAGCGTTTAAAACCCCAAGCTCGTTTTTATCAACCACGCGCGCGTTTAAAAGCCTGTCAAAGCGGCTTACAAAGACGCTGATAACACCTTGTGGTTCGTTTAAATTTCTGCTTTTAAGCGCGTTTGCGTTTTTGGCGCGAAACTTTTTAAGCCCTAAATTTAGGGCATTAAAGCAGTCTTTTGCCTGCTGTAAAGAAAAAATCAAAGTCGCATTCACGCTTATGCCCTCGCTCATAAGCTCGCTCATCACCTCATAACTTTGCGCTGTGGCTGGGATTTTCATCATCACATTTTCTTTGCTTATCGCGCTAAAAAGTCGCTTTGCCTCGCCCAAGCTCAAAGCCGCATTGTCGTGTAGTCTCGGGTCGATTTCAAGGCTCACAAAGCCGTCATTTTTTTGATGAAAATTCAAAGCAAGCTTGTCCGCTGCCTTTTGTATGTCTAAAATCGCTAAATTTTCGTAAATCGCCTTTGGCTTTTGCCCTTTAAATTTAGCAAGTTGCGCCTTGTAAGCTGGGGAGTTTAAAATCGCTTGTTTGAAAATGGCTGGGTTTGAAGTCGCCCCATTTATCTTGCCACTGCTTATCAGCTCCACAAATTCAGTGTCTAAAAAGTGATTTTCCACAAAATCACACCACAAAGAAAAGCTCATTGAAAGTCCTTTATAAGAAGTTTTAAATTTTTTTGCTCCACGCACAAATCAGCGTGCGCTTTAAGCACAGGTTTAGCGCAAAAGGCGATTTTAAGCCCGCTTTCTTTAAACATAGCCAAATCATTTGCCCCGTCTCCAACGCAAGCTACTTCGCTTTGAGCTAAATTTAAAAAGCGTTTCAAGCGCGCAAGCATAACGCCTTTGGAGTTGCTAAACATCATCTCTCCGCCCACAAGCCCCGTGAGCGTGCCGTTTCTAGCGTGCAAAAAATTCGCAAAGCCCAAGTCAAATTCAAGCACCTTTTGCGCCTCGTCAATGCCCTCGTGAAAGCCGCCACTAAAAACGACAACAAGAATTTTTTTGGATTTTAAATGCTCGATGAGTTCTTTCGCGCCTTGCATTAGGGGCAAATTCGCGCAAATTTCATCAACTAGCGAACAGGGCATTCCTTTCAGCAAAGCCACTCTTTGGGTTAAGCTTTCAAAAAAGTCAAGCTCGCCGTTCATCGCTTTGTGCGTTATCTCTTTAACTTTATCCCCCACGCCATAAGCGTTTGCGAGTATGTCTATGGTCTCGCCGTCCATCAGCGTGGAGTCAAAGTCAAAGGCACAAAGTTTAATTTTGGACAAATCTTTTTGGGCGATTTGTAAAATCTCACTCAAAGTCATAGCAAATTCGCTAAAATCGGCGTTTAAGCAAGGCTTGGGCTTTGAGTATGGTTAAGATACTATCATCTCTTTTGCCTATGCCGTCTATCATTCCGTTGCGACTATCCAAAGTTTGCGGCGGTGGGTCGATTTTAGAATGTGGCATTTTAATCGCCTCAGTGAGCTTGTCGATGACAAAGCCCGCTTCGCCTACTATGCTGGTGCTGTTTTCGCTGCGGAGTATGATATAACGCGTGTGCGGTGTCATCTCACAATGCCCGAGATTAAAAAGCCGCGCTAAATCAATAAGCGGCATAACATTACCCCGCATATTAAACACGCCCAAAACATACTCAGGCACGCTTGGCACGCGCGTGAATTCTATGGGCTTGATTATCTCTTGTATGTTGAGAATGGGGATAGCGTATTCCTCATCGCCGATATAAAAGCCGATGAGTTGGACTATGTCGCTTTCTATCTGCTCGAAAGGCTTGGCGAGCTGGTTTTGCTGGCTGTGTTGCTTTTGCAAGACTTGCTGTAATTGTTCGCTCATTGTTTTATCCTAATTTTAAATTTTTTCGCACGACATTTTCCAAATACTCGGGCGAATAAGGCTTAGTGATATACTCTGTCATTCCTACCTCCACGCCGCGAAGCCTGTCGGTTTTGCTCGTGCGCGAAGTAACGGCGATGAGCGGCAAATTTCGGTATTTGGAGTATTTGCGAATTTCGCCTGCAAGCGTGTAGCCGTCCATTTTAGGCATTTCTATATCGATAAGCATAGCGTCTATGTCCTTGTCTTTTGTTTTGAGTAAATCCAAAGCCTCCACGCCGTTTGTCGCCTCAAACACACTGACACCTAATGGCTCTAACGCCTTTTGCATAAGGGTTCTGTCCATTTTAGAATCATCTACGATTAAGACATTATAATCACTTGGCTTTTCTTTTGCTTTTTTGGCTTCTGATTCGATTTGTGCTTTAATGTCGGTTTTGATTTGCCTAGCTAAGTTCATCATCGAGCTTACATCAACGATGAGCGTAACCCTACCATCGCCGCGTATGGTAGCCCCTGCGATACCGGGGATATTTTGCAAATAATCGCCCATTGATTTGATGACGATTTCTTCTTGTCCGACAAGGGTGTCGATGATGACGCCAAGCTTTGCCTCAGCCACGCCGATGATGACGACATAGGCTTGCGAGTCGCTTTCAAAGACTTGCTTGACATTGAAAACATCGGCAAGGCGGACAAGTGAGATAACCTCATCACGCAAGCGAAGGACATTTTTGCCCTCTATCGTATAAATGCTTTCTATCGGCACGCGGATAGTCTCCATAACGCTAGCAAGCGGTATAGCATAATACTCTTCTTGCGCACCCACAAGTAAGGACTGCATAATCGCTAGGGTGAGTGGAATTTTGAGCTTAAACACACTGCCCTTGCCCGGCTCGCTGTCTATTTCTATGATACCATTGAGTTTTTCAATGTTGGTTTTTACCACATCCATTCCCACGCCGCGCCCGCTCACGCTTGTTACTTTTTGAGCGGTAGAAAAGCCCGGCTTAAAGATAAGCGCAAAGGCTTCTTTGTCGCTCATTTGGTCCGCTTCTTTTTCGGTGATGAGATTTTTTTCTATGCACTTTACTTTGAGCATATCAGGGTCCATTCCCTTGCCATCATCGGCGATTTCGATGATGATATGGTTGCCCTCGTTGTAGGCTTTAAGCTGGACGACACCCTTTTCGCTCTTGCCCGCTGCTACTCTTGCGGCTGGGTCTTCAACGCCGTGGTCGCAAGAATTTCGTATCATATGCATAATCGGGTCGCCGATTTCTTCGATGATGGATTTGTCAAGCTCGGTTTCTTCGCCGCTGATTTCAAGCTCGATTTGCTTGCCTAGCTCACGGCTCAAATCCCGCACAATGCGCGGAAATTTACTGAACACCTTTGAAACAGGCTGCATTCTCGTTTTCATCACGGCTAGCTGAATGTCTGTGGTGATGATGCTCAGTGAATTCGCCACTTGATTGAGCTTGTCTAAAAACTGCTCGCCATCGTAGCGTTCTTGCAACTCATCATAAATCGTCAGCAAGCGGTTTTTGCTGAGAACTAGCTCGCCCGATAAATTCATCAGCTGGTCAAGGCGCTTAACCTCCACGCGTATGGTTTGCTCCATAGCCGCTGGGCTGTTTGCTCCTCCTGCTGCTGGCACTTTTTTGGCTGCTGGCGGCGGTGTGGCGGGTTTTGGCGCTGGCTTTGGTGCGGGGCTTGGGGCTGGGGCTGGATTTTGCGCTTTTTGCGCTCTTCTTGCTGTGTCCTCAGCCTTGCGGATTTTAAGCAAGCGTTCTATCTCTGCTTCTACCTCAGCATCGCTTAAAGAATTCACATCAATTTCTGGTTGATTTGCCATAGACGGGGCAGCTTGCTCGGCGGGTGCGGCTGGCGCAGCTTGGGCTGGTGCTGGCTCGCTTGGCGTGCTTTGCTCTGGGGCGGCAGCTTGTGGCGCGCTTTGTTCTGGCGTGGGCGATACAGAATTTTGCACCGCTGTGCCATCAGCCACAGCCGCAAGCCTTGCGCAAATAGGCTCTATATCCATACCGATAGCCGTGTCGTTGCCGTTGTCTCTTATGCAGTTTAAGAGCGTTTTCATTTTATCGACTGATTCAAGCACCACATCCATAATGTCTGGCGTGATTTGAAGTTCGCCGTGGCGGGCTTTGTTAAGCACATCTTCCATTTTGTGAGTGAGCTTTGTCAAAACATCGAAATTCAAAAAGCTCGAACTGCCTTTTACCGTGTGTGCCACGCGGAAAATGCTGTTTAAAAGCTCCAAATCATCGGGTCTTGTTTCAAGCTCTATCAAGTCGTGGTCGATTTGCTCGATAAGCTCAAAAGCTTCAACCAAAAAATCTTCAAGTATTTCTTGCATATCGTCCATTTTTCACTCCTAATTCTTATGCTCGTTGATGATACGAGCAAGTTCTGAATAAAAATTATGTGCGTCAAATTTAATCAAATACGCGCTTCCGCCTGACTCTTGCACGCCTTTTTCTGTCATAAATTCGTTTGATAAAGACGAGTTAAAGACGATAGGAATATCGGCAAAGCGGTTATCTTGCTTTAAATGCTTAGCAAAGTGAAAGCCGTCCATTTTTGGCATCTCCACATCGCTAACGATGATTTTAAGGTGCTTTGACAAGTCAGCGCCATAGGCTTGATAAAGCTCATCAATCTTTTGCAAGCCCTCAGCCCCGTCTTTTGCCTCGACAACTTGCAGCCCCATTTTTTGCAGCATTGATTTGACACGCTTTCTTGCGGTTAAGCTGTCATCAAGAGTGAGCGCAATGCCCGAAAATTTAGGAATGACAGACTCATCAACCTCTACCTTTTCAGTGTAAATTCCCAAATCCTCCACAACGCTTTCTAAATCAAGGATTAAAAGCACTTCGTCATTTTCTACGCGCGTAACGCCTGTGATTCTGCTTTTATCAAAAGCGCCCGAACCCGTTGAAAAGCTCGCTGGTTCTATGTCCTTCCACGAAATGCGCCGAATTCTCTTTGCCTCGTGCACGATAAAGCCGATTAAGACATTGCTAAATTCAGTGATAATCACTCTTGGCTTAAAGATTTGCCCTGATTCTGGCTCTTTGATGCCCATCCACTTGGCTAGATTTATCACAGGCACAACGACACCGCGAAAATCAAACACACCTTCGATGAAGTTTGGCGTGCCGGGCAACTCCGTAAGCACGGGGACCTTGATAATCTCGCGCACTTTGGAGACATTTACCCCATAAACGCCCTCATAGACTTTGTCCTCGCCTTGCCTAAAAATGCGAAAATCCACAAGTTCCATTTCGTTTGAGCCTGTTTTGACGATTCTATCATCAAGCATTGTAACTCCTGTTGGCTTTCTTTAATAATTTCATCATCATTCTACTACAAAAAAACTTCTCTCGTGTGCAAAAGTCGGTAAATTTATATATTTGCATTCTTTTGTGTTAAAAATTGCGTTTTGATGATAATGCCCCTCAATCACCAAAGCATTATCTACTCGGTATTTGGCGTATCTTTCTTTGGCTAAATTTTCAAAGTTTTTTATTTGATAAAAAAGATTTTTCTTTTTTTGATTTGCTTTGATTTTGGCTAAAATCGCTCCAAAAAGCATTTTATCGGCTAAATTTAGGGCTTGGAGTAAGATAGGATTTCGCAAACTTTTAAGCGCAAAGGACAAAAGCGGGGCTAAAAAAATGTCCCCGTGCGAAAGCATTACGCTTGAAACGCCCTTAAATTCAGCACCTTTGCCGATAAATTCTACTTGATTTTTGCTAAATTTCGCCCTTTTTGCTTGCAAATTCGCCTTACTTTTTAGGCGCAAGGGCTGATTTTCAAGGGCAAAAACCCTTACTTTGCGAAACATTTTAGTGAGGTTAAAATCGTGATTTCCCTCCACATAAAGCACCTCAACGCCCCTTACTGCAATGCTTTCAAGCAAATTCACATAAGGGGCGGCAAAGGCGTGCGTAGGGCGAACCTGCCCCACAAAAATTTCAAAGATATCGCCCATCAAAATGAGCTGCGGGGTTTTTATTTGCCCGCTTTCAAGCGTGCGCAAAAAGTCTAAAAAGCCCTGCCTTTGCTCGTTTTCGTGCGCATCAGCGATGAAAAACGCCCCACTTTTAAGCTCTAAATCCAAATTCTATCCTTAAATTTAAATTCACGCTAAAATTTATCTAAAATTCACTCAAAATTCAGCAAAAAGCTGAATTTCAGTCCAAATTCAAAGGCACATAGCTTATCGAAACGATTTCAAACTCTCCCTCGCCCTTTGGCAAACGCACCTTAAACTCATCGCCCACTTTTTTGCCAAGCATAGCCTTTGCCAAAGGCGAACTTATCGAAATGTAGCCCTTATCTAAATTCGCCTCAGCCACGCCCACTATGGTGTAGCGGCTTTCTTTTTCCGTGTCAATGTCCTGTATAACAACAGATGAGCCAAATTTCACGCTGTTATGCTCGTAGCTTGCGGGGTCGATGATTTGCGCTCGCCCTAGCAAGTCCCCAAGCTCCACGATTCGCCCCTCGATAAAGGCTTGTTTTTCGCGCGCGGCGTGATACTCGGCATTTTCCTTCAAATCCCCGTGCGAACGCGCTGTGTCGATTTCCTCAACCACTCGCGGTCGCTCAACGCTCTTTAAATTTTCAAGCTCGCTTGCTAGTTTTTCATAGCCCATTTTACTCATCGGTTCGCTTTGCATTGTCTATCCTTTGTTTGCTAGCATTTTGGCGACATTTTTCGCGCTGCCAAAACGCAAATAATTTTTCAAAAACGATACTTTATCAAAAAATTCTTTAAAATCAAATTTACGGTAAGCCTCAAAAAGATTTTTCGCGCTCACTTCATTTTGCAAAAATTCAGGGTTTAGCTCGCTTTTGCCAGCAAAATCGCACATTATGTTCGCTAGTCCTATGTGCTTTAAGCGCACAAAAAGCCGCGCGATAAACACATCTATGGCTTTTGCCTTGTATGCGAGTATGAACGGAGTGCCGATTAAAGCGGCTTCAAGCGTGGCTGTGCCACTGCAAATAAAGGCAAAATCGCTTTTTTTAAGGGCTTGTGGCGTGTTGGTAACGACTTTAAAGCCCTTTGTGTCGCCATAAAGCTCATCAAGGCGTGCGAGATTAAAGGGTGGCACGCAAAGGATTTTTTCGCCCTTAAAATTTAGAGCTAACTCCCTAAAAACAGGCATTAGCCGCTTGATTTCGCTACGCCTTGAACCGGGCAAAAAAGAAAGAGTTTTTTTGCTCTCTTCCTTGCTTAAAATCGTCTCAAAATCGCTCTCATCTTTGAATTCTTTTAGCTCATCAAGCAGCGGATGTCCTACAAAGGTGCTTTTGTTGAAAAATTGCCCGTCAAAGGGCAAAATGCTCGCAAGCTCATCAAAATTTGCCTCGATAATGGGAATTCGCCCTTTTTTCCACGCCCAAACCTGAGGCAAGATATAATAAATCTTTTTAGAACGCACCCCAGCCGCATTTAAAGCCTTAGCAAAGGGTATGTTAAAGGCTGGACTATCGATGCAAAGGACGGCGTCAAAGGGCTTTTGCGCATTTTGCCTTTGAAGTGCAAGGATGACAAGCTCTTTGATAGCGCGTTTTGCCTTAAAGATGAGCGGCAAAACCTCCACAAAGCCCATAGCTGAAAACTCGTGAGAGCTGTAAAGGGGCTTGTTGATTTTTACGCCTTTTAAATTTGGCGTGTCGCTTAAAATTAAAGGCTCTTGCGGATTTGGCGCGCTATTTAAATTTAAAGTTTTTTGCGAATTTGTGTTTAAAAATTCTTGCGAATTTGCGTTTGAATTTAGGGCTTGCTGTGAATTTGTTTCTAAATTTTTGTTTGAATTTAAGACTCGCGAATTTTCACTTAAATTTTGTTGAAAATTTAACTTTGAATTCTTGCTTGAATTCAGGTTTTGCGGTGCATTTGAATTTTCGCTGAAATTTTCTTTTGATTTTTGCTTTAAATTTGCCTCAAATTCAGCGCATAAATTCTCATCATAAATCCCGCACAACTCAAACTCGCCAAACTCAGCCCAAAAAGCCTTTAACACTTCTTTTAAATGCAAATTCGCGCTCGGTTCAAGCGCGGTAACTAAAAAAGTTGCTTTCATTGCAAATCCTTAAATATTACATACATATCTTTGGCAAACTTTGTGTTTGCGGTGTCGTATTTGAAAGTTTTTTAAATACGCAAACTTGTGTTTTACTTTGAGATGGTAAAAATTTAGCAATAGCATTTTGCACTAGATACAAACTCTCATCGAATTTATATAATTCCGCCTTTGCCTTGCTGTCATCTATGGTATAGAGAATTATGTTGTCAGTCATCTAAATATTCACCTCTTAAAATTTTTAAAAATAATTGATTTCTATTTTTTGCATCATCAACTAGTGAATTATAATCCATAAAGTTTATAATCATATTTCTAGCGTGATGATATTTATAACAAATGGGATATTTGTTAGAAGTAAAGATTTGGTTATAAGATTTATCTTCTAAACTTTCTATTGTTTCATCATTAAATTTTAAAAATGAATACGCCCATATTCGAATTTGATTCTTTATATTATTGATATATCTGCCATATCGTAATAATTGTTCTTCTGCCTCTGCTGGTGTTATCTCTTCTTTCGGTCTTTTAAATTCTATAAGCAAGATATCTGTAATTTTGTCTTTATCATTTGTGTTGGAAATAATGCTTATTATATCTGGTCTATCAACATTATCTATCAATTCTGGGAATATTTCTTTAATTTGTATCTCACTAAATATTTTATCATAACTCATAAATCTATCATCAAACAACCAAACATTGTTAGCCCTATAATTTTTCTTTTCATCAGTTGTATGTTTTTTCATAAACAAATTATGAATTTTTGACTCTACATCTCCATTTTTAATGGATTCTTCTAATTGTTGAATGATGTTATTTCTATCAAATATATATTCAGCTAATTCTGCTTGCGTTACTTTTGTTAGTTTAATGTCATAATCTTTATCTTTTTTATTGTTTTTATTTCTTAGAAATTCTTTTTCATCGTTAAATACTTTTTTTGCATTTTTAATCATATCACTCAAATTAAGTTCTTTGCTATTTTCAAAATATATACCAAGATAAGGATATTTTTCAATCGCACTTTTTTTATTATTTTGGATAGTTTCTTCTATATTAAAATTATGCTTTAAGCAAATTTTCTCAATGGTGATATTTAGAGCATCGTGTATGTCATTCCAGTTCAAATCTTGAAAATCAAGTTGGTCTTTTTGTTTTGGATAAATTTGTAATTCATTTCTTTCATCATTAACATTTTTATCAAAATATTCTGATTTTAATATATAATAAATAGGAATTTCATCTGGTAAATTAAATTTTCTTTCACTATCTAAATCAGAATTTTTTATAACAATCCTATGATTTGCAACATAAAAACCTTCATTTTTAAAATTAGTGTTGCCAAATAGATAAGAAATTTCAAATTTGTAATTCTTAATTTCAAAATTGTGATTTTCAAATTTAGGCGTATCATTACTTTTTATAATATATTCGGCTTGATTATTGATACTCACTTCTATCTCAATGTATTTTTCATTCATTTTAAAATAGGCTAGAAAATGCTCTCTTATCTTATTTTCTAAGTTATTAAAATTTATAAAAGTATTCTTAAAAGGGTTTAAAAAATTAACATTGGTCATTTCAACATAGTCTTTTGAATAAATCTTATTTATATTTTCACTACTAAAATCAATTTGTATATTTTTGCTTATTATTTGTATATTTTTAAAAAAAACCAAATAAATAAATCTTCCTATACCTTTACAGCCTAAATTCCTTTTATAAGCACTACGGTAATCATAAAAAGATTCAATATTTGCTTCATTAAAACCATCACCATTATCCATTACTTGCATTTTATCAATATATAGTTTTTCTTTATGTTCTCTATTATCCTTGAATAAGTTTTGTGAAAAGATATTAAGCTTAATTTTAGTGGCATTAGCTTGCATTGCGTTTATTATTGCCTCAAAGATAACATTTTCAATTTGAATGTTTTTTAAATCTTCAACAACGGCTTTGATATTAACCTTTATTGCCCTATTTTCCATTTTTATTTCCTTTCTTTATTATTTTTCCATAAACTTTTCAGTAAGATAATGAATTTGGGTTGATTTTTGTTAAGGACTTTGAAGGATTTTAAGATATGACAAAAATCATCAAAATTTAGCCCATAAAGTTGCGCTACTGCTATGTCTAGTCGTGCTTTTAGCGTATCATAGAGCTTGGAAGTGGTAGGAATTTCACTTTGTTTTATTTTAAATTCGATTTTTAGCTTGTCAAAATATCCCGCTTTGTCGTTATAAAGTTGTAAAATAAGTGCATTTCTTGCGATAGATGTGTAAGCTTTATTACACATTATCTCATCATCATTTGGCTGTGGTAAGGGAATTCGTTCCAAGTAAGTTTTATTTACATTGATTTGTATCATCGTGCGAGCAAGAAAATCCACCACCAAAGAATTAAAAATTCCCAATGCAAAGCAAAGTCTAGTTGTGCTTATTGTTTTAATGTGAATTTGTGCCGAATTTAAAAGATAACTTTTGGTAATACTGCTCCATACGCTATTTCCCACTCCACAATCCTTTGGTAAAAGGCTAAAAATGAGTGTTCGTTCATTTGTATCGCTTGCAATAGCACGAAAACCGAGCCGAAAAAACTCTCTATCGTATTTAATGAGAGTTTTTTCAAAGCCTTGGACGCTCATATTTGTGGGCTTTAAATTCTCTAAAAGTTTGGTGTATTTTTTATTATCGATTTTCAAATCCTGCTTCAAACGATAAATTTCCTTGCTTTTTAGTCGCAAATCAAAGGCGTTTTTATCCAAAAAATAATTTGGCGTGCTGAATTCGGCGTTGTTTTGGTAAATCATCTTACCTTCGTAAAGTGGCAAAAGCTCTTCTTTGTGTGTTTCTATAAACAAATCTTTATCATTTGTCATATCAAGCTCACGGCGAAAATCAAGCCACGAAGATTTAAGCGGTGCGAATTTGGTGTAGCATTTTTCTAAAATATTTAAATCTTTTTTGCTCTGCACTTCTTGCAAGGCGAGATAAGTAGGACTAAGCATTTTAATATCATCTAAATTTAGTTTTATGACATTGTTTTCATCGTAAATTTCGTCTATTTTAGTTTTATAAAACATAGTTTTTATGGCGTGGTTTTTAGGTGGGGTGTCGTTATAAATTTGCATAAGTGCAAATTTATAACTGCGATGAACTTCATTAAAAATTCCATCTCGATTTTCAAAACTATAAAAAAGGTTAATTGTGCGATTTTGTAAAATCTCTTTGCGTAAGTTATAGCTTCCATTTTCTAACATAAGCGCACTTGGTAGGATATAATTTAGCGTGGCTTTTGATGCTAAAAGTCTTAAATTTCGCTCGACAAAAAAGCGAAATAAATTGCCATCGCCATCGCCTAAATTAAGCGGAAAATGTGCTTTGTAGTAGTTATTTTGCTGCAAAGTGGCGGTTTTTTGAGCGTCATAGGCTTTTTTGATGTAATCTTTGGCGAGTTGATTTGCCTTAAATTCAGCCTTTTTAGTGTTGCTTAAAGTGCGGTAGTCGCTTTTAAATTGTGGAAAAAAGTCATTATCGCTAAACTTGGTTTTATCCCAAGGTGGATTACCAACAATCATATCAAAGCCGATGAATTTGATATTGCCGAATTCATCTTTTTTTATGATTTCTGGGAATTCGACTTCGTAGTTAAAAAAGGCAAATTCTCTTGACAAATTTTGTGTGATTTGTCTCGCGTTTTTATAATCTTCTTCGTTTGAATCAGCAAATTTCTCTAGCTCGATAACTTTTTTAAGCTCTTTTTGCTGTGAGTGTTGAGCTAAATTCAGCGCAGTGTAGTAATTTAAATAAAGATTAAGTTTTGTGAGTTTAGGGAGAATTTGTGTTTGGTAAATTTGCTTTGAATAGGCTATTTGTTCGGCTGTGGTGTCGTGTAAAGAATCAAGTTCGTCAAATACTTCGCTAAGTGTTTTAAATTCTTGCATCAAATCACTCGTAAAGAGACTTGCATCTTTTTTGTTGGATTTATAAAAATTTGCAAATTCAGATAAACTTGCACCAATGAGTGCGTTACCACATTTAATATGATGCTCGATGAAACTTAACGGCGTACCAAAGATGAAACTGTCTATCCATAAAGAAAGCTTGGTAAGCTCTACGCTAAAAGGGTTTGAATCCACGCCAAAAATCACTCTTTTAAGTAAAAGTCTTTTTACGATATCGCTTTCATCGATTTGGTGGTCTCTGAGATACTGCGTAGTGCTGTTTTGGATTTCTTTCTTTTCAGCCTCATAAATTTGCTTTAAATTTGCAAAATCATCAAAATTTTCAAGCACAATTTGGGTGATTTGATTTAAGGCTTCGATAAGAAAATGCCCACTACCACAAGCGTTATCCAAAATTTTAAAACGCAAAATGTTTTCGTTGTTTAAACGCTCTTTTAATCCTTGTGTGACTAGGAAATTTGTAATGCTTTGAGGTGTGTAAAAACTTGCTGTGCTTTTGCGTGAGTTGCTGGTGTTTTTGAGATAAATTTGCCCTTTTTTGTAGAGTTTTGGCGAGCTGATAATTTCGAGTTTTTTGAGTTTTTCTTGTTTTTCTAATTCAGCATAATCGTATCTATCAATATAATTTTCTATCTCTTTTTGTGTATTGCCTTTGGTGTGGTATTTGACATAAAGCAAATCCTCATCGGCTAATGCAAAAAAGTAACCCAGCAAACCCTCATAAATCGTGCCTAAATGAGCCACGCTTAAAGTTTTGTAATCTCTTTTAAATAAACTTTGCCCATCATCAAAGTAAAAAAATTTTTTCAAAATTTCTTTTAAAGTTACATCATCAAAAAGCTGTGGTGTAGATAAAAGCGGAGTTTTTGTGCTGTCAAAAAGTCCTCCATTAAATACGGGCATATTGTAGTTTGGTTCGCCTTTGTCATACATTTTAAAAATGGTATTTAACTTTACAAAGCCCTTGAAACTTCCTTTTTTACTCTCTAATGTGGTGTGTAGATTGACTAGGCTGATTTCACTTGCAAAATATTCGTGTTTGCTTAAAATATCACTGAATTTGTCTTCAAAATATGCGATAAAGAGCAAGCGAAAGATAAAATAAAGCGAATTTTCGTAAATTTCTGTGAGTGTGGCGTTCTGATTTTTAATAAAAATCGCCGTGCCGATAAGCTCAAAAAGGCTATCTTGTCCATTTGTGCCGTAAATAAGTGCTTCTAAATCGTCTTCTATGGTGATTTTAGCGTCATCATTTAAGGTAAGGGTTTTGTTTATAGGTTTTGACTCGGTTGTTTGTTGAGTAAAATTTTTAGAATGAAAGAAATAATAAAAATAACAAAACGCTTCTAAATCATCATTGTGCAAAATCTCTTCTAAATTTATCTCATAAAAAACCTTTGTCGCGCTTAATTTAGAGTTATCATAAAAGCGCCAAAATTTGCCATTTGTGAGAAAGCCAAAGTCTAGTTTGAGATTGCTTAAATAGCGCAGAATTTGAAAATGCGGATTATCTTTGACTTTTTTATTATCAACTTCGACATTATAGGCTTTGGATTCTAAAATGACAGCTATGTATTCGTTGCTTGCACCTCTTTGATTTTTAGGAATTTGCTCGTAACTCTCTTTGTCTTTTTTACTTGTAAAAAGTAAAAAATCTGGCTTTTCTAACTTACCTTGAATGATTTTTTCTTCTTGTCTTACAAAGTGATAGCCTAAAATTTGGGCGACTTTGGCGATGAAATTATCCTCAAACTGATGTTCGTTTTGTTTGGTAAATTTATCCTTGTTATAAAGGGCTTTAATGTCGTCAAAGGCTTTTTGCGTTTCGTTTGCGTTGGCTTTGAATGCGTAGTGTTTAGGAAAGCCCACTTCAAGCATATAAGAAGTGAAAAGGTTATTTTTAAGAAAATTTCATGAAGAGGATTTAGAAGATGCCTATAAGAATTGGGCAAGTAGTAAAAAAATTGCAGGATGCTTTGATTATAAAAAACACGAAAGTAAAGAAGAAAGTAAAGTTATGATAGCATCATTAAGAAATGAATTTGCAAATGGAGAGCCTGTATGGGTATTAGAATGTAAAAAAACAGGAAAAGCAATAGGCTATATAAGAATTGTATTAGAAAATGAAAGAAAATGTAATATGTCTGCATTTATAATAGGAGAAAAATATGAAAAAGAAGGTTATCTTGAAGAAGCTTTGGAAAGAGTTATAAAATTTTTAATAATAGAAAAAGGATATGATATTTTATCAACATATTTCTTTGATTATGATGAAGAGTTAACAAAATTCAATGAAAGTGTTTTAGAAAAAGTAAATATGCAAAAAGAAGCAGTTCTTAGAAATAGAAAAGTAAATAAAGAAAATGGAAAAATGATAAGTAAAATAATTTATTCTGTAATTAAAGAAGATTTAATGAAAAAAGCAGTATAAAATAATATAAATTCTTCCATAATTGTATAAATTTATTTAGATTAGTAAAGAATAGATTTATATAGTTATGGAGGTTTTTTTATTATGAAAGATTTTTTAGGAATAGCAAATGTAAAAGCAATTCAAGTTTTAGATTCAAGAGGAAATCCAACAGTTCAAGTAGAGGTTGTAACAGAGCATGGATTTTCTGGAATAGCTATT
>OIYR01000682.1_pt1 | contig 18462 bp, 18 predicted proteins | sample 1588221 | NCBI WGS metagenome assembly OIYR01 (sample SAMN03283292) | human gut metagenome | biome: human-associated habitat; material: feces | host: Homo sapiens | place: Peru | collected 2012 | reverse complement strand
AAGACGGCCGGTTCTTTCATACTGATAATTTTCCTGTATACGGCCATACATGTGATCCGTTCCATCCGACGAATTCCATGCTGCCTGCGCAATGCGCTCTGTCGGACTGCCGTACATATTGTAAGCATAGGTTACCCTGCTGCCGTTCCGATCCATATGCTCCGCCAGATTTCCGGCACGGTCATAACAGAAATACTTTGTCTGATCAAATGCATCCGTCGCAGCAATTACATTTCCGGTGGTATTCCTATACTGCTCCCCCTGTCATCCAGATCATTAAGTATCTTTAAATTACCAAATATCACATAACATGAAAAACCAGTAAAAAAATCATAATGATTATACTTACTGGCTTTTACAAACTTTAAATGGTAAATTCGGATTACGATTAACCTATACTTATAGAATTTTGCCAAAATTAGATTTAGACGCTACATTAGGATTTTATATTATGAATACTTATTATACAAATAAAAATTCTACTTCGTATTATTTTGGAGAAACTTATGGAATTCCTTTATCGTTTGGATTAAGATTTTATTTTAATAAAAAAAATAGAGCTTCGGGATTTTTTATTCTTCCTAAAATTGGAGCTACTATATTGATAACTAAAGGCAACGAATATAAAAACGACTTAATAATTAAAAATAAAAATGATATTTTATTTGACTTTCACACGGCTTTTGAAATGGGCTTTAGAATAGATATTTCAAGGAATTTGGGAATAAATAGCGGAGTTAGGGCTTTTATAGATATATCGATTGTAGATTTTGGAGTTTCATATTCGTATTTATTTAGGTTTGTTCCTTTGCCGAGATTGGCTATAGGAATATTATTTTAATACTGTTTAATTTAATTGAAAATAGTATATAATTAAAGAGGTTAAAATTGAGAATTTAAGGATTGAGGATTTAATTTTTTATTATTTATGAATAATTTAAGAAAAATATTTATAATTATATTTTTTTGTATATCTGTTATAAATTTATATGCTAAAAACGGATTAGCTTTATCTACCGTTTCAGAAACTAATAAATATCCTTATATGAAAGGAAGACAGATGATAAATATTAATTTTTCAAGCGGTTGGGCTGGATTTTTAACGGCATCTCTAAACGCAATAACTTATGATTATGAGGTTACAACCAATTTTGCAAAACTTAACCTTAATCTTTTAATTCCTAATATTTCAAAATATGTTCATAATATGGATTTTAAGGGAAGTATGTGGTATATTCCAAATATAGCTTACACTTTTTTATATAGAGAAAATTTAGGATTTGAATTTGGAATAGGCGTTCAGTCTATGAGTTTTAATTTAACTATACCAGAAGGCAAATTCGCTGGAATAGCTTCTTCTGATAAAGCAAGTATTCCTAATGGAAATTCAACATTTGAAACCACTTATACATATATACCGATTACTTTTGGAGTAAAAATATTTTCAGGTAAAAGCAGAAGAACGGTTAATACTTTTAGAATAGGTTTTGAGCCAATAGTTTATAGTTTAAGAACGAAAAACGCTTTAAATGGAGAGACAGCATCTGAAAAGCATAGAAATTTTAATTTATATATATCTTATGAGCTTGGATGGAGTATAGAATTATTTCCTACGAGAGAGTGGTCCGTTAAGCCTTATATTGATATTTCATTACTTGAGATAGGTTATTATGCAAAATCGAGTGCTCATCTTCTTTACAGAGATACGAGAGATGCATTTTTATCGTTTGGAGCTGGAACGGATTTAGTAGATTTGCCGATTCCTTCGCTTTCTGAAGCGTCTTATTTACAATATGTTTTAGGCATAAGATTTATTTTATTTCCAAGGATAGGATTTAGCATGAGGTTTTAAGTATGAAGCGAAAATTATTGAATATTATTATATTGACGCTTATATTTAGTGCTCTTGCATTCTCTCAAAGTAATTTTATATCAGATTATAATATTATAGATATTAAACCAATAGAAACGAATATTATCGTTCCTTTTATAACTAATTTGCAAACGAATAGAATATTTTCAAATTCTCTATTTAGACCAGGAACAAATATTTATAGTGACGATTTTACTCATAGGCATTCTTTAGCCATTGATTTTGGAACTACTTTATTTTCTACTCTTATAGCGCCGTTTTTATTTAATTTAACTTACGAGCAACCTGACGGAGCTTATAGAAAAGCTTTAGATGGAAAATTTGGATTTAGATTTGCATATACTTATAGATTATTGCAAAAAATGGAATTGGACGTTACGCTTGGAATGTATTTTATAAATAGTTATTATACAAATTCTGGCTTTTATTATAGCGGAAGTATTTATGCGATTCCTTTTTCTGCAGGAGTTAGATTTTATTTTAATAAAGGCAATAATGCGACAGGATTTTTCTTACTTCCTAAAATCGGCGGAACTTTTTTTATAACGAAAGCTAATTTATATCGGTATAATGAAAATAAAAATAAAGTAGAAAATAAAAATACTTTTGTATTTGATAAATATCTCGCTCTTGAAATGGGATTTAGAATAGATATTTCAAGAAGTTTTGGACTTACTAGCGGAGTGCGTCCTTTTATAGATATTTCAATAATGGATGTAGGAGTTTCTTTTGTTTACGCTTTAAGATTCGTTCCGCTGCCAAGATTTAGCGTAGGAATATTTTTTTAAGATATTTGATATTATTAATTTTAAGGAAAGATTTTTATATGATTAAAAAAACGGTTTTAATTTGTTTTATATATTTTTGTATGAGTAATATTGCAAACGGCATAGAAACGGGTTTATATTTGTCGCCTAAATTTATATTTTCCGCTTCAAGTTTGAAAGTCAATAATAAAAATGTTAATAATTTATTTATCGGAGCGGGCGCTTCTATAGGTTATAATTTTTACGCTTTTAATTTATCTTCGCCTATAAGATTAGAATTTGAATATTTATTTAGAGGAGGATTAAATAGAAATATATATTCTGCAGGCGTGGATAGTATGAAATCGCATTCTTTTTTATTTGGCGCTTATTACGATATTAATTTTTTAAAAGTCGATTATAATCCCGTAGTCGAAAGCAAAGTTTATAGAAACGGAAAAAGATATTTAATGAATTTTTATTTAGGAATTCTTTTAGGAGCGGGATTGGAAAAATATATTACAGACACGATTACCGAAAAAATAGGAATGATTACTATAGCAAATTATTATAATCAAACTAAATTAATTTACGGTTTAGGCTTGGGTTTTGGTATTAATATAACGACTTTAATTACTCTTGATTTTGGTTATAGATTATTATTTGATTCAAAAGCGGAGATAAAAAACGATATTATAATCGCTTTAAGGCTTAATTTTTAGTATTTAGGGAGAAAAATTTTAATGAAAAAATATTTATTATTTATATTATTATGTTTGGCTTCAAATCTATTTGCCATCTCTCCGAAAGGACTTTATTTATCTCCTAAATTTATGTTTAGCCATGACGCCAATAACGCTTATATAAAAGATAATGGAAAACAAGGATATTATAATTATTTGGGATTTTCTTTAGCTTTAGGATACGGAATAACTACGGAAAATACTGTTTCGCCCGTTAGATTAGAATTTGAATATTCTATAGGAAAAGCCGTTGGAATGAAAAAAAATTTTTTAACGCATACTTTACTTGGAACGATTTATTACGATATAAATTTCTTTTTTACTAATGAAGAGGTTAATAATCAAACTAAAGAAGATATATTAAAAAATCAATATCCTTTATTTTCTATTTATTTAGGTTTTTCTATTGGAACAAAAATTAATACTCAATTAAAAATGAAAAAAACTGTGGGGGACGATTTGGAGCTTAAGGATATTCCCGATAATAAATTGAATATTTCAAGGAGCGCTATTGTATTTGGATTTTCGCTCGGTTTTTCTTACAATATAAAAAATTGGCTTGCTGCGGATATTGGATATAGATTTGTAGTAGATGTTGCGCCGAAATGGTATCATGAGGTTTTATTGGGATTAAGATTTACTTTCCCAAAATTGTAAAAATGGTTGAAATTTTTAAATATTTTTATATATTATAAGTAGAGAGTTTATTTATTAGGATTTTGATTTTATGAGATACATTTTATTATTTATAGCAATATTTACATTCTCTTGTAAATATAATATTACTTCGCCTGTGGGAACTATTAAAGATTATTCTGCAAATAGCGGAAAACTTTTTTATACTTCGTCTGATTCTAGCGCTGACGATATAGAAACGACTTTAAAGAAAAATAAACATTCGCTTGGAATATATAAAATAGTAGTTTTAGGCGGCGATTCAACTGAAATTTTAACAAATATAAAAAAAGTTTTAAATAAAAATCTTTCTTTTGATAATGTGGAAATAGATTTATCTCAAACTAAAATAACAAACATTCCAAAAGATATGTTTACAAATACTACTAATTTAGGAAAAATTACCTTGCCCGATACCGTTACAAATATAGAGGAAAAAGCATTTTCAGGTTGTTATTCTTTAAGTTATATAAGATTTTCGGGAGGCTTAACGAATATCGGAACAAACGCATTTTCAAACTGCTCGGCTTTAACTGTATTGCTTTTGCCAGATGGATTGACAACAATAGAAAAATGCGCATTTTCTGGTTGTTCTTCTTTGAAAGATTTATTTTTTCCAGCAAGTTTAACAAATATCGGAAGTAACGCTTTTAGCAACTGTATTAAATTAGTAAATCTTGAATATGCAGGAACTAATAGCTCAAGTCTTTCTAGCAGTAGTAATTTATTTTCAAGCTCTTCATATCCTACAAATCTATATTTGCCTAATGTAGAAATAGGTAAAACAAATGATTTTACTAATTTCTTGGGTAAAAATTGGAACAGTCATATTTATGCAAAAAAGCATATTCCGTCTTGAAAACAAATAATAAATAAAATAATTTATTCGCTTGATTATATCCTCTTTGTATAATATAATAATTATTAAAGAAATTTTTATTTATTAAAGGTAGATTTAAAAAATGGAAAAAATTGTAGAAGAGAGAATAAATTCATGGCTTAACGGCGCTTATGACGAAGAAACTAAAAAAGAAATAAGAGATTTGATTGATTCAAAAAACGAAAAAGAATTAACGGACGCATTTTATAGAGATTTGGAATTTGGCACGGGCGGACTTAGAGGAATAATGGGAGTCGGCTCAAATAGAATGAATAAATATACTGTCGGAAAAGCGACTCAAGGCTTGGCAAATTACATCTTAAAACAAAACGGCGAGAGTTTTAAAGTCGCCATTGGATACGATTCAAGAAATAATTCGGATATATTTTCAAAAACGGCTGCGGAAATACTCTCTTCAAATGGAATAAAAGTTTATTTATATGACGATATTCATCCGATTTCTCTTTTGTCTTATGCGGTTAGAAGTTTAGGATGCATTGCGGGAATTGTTGTGACTGCAAGCCATAATCCAAAAGAATATAACGGTTATAAAGTTTATTGGACTGACGGCGCTCAAGTAATTCCTCCGCATGATAAAAATATAATAGACGAAGTTTTGAAAGTTAAACCCGAAGAAGTAAAATTGGGCGATAATTCAAATGTCCGTTTGATTGGCAAAGATATTGAAGATAAATATATGAACGATTTAATGGGCTATCTTGTCAATCCCGATATTATAAAAAAACATAACGATATAAAAATAGTTTATACTCCGATTCATGGCTCGGGTTATAAAATGGTTCCTATGGCTTTAAAAAAGGCGGGATTTACAAATATAACGACTTTAGAAACCGTTCAACCGCCAAATGGAAATTTTCCGACTGTGGAATCGCCAAATCCTGAAAATCCTGAAGCTTTAAAAATGGCTGTTGATAAAGCGAAAGAAATTGGAGCGGAACTTGTAATGGGAACGGACCCAGATTGCGACAGAATGGGCTGCGCTTTGCTTGATAGAGATAAAAATTATATTTATCTTACGGGAAATCAAATAGGCTCAATAATTTTGCATTATTTAATAACGAATAAAAAAAATATTAAAAATCCTTTCGTAGTAAAAACTATAGTGACAACCGAACTTGCAAAGTCGATAGCAAACGCCAATAATGTAAAAATTTTCGATGTTTTAACGGGTTTCAAATGGATTGCCGACATTATAGAAAGAGAAAAAGATGGAAATTATTTATTCGGATTTGAAGAAAGTTTTGGATATTGCATAAACGGAAATGTGAGAGATAAAGACGGAGTAAGCGCATGTTTAATTTTTGCAGAAATTTTAGCTTATTGTAAAGATAACGATATTACTTTAGTCGATTATTTAGAAAGCATTTACGAAAAATACGGATATTTTTACGAAGAGACAATTTCGATAACTAAAAAAGGAGCGGACGGAGCGAAGGCTATAGAAGATATGATGACTTATTATAGAAATAATATGCCAAAAGAAATTTCGGGAGTCGAAGTTATTCATATAAGCGATTATGAGAAAAAAGAAGTTTACGGAAACGATGGAAAAAAGATAAAAGATATAACTCTTCCAAAATCGAATGTTCTTCAATATATTCTTAAAGATAATGTAAAAATTACGATTCGTCCTTCGGGAACTGAACCGAAAATTAAATTTTATTTCGAGGTTTGCGTTAAAGAAAGTAAAGATAAAAGAGTTTCGGTTGCAAAAGAGAAAGTTGAGAGTTTTAAGAAGTTTATTAAAGAATAGTATTTATTATAATAATTTAAGAATTTAGAAAAAATTAAAGGTTTGCATGAAAATGTAAGCCTTTTTTATTGAGTTTTATTTTAAAATTGACTTTTTAAATAATGACAACTTATTTTACAATTTACGACAAATATTTTTATAAAATAAACGCTTTAAATATTATAAAATTTAGTATATTATATATCTTAATATAAAAATAGGTTAAGAGGAATATCCGTGAATTTATTTGATTATATTAGATACAATTTATTAAATATTAGAACTCCAGAATTAGTGGAAAAAATGAGAGTTCAAGAATATGCAAAAAAAATATCCGCTCAAAAATATCGTTTTGTAGATATAAAGAATAAAGCGATAACGGCAAATTGCGCAAAGTTTATATTTGAAATGTATAAAGTCGTTGGACCTTTATTAAATTCTTTAAGAGACGAGTTTATAGTTAAAGACGGAAAACAGTTTTCGTATTATTTAATAGAAGTTTCTTTTACTAAAGATATTAAAGAAATATATTCCACTTTAAATAAAGAATATATGCTTGAGAGAATTAAAGCGGGAGAAAATCCTAATAATGTTTTTTCAAAAACTAAAGAAAATTTTGTTAAATTCAAAAATTACTTGAGCGGCGAAAACGGAAAGGAAATAAATTTAACTTTTAATTTGCTTAAAGATTTTGCAAATATATCAAAATTCGATTTCTTTTTATTTTTAAGGTCTTTCTGTCCTTCGTTTATGGACGGAGTTTATAATTCAAATCCGACATTTAAAAATTGTTCTAATCCTCAAGTGGTTGACGATTTATCGAAATTAGACGATGCCGTTAATAACATTATGATAAAAAAAGAGCTTATGTCTGCTTTAAATGTTTTTTGCAAATATGTTGGAATTCCTGCGATATCCGATAAAAATATGAGAGCGTTTTTAACAAGATTAAGATATTTGCAAACTCCAAATTTATTAAGCGATATAATAATTTTTATTCTTAAAGATTTTACTTATAAATGCCATGTGTCTTATTCGGATGTTAATATATTTGTAAATTATATTACCGATTTTACTAAAAACTTAAAAATCGATATGGAAAGCATAATTAAAGATATAAAGAGCAGTAAAATTGCAAGCATAAGAAATAAAGCTTTCAGCGGAATTGAAATAATGAAACTTCCTAATATTAACGAAGATAAAAATTCTCAGCTTGAACAATACGACTGCGAAATTTTTACATGCGTTGAGCCTTTGCAATATATTAAAACTTTCGTTACAGAAATATTTGATATGGAATATAAAGCGCCATTAAACGATATGTTTTTAGGATGCGAATTTGTCCATAAAGAAAGAGGCTCTCAAGGTTTGGACGCTTTTTATACTTTAAATGATTCTAAAACGGAAATTCAAATGTTTGATTCTACTTTGAGTCCCGAATCCGATAATTTTAAGAGACTCAAAACTTGGCTCGTGTCAAAAAATAAAGCAAACGCTAACAGAGATTTAATAGAAAATATGGTAAAAAAAATAGATACGGAAGGAAATAAAATAGTCTTGAATGTTTATAATTCGGTTTTGGATTTAACAACGATATTGAAAAATGTTATAGAAGATTGCGCTAACGGAACTAAAATAGAAATTTCAAACGGCATTAAAGCGTCTAATTTAGAAAAATTCAATGTCGGTATTGCAAGAGAAATGCTTAACGATTTTGAAAATTTTATCGCTCTTATGAAAAATTTTGTAAGATAGTTTCAAGATTTATAATTAAGGAATATTTATAAATGAAAAAAAATTATAAAACAATTATTCAAATTATAATAGGAATAATAATAAGCGTTATTTGTTTATATTTCGCTTTCAGAGGAATAGATTTAAAAGAATCTATAGAGATAATAAAAAATGTTAAAATTCCTTATGTTATAATTTCTTTAATTTTAAGCGTTGTTATAATAGTATTTCGAGCTTTAAGATGGGAATGTTTTATTCCGTTAAAAGAGCCAATAAAAAAAAGAACTATAATCGCATCCGTTTATATCGGCTATATGGCAAGCAATATTTTACCCGCAAAACTTGGCGAAGTCGTTAGAGCTTATATTTTAGGCGCTAAAGAAGGAGTAAGCAAATCTGCAGTTTTTGCATCCGTTGTAACCGAAAGATTATTTGACATAATAACGGGAGTCGTTATACTTTCAATTTCGCTTATATTTATACCAAATTTGCCCGACACCGTTTTATATGCGGCGATTTCTTTATTTGTAATTTCTGTTATCGGAATAATAATTTTAGTATTTTTGAGTTTTAATAAATCTTTCGCTCATAAAGTTTTTAATAAAGTATTCGGAGTATTACCTAAAAAAATATCGATTAAATTAATAGAATTTTCCTGCAATTTTATAGACGGAATAGGAATTAAAAGCGACATTAAACATATATTTTTAATTTTTTTATACACTGCATTATATTTAATCGGACAAATATTTACTATAGGATTTCTTTTAACCGCTTTCGATATAAAGGCTTCTCCTATAATCGCTTTATTCATATTTGCTGCGGGCGGTTTTGGTTTTGCAGTTCCTTCCGCTCCTTCTGGAATAGGACCTTTTGAGTGGGCAATAATTTTTGGGCTTTCGTTAATTGGAGTAGATAAATCAATCGCGGCTCCTTACGCTTTGATATATCATATTATGGGAATAGTTCCTATTACAATAATAGGTTTTATATTCTTATTTATTTTGGGAATAGATTTAAAATCGGCTACAAAAAGATAGAGATTTATTTCTTTAAATAAAATATATTAATGCATAAAGTTTAAAATATAAAATTAATTATTTATATAATCGCATTATTAAAAATTCTTAAATTGCTTATATTAATTTTTTCAAGTTTAATATAAAATATATATTATGAATGAACAAATAATATTAAAACTGCAAAATGTTAAAAAATACTTTTACAATAAAGTCAATATAATAGAGACGCTTTTGAAAAAGAATAAAGAAATAAAAGCGGTTGATAGAATCGATTTTGAAGTAAAGAGAGGCGAGATACTTGCAATTATAGGCGAATCGGGAAGCGGTAAAACGACTATCGGAAAACTTATAATGAATCTAATCGCTCCAACCGAAGGAAAAATTTTATTTGAAAACGAAGATATCAATTCTTTCAAAAACGAAGAGATAAAAAATTATAGAAAAAAAGTTCAAATGATTTTTCAAGACCCTTACGCTTCAATGAATCCGAGATTTAAAATAAAAGACATATTGAAAGAACCTTTATATATTCATAAAATCGAAGGAAACGAAGAAACTTATAACGAAACGATTATAAACGCTTTGAAAGATGTTAAAATCAATACGGATTTTATGGAAGTTTATCCTCATATGCTTTCGGGAGGACAGAGGCAGAGAATAGCAACGGCAAGAGCTTTGATACTTAATCCGAAATTAGTCGTAGCGGACGAACCTGTTTCTATGATAGATTTATCCACAAGAGCCGAAATTCTTTATATGATGAAAGAGCTTCAAGAAAAAAGAAATTTAAGCTATATTTATATTACGCATGATTTATCAACGGCGAGATATTTTGCCGACAGAATAGCCGTTATGTATTTAGGAAAAATAATAGAAATAGGAAACGCTGACGAAATAATAGATAATCCGAAACATCCTTATACTAAAGCCTTAATTGAAGCCGTTCCAAATATTGAAGTTGGCAGAGTTAATGTTATTAAAGAGCTTCCGATAAAAGGCGAAATTCCAAACGCTTCGGATATTCCTGCAGGATGCAGATTTCATACAAGATGCATATACGCAAAAGAAGAATGCAAACTTGAATCTCCGATTTTAAAAGATATAAACGATAATCATAAATCGGCTTGTTTATTTACGGATATTTAATTTTTATAATCTGTCCTATCTCATATAGTCAAGATTTCCTTCCCATATACAAGAACCTTTATATTTCAAAATATCTTTAGGACTAATTTTTTTTATAGATAAAATTCTATTTTTGCTATAATTTTTTAATCTTAATTTTTTGATTTCTTTATTTTTATTATTTATATCGCTTTTTTCAAAATCTAACTTTACCATATATAAAACCTCTTAATAATATTATATCAATAATTATTGAAAATTTAAATATTATATTTTTTCTACAAACGATTTGTTTATCCAACCTTTTGAAAAAGAAGGGCTTTTTACATAATACCAATTGCTATATTCTTTTAATATTCTAAATTTTTCGCCTTCGTGAATTATTGAAATTATATCGGCTCTTTCGCTTTCTCCTTTGTATAAATTCGAGCGTTCGATTACGATTAAATAATTTGAATTAATTATATTATAACTTATTATTGCAGGCAGAATAAATAAAATTGAGATTATAATTAATAAATAATATATTTTTCTTTTCTTTATAAATAAAATTATTAAAATCGTAAAAAATAAAATAAATAAAAATAAAGTTAAATAAAAAATTACAATTAAAGTCGATTTATTTTCAAAAGGATTAGAAAAAGAATTTGTATTAAATAAATCGATATTATTTTTTATTTCCTTATCGAAAGGCGAGATATTTAAAGCTCTTTCATACCATAAAATCGCATATCCGTTGCTTCCAATTTTTGCATAAGATAAGCCTAAATTATAATACAAATCTTTTGAAATAATATTTGAAGAAACAATATTTTTGTATAAATTATTCGCTTCAAGATAATTTCCTTCTTCGTATAATTTATTAGCATCGTTAAATATCGAGTTTATTTTATCAAAATCAATTTCTCCGTATAACAAGCAAAATTGAAAGACAAATATTATTATATATTTCACTTTAATTTATCCGTTTCCTTTAATATATTAATCGCTTTTGTATGATAATCTTCATTTTTATTAATCGAATTTCCCGAGTATAATTCAAATTGGCAAGAATCTATTATATCTTTTATATTTTTAATTGTCTCTTCGTCTACATTTTTATTTTTAAGTTCTTTATATATATCGGCATTTGAATCGATATTAAATTTTTTATTTATATTTTTTATAAGAAATTCTTTTATCGCTTTGCAATATTCTATTCTATTTTTTTTATTATAATATTCCAATATTTCATCCATATCTGAGATTTTATTATTGCCATTTAAAAATTTTAATTTTTTTATCTTTTCAAAATTATAAATTATAATCGATATTGCAATCATTAATAAAACATAAATATAAATTATATTAATATTTAATAATTTAAAATTTTTATCGTTTTGTTTTTTTATTATATTATTTCTTATTTGCATAATTTCCGTTTTTTTAGTATCGTTTCCAATATTTAAAGTAGCTTGAGAATTATTATAATTTTTATTTCCGTCTATAAAGAGATTTATATTTTTTGCATAAATATTTGTATAGCTTTTATCGTTAGGCGAAAAATAACAGAAATCTATATTTTCAATAGTATAATTTCCTTTATTTGTGGCGACTAAAATATATTCTTTAGTTTTTTTTCCAATCATTTTATTATTTTCAAACCAATTTGTTTCAAATATTTTTGGCTGATAAACTGAAAAATAATTTTTTATATCGTCATTTAAATTAGGCATATTTATAATAGATATATTTCCTTCGCCTATAACTTCAATAGAAATTAAAACTTCATCTCCTATATTAATATTTGTCTTATTTATTTTTGTATTAAACTTAAAATCGCCAACCGCTCCAGAAAAATTTTTATAATCTTTCGCGCTTGGAAGAGATAAAATTTTAATGTCAAATTCTTCTTCTCCGTATTGAATTCTATCGTAAAACATATTATTTTTTTCAAATACGAAAGGAGTCGTTAATATATTTTTTTCTCCTTGCTTAACGGCAAATAAAACTTCTTTTTTTAAAGGAATAACATTTACTCTTTTTCCGTCTATTATCTCCGTATAAGAATTTCTTTCTGAAGAATCCGTATAAACTAAAAAATCGTTTCTGTCGGGGATTTTCGATATTCCTATAACATTAACGGGAACATGGGAATAAGCTTTTTGCTCTATATAAATCGGTTCGTATATATAAAATTCTTTTTTGTTTATCGTATTATTTACTATAATATCTTCTCTATAATTCATAAATCTTTCAAAAGAATCTCCTTCGGGTTTATTTAAAATTGAATTTCTAACCGAATCGCTTACCACTTCTATTGAAACGGGATTTGCAATATATGTGTTATTATTTGCCTTTACCGTTATTTTATCAATCGTATAAAATCCTTCTTTAATTGCCACATAATTATAACTGTAAGTTTGAATCGTTTTTAAGCTTCCTGAAGAATACATCATATTTACGCTTTTTGAAGTTCCTCTAAGCATAAGTCCGTCTATATCGGGAATCGTAATTTTTCCCGCTCCGTTGTCTATTGTCACAGATAAAGTAAATATTTCTCCAACGCCGATTTTATCGTCCGATAATTTTGCCGTAATCGTAGTTTGAGCGAATAAAGATTTAAAAGATATTAAAAAAATTAATAAAAATATTAGAAAAAATAATTTACCAATCTTTGTCAATTCTTCCTCCGCCATAATATTGCTCTTCGTTATTTTTGTCTTTTCTAAACTGCCTTAAAGATTCCAATAATCTGTCGATATCCGATTTTGAATTTTCTCCGCTTTCATTTTTGTCATTTTCATTTGAATTATCAGAATTATTATTTTCTTCGTTATTGTTTTGATTATTATCGGAATTATTAGAACCTTCGTTATTGTCGCTCTCTCCTTCTTGTTCATCGGGAGAGTTTTGACTTTTAGAACCGCTATTATTTTTTTGCTCTTCCAATTTCTTTTTCGCATATTCAAGCGCTCTTTTTGAGTTTTCGTCTTTCGGATTATTAACAAGCGATTCAATCAATTCGTTTATAGCACCTTGATAATCTTCATTTTCAATTTTAGCGATTCCCGAATTATAATAAACGGAATTTTTTATAGATTTGCTCGTTTTATCGTTAAAGTTATTTTTTGCCATGTCAAATAATTGTATCGCCGTGTCAGTTTCGCCTATAGAAACCATAGTAGTTCCCATGTTATAATATATTTGAGTAGAGTTTGTAATTTTACTTAATGCTCTTTCGTATAATGTTATAGCATCTTCGTAATTTCCTTTTTTGAATAATCTATTCGCTCTGTCTACATCGATTTTAGCCGTCATTTCATTTAAAGAAAAACCGTAAAAATTAGCGGTAAAAAATAAAAATAATAATAAAAATTTTTTAATCATAATTATTTGCCTTTATCCTTATTTGAGTAAATAAATTTAAAATTATAGAAATCGTTAATAAAATTATTGAAATAAAAATAAAAATTTGAAATCTCTCTTCATAACTTTTGCTATTTCTAGTAGAAGTAAAAGAATCAGAATTATTTTTTATATCGTTAAAAACTTCTTTAAGCGAAGTATTTATATAACTTTTGCCACCCGTATAATCCGCTATTAATTTTAAAGTTTCATCGTCTCTCTTTGAAATAACCGTTCTTCCCGAAACTCCCAAATCGGAAACTATACTCTCCCCTTCTTCTGTGCCTATTCCAACCGTATATACGCTTATATTCATATCTTTTAATTCTTTTAATGTAGTCTCAAAATTTCCCGCATGGTCTTCTCCGTCCGTTATAAGAATTATAGATTTTTGGCTTATAGAGTTTATATTAAAAGTATTTTTTGCTGTTTGCAATGCATCCGCTATTCTTGTTCCCTGCAAAGCTACAGATTTTGGATTTAAATTATCAAGTATATGAGTAAATGTTTCCATATCTTGCGTAAAAGGAGTCGCTATAAAACTTGTTCCCGCGAAACCTACTAAAGCTACCGATAAATTATCTACGCTTTTTATAAAATCTTCTATTTCAAGTTTTGCTCTTCCTAATCTTGAAGGATAAATATCGTTTGCATCCATGCTTTTCGACAAATCTAAAAGTATGGTTATCATATAGCTTTCGGTTTTTATTTTTTTTTCAATTATTCCCCATTTCGGCTGCATCAATGCGAAAATTAAAAAACCTATGGCAAGAATTAAAAATATTATAGACGATATTCTTAAATTAGATATTCTTTTATAATTTTTATCTTTTTTGAAATTAAAATTTTTTATAAATATTGAAAGCGCTTTATTTACTTTTTTTCTTGATAAAATAAATACCGTTATAAGAGCTGGCAATATCGCATATAAAAAAATATAATTAATCTCTCCAAAAAACATTTATTTAGAAATATCCTTTATAGAAATAGAATTTGAAATACAAAATATTATAAATCTATTTTTTAATTAATCAATATAAAATATAGCCTTGACTTTTATTAAAATTTTTCTTGTAAGAGGCTTATTTTTGAAAATTATCTATTTTTTTTTTTTCTTCACAAAAATATAAATTTTTACTTGACTTTTTTAATATTTTTTATATCTTTATAAATATAGAGAATTAAATTAAAAGAGGGTTTTATTATGAAAAATTTAAAGAGATTATTTTTCATTATTTCAATTTTTTCAATTTTCAATATATCTGTATTCGCAAAAAGCGGTTCGGAGTTTATATTAAATGTTCCAATCGGAGCAAGCTATTCTATCATTTCAAAAAATATGAAAGACTATGAAATGAAAAATTCTTTCGGCTTTGATGTCGGAGTTAACGCTCAATTTGGCGGTATGTTTCAAAATGAAGAAGGTTTTGGAATAAGCCTTTTGGGAGATATTGGATATTCGCATGATAGTTATAAAATTAAATATGAAAGAAACTATGTAAAAGATTATAGTCATCGTTATGATAGTATTCAAGTAGGATTATTGACAAAGTTAAACATAAAGAGAATTTCAATAGGAATTGGCGGCGGAGTAAAATTTCCTATATTTTCCTATTTTGAGCATAATTATAACAAGAATTATTCGACAAGTTCCGCTTCATATTCTATTCAGACAAATCCAAATGATGAAAATAATACAAGCGGCGAAGAGAATGAATGGTATGACCATGTCTATTACGGGGATGGATATGGATATTACCAAAAACAAAAGTCTTATTATGTTATACCTTATGTAAAATTAACTTTAGATTATTCTGTTTTCTTTACTCAAAAATGGGCTATAAATATTGGCTTATATTGTAGATATGATTTTTTACCCGAACGAGAACTATATTATTATAATAATTATAATCATTATTATGAGTTTATTAAAAAACCGAAAAATTATGGAACTTTAAATTTTGGAGTTCAATTAGGTTTAAGGTTTGCGCCGAAAGCGTAAAGATATGATTAAATTTTATGGAAAACTAAATTAAAAAAGGTTTTTATTATGAAAGATTTAAAGAGATTATTTTTTATTATTTCAATTTTTGCAATTTTCAATATATCTACGTTTGCAAAAAGCGGTTTTGAATTTATATTGGGCATTCCAATAGGCGGAAACTATGCATATCCTTCAAAAAACATGAAAGTTGCAGTGGACTATGTAAAATATGAAATGAGCGGATTTTTTGGATTTGATATTGGAGTTATTTCTCAATTAGGTTATATGTTTCAAATTAGAGACGGTTTAGTCGTAAGCGCTTTAGGAGAAATCGGCTACGCTCGAGATAAATATCAATTAGAATATTATGGGGATAATTTTGGCAGCTATGGAGGAAAATTTACTATTAGCCATAACAATATTCAAATAGGATTATTGCCAAAATTGAATATAAGAGGATTTTCAATAGGAATTGGAGGAGGAATAAAAATCCCCGTATCTTTATCATACTACGATGAGGAAACAAGTTATACTTCGGTAGATTATTCTATTGCTATAGTAAAAGGTGGCGAAGGAGATGGAGGATACTATCAAAAATTTATATCAAAAGTAAATATGGATAATAAAATTATATATTATGCAAAAATTACTTTAGATTATTCGCTATTTATTAATGACAATATAGCCTTTAATATAGGATTATATTTTGGATACGATTTTCTCCCTAAATATCAAATATTAGCTTTCAGTTATTATACATATTCTTCAATGTTTCCATTTGAGGATGATGGAAAAAATTATTATGTTGAAAAAGCGAAGAATTACGGGACTTTTGATTTCGGAGTTCAATTAGGATTAAAATTTGCGCCGAAATTTTAAAAATATAATTAATTTATTTAAAAATATTTATTTAGAATTAGAAATAGAATAAATATAAAACATTATAAATATATTTTTCATTTAATCGACATATTAGATTAATAAATCGCTTATTTATATAATAATTTTTTCAAAATATTTTTATCGATTATAAATTTTTAATAAATAATATATAATTAATAAAAAATTATTTAGAGGTTGAATTATGAATAAAGATTTAATTAAAGAAATAAAAATAACGGATATAGAAAATATAAAAATTGGAAACGCGGAAAACGAAAAAGCGGGAACGGGTTGCACGGTTATAATTTGCGAAAGTGGAGCTATAACGGGATTAGACATTAGAGGCGGAGGACCAGCTTCAAGAGAAAGCGAACTTACAAAACCGTTTGCGTCCGCTGAAGTTATTCATGCAGTTTTATTAAGCGGGGGAAGCGCGTTCGGACTTGATGCGGCTGGCGGAGTAATGAAATATTTAGAAGAGAGAAATATTGGCTTCGATGTCGGCGTCACAAAAGTTCCTTTGGTTTGCGCTTCTTGTATATTTGATTTAAGAGTAGGAAATTATAAAATTCGTCCCGATGCTAAAATGTCTTATAAAGCTTGCATTAACGCGGAAAAAAATAATCCTCAAATGGGAAATTTTGGAGCGGGAGCTGGTGCGACAGTAGGCAAAATATTAGGATTAGATTATGCAATGAAATCGGGACTCGGTTTTTACGCTTTGCAAATAGGAAATTTAAAAGTCGGCGCTATAGTTTCGGTTAATGCTTTCGGCGATATTTTCGATTATGAAAGCGGAAAAATGATAGCGGGACTTCTTGATATTGATAAAAAAGGATTTAGAAACTCCGAAGAAGAGCTAATAAAAATAGCCGAAGATAAAAATCTTTCTTTTGATATAGAAAAAAATAATTCTATAACAAATACTACTATAGGAGCGATTATAACAAATGCCAAATTTACAAAATCTCAAATGGGAAAAATTGCGTCAATGTCGCATAACGGATTTGCAAGGACAATAAAACCCGTTCATACGACTTTAGACGGAGATAGTATTTATGCAATGTCGGTTGGAAATGTAAAGGCAAATTTGGACGCGGTTGGAAGTATAGCAGCAATCGTTATGGGAAAAGCTATAAAATCGGCTATAGTAAATACAAAATCCGCTTATGGTTTTAAATGTTACAACGATATAAAAAAATATTTATTTTAAAATAATCATATTATAAACTATATAGATTAAAATATAAAATATCGAGTAATTATAAAGATTCAAAAGAAATGTATGATAATATAATTAAAAAATTTGAAAACGAATTTAAAGACTTTTATATAAAGGAGAAACTCTATTTTCTATTTTTTACATTTTTCAATATATTCTTTAAATAAAATATCGTATAGATTTTAATTCTATAATAACCGTCATATCTTTTTATCTTTTCTTTCGTTTTTATACTCGCTGAAATAATCTATAACCTCTTTCACAGAAATATTCCCGTAAAAAATTTCAACTTTATTAAAGGCTTGACTTATTATATTTTTTATATATTTTATATTTATAAATAATTTTATTTTTATTTTTAGGTAAAAATTAATGCAAAACCATTTAAATAAATCTCAAACTATAAATTTAGGCAGCTTTTACACGCCCGATTATA
>OIYR01000681.1_pt1 | contig 18463 bp, 20 predicted proteins | sample 1588221 | NCBI WGS metagenome assembly OIYR01 (sample SAMN03283292) | human gut metagenome | biome: human-associated habitat; material: feces | host: Homo sapiens | place: Peru | collected 2012 | reverse complement strand
TTAACTCGTTATTGCGAGCGTGGCAAGCCATAGAAATTAAATTTGCTGTATGGATTGCCACGCTGATAAATCAGCCCAGATGACAGCGTGGCGGCGATTTAGTGTAAAAGTAGCACGCAAAAGCTAAATTTAGGCTTTTGCGCGATTTAAAACGCCCACATACACCGCAAAAACAAAGCCCAGCCCCACAGCCCACGGCGCATAAGGCGTTATGCCTGCTGGCGAGCTTGCGAGCAAGAAATTGTGCGCAAACCCTGCCCCTGCCATCATACCGATGACAAAAATGCCCGAGTGCAAGTTGCCTGTGCCCATTTGCACGAGATGCTTGCCCGGACAGCCTTCGCTGAGCGAAAAGCACAACCCCGCAAGCACCATACCCAAGAAATTCCACACAAAGTCGTTGTGCGCTATGGGTTGGGCTTCAAAGCCAAATTTATATTGCCCGAGTGCTAAATTTGCGATGCTTGCAAAGGCTATGATAGCCACTACGCCCCAAAACATAGAAAAATCGCCCTTGTAAGCTCTGGCAAAAGCGCCAACAGAGCAAAATTTGCTCTTTTGCATAAACACGCCAACTACCAAGCCACCGATGAGTGAGATGACAAGTGTCGCGTGCTGTGCCGCTGGTCCTTTGACGGAGCTAAAAAGTGCGCCGTTTTCGCCGATTTTAAGTCCAAAAATAAGGGCTAAAAGCAACAAAACGCTGAAAATTACGGGCAAAAAGCCTATATTTTTGGAGACACTCACGCTTTCATCGACTTTGTAGCCATTCTTTTTAAAGAAAAGCCCTATGCCAACGCCAGCAGCCAAGCCTAAAAAGCCAGCAATCGCCGTCATATCGCCACCGCCAAGCCTTAAAAACGCTCGCCACGGGCAGCCCAAAAACACCAGCGCGCCTATCATCGCAAAAACGCCCAAGAAAAAGCTCGAAAATGTCGCTGTGGAGTTCTTTGGGGCGAATTCTTTCGTCCAAAAAAGGCTCGCTAAAAAGCCACCTAGCACAAGCCCGATGAGTTCTGGGCGCAGGTATTGCAGTGTTTGGACGCTGTGAAAGCCCAACGCTCCGCTCGTATCACGCAAAAAGCAAGCGGCGCAAATGCCCATATTAGCGGGGTTGCCCGCATACGCCAAAAAAGCCGCGACTACGCCCAGCACGGCACCTGAAATGATAAAATATCGTGTAGTCATTGAAAGTCCTTTGTTTAGTGTAAATCAACCTGATTTTTCGCCAAAAAGTATAGCCGAAATTTGCTAAATTTAAACTTAAAATGTTAAAATTTGTTAATTTTCAGTCAAAAAAGCAAAGAATTTAAAGAAAGAGTCAAAATGAAAATTGTGATTTTTGTGATGATGGCATTTGCTCAAAGCGCACTTTGTGCCGAACTTTTAATGCCAAATCATCTTTTTTACACGAGTGAGCAAAGTGATGAATTTGCCTTTGAAAGTAGCGATAAAAATGGCATTTTGCAAAATCCACCCCCAAACAAAGCGCGCATTTATTGCGTGCAAAGCTCTGTCATCTTGGGCTTGCACAAGGCAAGGGCAAATTTAGCTCATCGACAAGGCAAGTTGTGAGCGAATTTATAAAGAAATAAATTAAAAAATTTAAATTTTTTCAAAAATTTTCAAAATTTGCGCCTAAATTTAAGACATTAGCGGTAAGTTTTGCTTGTATGCTTTTGTATAGTTAATGTGTTTAAAGCGTTGAATTTTTGGTATTTTCTTTGTCTTTGTGAATAAAATGAAAGCTTTGTGTAGCAAACTAAACGCCTGCCAACCCAAAATTTAGCATTGACTTTATATTAACGGATTACTACGATTGGCTTTTACTAAGCTCGCAATGATGATATAGGAAACATTTTGGCGTTTTACTCATAATGGTGAAAACTTCACAAACACACTTAAATTCAGCCCCAAAGCTAAATTTAAGCCCCACTTCACGCCTCTTTGCTCTTTGCCTCGTCCTCAACCTCTTGCAAAAAGCGTTCGACAAGCTCGCTTTCTTTGAGCTTTGCTACCACTTCGCCGTGGCGAATCACCAGCCCTTGATTTTTGCCAAAGGCTATGGCGACATCAGCGCCCTTTGCCTCGCCCAGCGCATTGACCACACAGCCCATTACGCTTATGTTTAAGGGCGCTTTTATGTGCGCTACCTTTTCCTCTACTATTTTTATCGCCTTTACCAAATCGCTTTGAATTCGCCCACAAGTAGGGCAAGAGATGATATTTACGCCACTTTTTTGCACGCCACTATCTTGCAAAATCGCCTTTGCCACGCGAATTTCCTCTTCAAGCTCGCCCGTCATCGACACTCGCACCGTGTCGCCTATGCCCTTTAAGAGTAAATTTCCAAGCGCGATAGAGCTTTTTATGGTGCTGTGAAAGCGCGTGCCAGCCTCTGTAACGCCTAAATGAAAGGGATACTCGCAAAGTGGGCGTAGTCTTTCGTATGCTTCTATGGTATCTTGGGCGTTTGAGCATTTCATCGAAATTTTAATATCCGTAAAATCAAAATCTTCAAGCAGTTTTATATTATAAAGCGCACTTTGCAGCATAGCTTCCACGCCATAGCCATATTTATCGGCAAATTCCTTTTCGATAGAGCCGTGATTTACGCCTATGCGAATGGGGATTTTGCGCGCCTTGCACGCTTGCACCACTTCTTTGACATTGTCTTTGCCGCCGATATTGCCGGGATTTATGCGAACAGCGTCTATAAATTCAGCACAAAATATGGCTAATTTGTGATTAAAATGTATATCCACGACCAAAGGCAAGGGGCTTTGTGCCTTGATTTCCTTTAAAGCCCTTGCATCAGCCATATCAAGGCAAGCAAGCCGCACTATATCAGCACCCGCAAAGTAAAGGCGGTTGATTTGCTCCAAGCAGCCTTTTATGTCGCGGGTTTTTGCAAAAAGCATTGATTGCACCGATATAGGCGCACCGCCGCCCACAAGCACTTTGCCGACTTTGATTTGCTTTGTTTTTACTCTTTTGACATTCATCTTTTTTCTTTGAATTTTTTGTGTAATTTTAGCAAAAGTTTGTGAATTTTGCACTAGCTTTAAAAAATGGATTGTGAATGAAATGAAAAATAAATTTTTATAAATTTTCCATCTTTCTTTGCTTGAAATTCAGTAAAAATTTAGCATAATACACTACAATACACGCTTAAAATTTAACTTTCAAGGACAAAAATGCGCCTAAAACGCCTTTATGTAAGCTTTTTATCGTGGCTACCTGTGATGAGTTTGGCTTGCGGGACTTTCATTTTCAACACTAGCGAATTTATACCCATAGGGCTTTTAAGCTCTATTTCAGCGGATTTTGAGATGAGCGAGGCGGCTACGGGTATGATTATAACGATATATGCGTGGGTTGTCGCCCTTGCGAGCTTGCCTTTAATGCTCTTTTTCTCGCAAACAGAGCTGAAAAAATTGATGCTTAGTGTCATCACGCTTTTTGTTATAAGCCACATTTTATCGGCATTTTCACAGAGTTTTATCACATTGATGGCTTCTCGTATCGGCGTTGCGTTGGCTCACGCGCTTTTTTGGAGTATCGTAACGCCTATGGCAGTGCGTGCAGCTCCGCGTGGCAAACGCTCTATCGCTTTAAGCATAGTTATCACAGGCAGTTCGTTAGCGATGATAGCGGGCTTGCCGCTAGGGCGTGTCATCGGGCTTTACTTGGATTGGCGCACCACCTTTGCGTGTATAGGTGCGCTTGCCTTTCTCATCGGTGTTTTGTTTTGGCGCGTTTTCCCAAAAATGCCAAATTCACAAGCCATAGGGCTAAAAACCTTGCCGCAATTACTTAAAAACAAGCCCTTTCGCAAGATTTGTTTTCTCACAGCCCTTTTTATAACGGGACAATTTACCACATACAGCTACATAGAGCCGTTTTTAGCGCAAAATTCATTCAGCCCTAGCACGATAACTTACATTTTAGTGCTGTTTGGGTTAAGTGGAGTTGGTGCAAGTGTTTTGTTCTCAAAGTTTTACGACAATCATCACTTAGCTTTTGTGAATTTTGCGCTCTTTGGAGTGGTAGCAAGTTTGTTTGCTTTCCAAATTTGCGCGTTTTCTTTGCCAAGCTTTGTTTTGTTGTGCGCGTTTTGGGGGCTAGCGATTACAAGCTTTAATGTAAGTTTTCAATCCCAAGTTATCAATGCTGTGCCACAGGCTACGGCTATTGCTATGTCGATATATTCTGGTATTTATAATATTGGCATAGGCGGCGGCGCGTTTGTAGGTGCTTTTGTCGTGGAGCATTTTGGGGTGAATTTTATCGGCTTTGCGGGCGGTTTCATCACACTTTGCGCGTGCTTTTATTATGTGCGTAAAATGATTTTTATCCGCATAGTTCGGCGTAAATTCAAACAAACACTCTTTGCCAAACGCTGAATTTAAGGACAAATTCAAAGTATAATGTAAAATTTACAACGCATTTTTTTGAATTTGGAATGATTTTTGCTCGTATTCTTAATACCTTAAAGGAGGCAACAATGACAAGTATAAGTGAAATCAACTTAAAAGTGGTAAATGCGAGCGCAAAAAAGCAAACTTCGCTTTATGATACGCCTTTAAGAGAGCTTTTTGAGGAAGCGCGAAAAAAGGCTGAGGAACAATATAAAGTTAATAAACCTCAAATTCAAAGCGCGACAAAAGATGATAAAGACACGAAATACTCTGTGTCATCAGCTCAAAGTGATGATTTGATAAGCGCAAACACAAAAATAAAGGAAATTTTAAAAGAAAAAATCAAAGAGGCAAATAAAGAAAATTTAGCTCAAAATATCGCATCACTCGACACAAGCGACACGCTAGTAAGCGTAAATGGTGCATATAACGCGATACAAAAAGCAAATTTACGCCAAAGTGATGAACTTACAAGGCTTTTGACGATGATGATTTAGTCTTTGAAAAGATTTTGTAAATTTTTCATCGCCTCTTCGCTTGAAATCTCGCTCTTTTCGCCGCCAAGCTCTTTAAGCTCTATTTCAAAGCCCGTAAGCATCGAAGCTAGACGAATGTTAATCCCGCCCTTGCCTATGGCTTTGCTCTTTTGCTCGGTATTGAGCGTTACGATAGCCTTTTTTTCGGGGGTGTCAGCCTTTGAGTCTTTGTTTTTTAATCTCACTAAATCCTGCAAATTTAAGTCGCTTTTATCATCTAAATTCGCCAAATTTTCGCCCAAATTCAAATCATCTTGCGATTTTTCATCTTTTGCGCCCGTTAAACTTAAATTTTCAGCGCCCTGCGCCTTGTCTATGCGCTCAATCTTCACAGAGCTTATCATCGCGGGGGCGAGCGCGCGGGTGATGAGCAAGGCTGGCTCTTCGCAAAACTCGATACAATCGATATTTTCGTTGTGTAGTTCCTTACTTACTGCGTTTATCCGCACGCCTTTTTGCCCCACAGTTGCGCCCACTGCATCGACATTTGCGCTGTGTGATTTCAGCACGATTTTAGCGCGTTCTCCGGGGATTCTAGCCGCTGCAAAAACCTCCACATACCCGTCTTTTATCTCAGGCACCTCAGCTTCAAGCAAGGCGATTAAAAATTTAGGACTCGTGCGCGAAAGCTCCATTCTAATGCCGTTTTTATCGGTATATACGCGGCGAATGACGGCTTTTAGCACATCGCCAACCTTGAATTTCTCGCCCTTTATGCGGTTTTTGCGGGGCAAAAAGGCGCGAATTTCATCAATCTCCACAAAGGTATTGTCCTCGCTATCCACGCGCACCACGCTTCCAAAGACCATTTGCCCTGTCATTTTTTGGTATTTTTCAAAAATCGTCTCTTCAAGCAGCTGCTGAATGTTGTATTCTAGCTCTTTGTGCAAGGTATTAACCGCTGTGCGCCCCAAATTTTCAAGCACCACTTCATAAGTCAGCTCATCGCCTACCTCGACATCAGGGGCTTCCTCGCGCGCCTTGCTCAAAGCGATGAAATGCTCGTTGTCCTCGCCAAGCCGCTCGTCATCATCGCTGATGATGAGTATCTTTTGAAAAAGTTGCAGATTTTTAGGCTCGACAAAAAACTCATACTGCTCGCCATATATCTTTTTAGCGGTGTTTGTGAGTGCTTTGATAACCTTTTCCCTTACAGCTTCGAGCTTTAAATTTTTCTCGTTCGCTATGGACTCGATGATATCGCCGATTTTTTCCATACTTCAAATACCTTTTTTTGTGAATTTTTTAAAAGATTAGGATAAAATTATAGCGTTTTTTTCTATAAAAAAGCTTAATTGAAAGTTAAATTTGCTAAAATTGTGCTTTAAATTTCACATTAAAGGAAAAACTATGGAAATCAAAGACTTAAAGCTAGCCAGAAACCTAGCAAACGGCAAGCCAAAGACTATCAGCTTAGCTAAAATCGAAGAAAAGCTCGCCCAAGAAGGACAAAGCTTTTTTTATTTTGACAAGGAAAACACGCACAAACAAATGCTGGCACTCGTGCAAAACTTTGAAAAAAAGGGATTTAGCGTGTATCATCGCCCCGTTAAATACGGGCTTGATGAGAGTGATTATATGTATGAGGTGCATATTCTTTGAGTAAAAAGCTCTATATACAGACACTTGGCTGTGCGATGAATGTGCGAGATAGCGAGCATATCATCGCTGAGTTAAGTCAAAAAGAAGATTATGCCCTAACAAACGAGCCTGAAAGTGCGGATTTAATACTCATCAACACCTGCTCCGTGCGTGAAAAGCCCGTGCATAAACTTTTTTCAGAAATAGGCAGCTTTGAAAAGCTCAAAAAAAAGGGCGCAAAAATAGGCATTTGTGGCTGCACGGCTTCGCATTTGGGGGCTGAGATTTTTAAAAAAGCTCCAAATGTTGATTTTGTGCTGGGTGCGCGCAATGTCTCTCAAATCACACGCGCTGTAAAAACACCAAAATTTCTTGGCACGGACATAAACTACGATGAGAGCGAGTTTGCCTTTGCTGAATTTCGTTCAAGCCCTTATAAGAGCTTTATCAACATAATGATAGGCTGCGACAAACACTGCACTTACTGCATAGTGCCGCATACTCGCGGGGAGGAAATTTCTATACCCTTTTCGTTGATTTTTGATGAGGCGCAAAAGGCTGTGGATAAGGGCGCAAAAGAGCTTTTTTTGCTGGGGCAAAATGTCAATAATTATGGCAAGCATTTTTCAAAAGCACACGAAAAAATGGACTTTGCAGACTTGCTCGTAAGACTTAGTGAAATTCCAAATTTAAGGCGAATTCGCTTTACAAGCCCGCATCCTTTGCACATTGATGATAAATTTTTAGAAGTTTTTACGCACAATGAAAAAATTTGCAAAGCCTTGCACCTACCCTTGCAAAGTGGTTCAAATGCTGTATTAAAGGCGATGAAAAGGGGTTATACTCGTGAGTGGTATTTAGAAAAAGCCTTAAAGGTGCGAAAAATGTGCGAAAATGTTAGCATTTCCACAGATATAATTGTCGCTTTTCCAAATGAGAGCGAAAAGGACTTTGAGAACACGCTTGAAGTGATGAATGAGGTGCGTTTTGAGCAAATTTTTTCCTTTAAATACTCGCCACGCCCGCTTACAAAGGCAGCTTTAATGAGCGGACAAATCGAGCCAGAGCTTGCCACAAGGCGTTTGAGCAAGCTACAAGGACGACAAAATGAGATTTTAGACGAGATTGTGGCGTGTCAAAGGCTTAAAGAATTTGAGGTGCTGTTTGAAGAAGAGCGCGAAAACGGCGTAGCGGGTAGAAGTGATAATAATTTTTTAGTGCAAATACAAGGCGGGGCTGAATTTTTAGGACAAATGAAAAGGGTTAAAATCACAAATCCGCGTAGAATGGTGCTTTATGGTGAAGTGCTGTGAGCGTGAATTTGCGAGCTTTGAAAGGCAAGATTGATGAAAATTTTAAATACAAGTGCCAAAGTAAAAATGATGAAAAATTTAAGCAAAAGCGTGAATTTAAGCTTAAAAAATGCAAATTTAAGTCAAAAAAGCGTGAATTTTAAAGGCATTTTATGACGAAATTTAAGGAATTCAGCAAAAAGCCCCTTGTCATTAAAATCGCCGCAAGGCTCATTTGGCTAGCGCAATGGGCGTTGTTTTTAAGCTGCCGCAAGATTTATGAGGGACAGCCGCTTGAAAAGCCTTGTGTGCTTTTGTTTTTTCACGGACGACTTGCGCTTATGCCCTTTATTTTTAGGAAATTTTGGTATGGCAAAAAGCGGGCTTTTGTGATGATTTCGCAGCACGAAGACGGCGAGATTATCGCGCAAAATATCGAAAATTTCAGCATTGACACCATAAGAGGCAGCACTTTTAAGGGCGCGACTGAGGTGATTCGCTCGGCTTTTCGCGCACTTGATGGGGGCGATGATGTGGCTATAACGCCTGATGGACCGCGCGGACCTTACCGCTCTATTTCTGATGGTTCTGTAAGCATAGCGCAGAAAAAAGATGTGCCGATTTTGCTTTTAAACTATGAGGCGAGCCGCTTTTGGGAATTTAAAAGCTGGGACAAAATGATACTGCCAAAGCCTTTTAGCACCATAAAATACCGCATTTCAGCGCCTATTAGCGTAAAAAATTTAGAGAAAAACGAAGCAAAGGCAAAAATCCAAGAAAATTTTGCTATCATTTCAAAGTTAGATAGTTTTAAAAAGGAATGAAATGTTTTTGAGAAACTTTGTCGCTCAGCTTCTCATTTGTGTGATTTTTGAGGACAACAAGCACGCCGTTCGCGCACGCAGCATTCGCGGCGATAAAGTCGTCAAAACCTACGAAAAAAGCTTTGAGGACAAAAAAAAGCTCTTGCAATATGTGGATAATTTGAGTCAAAATTTTCAAATTTATTATATCAGTGTCTTTTGCGACAACGCCACGCAAGGGCTTGCCCCTGTGTCAAGCGCGAGTGATTTAAGCCGTTTTGGCGCGCCTAAAAATGTCGCCACTTTAAGCTTGCTTAATGCTCAAATTTACGCGCCACAAAGCGTGATAAAAGAGTATAAAAAGCTTTTTGAAAACTATGGAGAGATTGATTTAATCTACTCGCCCTTTATGCTACTTTATCATTGCATAAGCAAAACAAAGCCACAAAAGGACAAGACGACTTTATATGTGTTTAGGCATTCTATTTACCTTACTTTAATGGTTTGCGAGACAAAGCGCATTTTGTTTGGTAAATTCTACGATGTGAGTGTGCAAGATTTTGAAAGCGAAGAGATAAATGATGAGGCAACAAGCGATATCGACAATATCAGCTTTGATGAGCCATTAGCAGATGGAGCGAATTCAGCAGAGTTAGCAAGCTTACTCAACGAGGACAAAGAGGCTGAAAATTCAAGTGCGAAAAATGCCAAAACAAGCACGCCGCCGATGAATGATGCAAACACAAGACAAATCGCTAGTAGCGCGATGAATTTAAGCAATTTTGGTAGTGATATGGATATGTGTGCGTGTATTTTTAAAGGCGTGCAGGATTTTTATCAAAATCCCTTATACAATGGCAAATTTATCGATGAGGTTGTGATGTATGATAATGCCGAAATAAGCCAAGCGGTGCTTGACTACATAGAGGGCGAGATTTTCATCAAGCCAAAAGTCGTTAAAATCGACACTTTCAACCTAATGAACAAACTTATGCGTGAGGAGCTTGAAATATGACTTATAGTTTTATAAAACCGCAAATCAAGCCACTTGTAAGCCTTTTTACGAGAATTTGGGTATTGTTTTTTACGCTGTGTTTGGGCGTGATTTTTAGCATTTACTCTTTCGCAAATGCAAGACTTTTGGTGATGAACGCGCAAATTTCAGCCAAAAAAGAAGAAGCTATCGCCTTGCAAGAGGGCATTCGCCAAAATGATGGACTTTTTGATTTGCTGACGCAAAGGAAAGATTTATCTTTGCAAATCATTGGCGAGCGCGGTAGCAACGCACAAATAGAAAAGATAATAAAAAATCTCTTTGGTTTTGTCCTAGAATCAAATTCCATTCGCTTGGAACATATGTATATGAGCGAGGACACTTTAAGGTTAAAGGGCATAACGCCGAGCAAAGAAATTTTTGCCTTACTTATCCAAACGCCTTTAAAAAGTATCTTTGATGAATGCTCGGTAAGCTACTATCCGCTTAAAAATGGGTGGTTTAAATTTACAAGTATCAACACAAGCGTGAGAGAGGATAATTATGGCAAATGATAGAAGTTTAGAACAAATCGATTTTACCAAACTTGTGCTTTATGCTATGGGTTTTGTTGCTGTGTTTGGGGGACTTATTCTTTTTTTGGTTATCCCTATTTTAAAGGAATATAAAGCCGTGCTGAATGAACTAAGCACACAAACAAACATAAATTCTATCATCAATGAAGACTTTCAAGCAAGTTTAAATCGATTAGAAAACCTAAAAAGCGAGAACAAAGACTTGTTTGCTCAGTTTGATGCTGATTTTAACGCCACGCATTTGCTGAAATTTTTAGACAGATACTTTGACGAGCCAAATTTAAAAGAGATAAAAAACAAGGGCGCAAAGCAAGAATACTTGCAATATGAATTCAATGTCAGTGCTATACTTGACAATCCAAAGCAATTTTACAGCTTTATAGATGCGCTTAACACTTATCAAAGCCTCATTCGCTTGGAATCGCCTGTGGATTTAAATTCACGCGATGATGGAGAAATCGATATTAGCTTTAAGATTAAAGTATATTCATCGCGTGTAAAGTGAGCTAAAATGGACTTTTGGCAAAATATCTACTCAAATTTCAATGTCGTTGCCTTTACCATAGGCGGATTTAAGGTGCATTGGTATAGCTTAATGTATGTTACAGCCCTTTTGCTCGCACTTTTCATCGCTAAAATTTTCGTAAAGCGCGACAAGATAGACATTAGCGACAAAATGCTTGACAGCTATTTCCTTTGGGTAGAACTTGGCGTGATATTAGGCGCGCGCATAGGCTATATACTCATTTATGACGCTCACACGGCTTGGTATTTGGCGCGTCCGTGGCAGATTTTCAACCCCTTTGACATAAATGGCAACTTTGTCGGCATTCGCGGAATGAGCTATCACGGCGCTGTGGTAGGCTTTTTGCTCTCTACTATCTTTTTTTGTAAATTCTACAAGCAAAATATATGGCGTTATTTGGATTTAGTCGGCATTAGTGTGCCTTTGGCTTACACTTTTGGGCGCATAGGCAACTTTTTAAACCAAGAACTTTTCGGGCGCGAAACGGATATGCCGTGGGGGATTTTCGTTGATGGCGCACTCCGCCACCCTTCGCAGCTTTATGAAGCCTTTTTGGAGGGCGTTGTGGTGTTTTTCGTGGTGTTTTTCGCCCGTAAATTCAAGCATTTTGAAGGGCAACTCATCGTGGTGTATCTCATCAGCTATGCCCTAGCTCGTTTTGTGTGTGAATTTTTCAGACAGCCAGACTTTCAACTCGGTTTTATCGCCCTAAATTTCACTATGGGGCAGATTTTAAGCCTGATAATGCTCGCAGGCGCACTGCTTTTGTGGCTTTATCTTAAAAAAGCAAGCAAAGCGCATTGACATTGAATGCTTTTGTATGCTATAATACTACAAATTTATACAAAAAAAAGGATAAAAAATGAGTTCAGTCGTTCAGTTTAGAATGGATAGTGATGAGAAAGAAACTTTTGAGTTTTTACTCAAAAATATGGGGCTTGACATAGGCACAGCTTGCAGAATGTTTGCCACAAAGGTTATCAACACGGGTTCAATTCCCTTTGAAATAAACACAAATATCGACCCAAGCACCATTATGACAAAGGCGAATTTAAAGGCGTATAAAAATGCGAAAAAAGAGTTAGAAATGGGCGAGGCTATAAGCCTTGAAGAATTAAAGACAAAATATGACATATAAACTTAAAACAAGTAAAGTTATCGATAAATTCCTTGATAAGCACAAGGATTTAGCCCCCAAAATCATCGAAAAATTAGAAATTCTCGCTAAAAATCCTTACGAAAACAGCCTTGATATAGCCAAACTCATCGGTTATGACAAACACTACCGCCTACGCATAGGCAAATATCGCTTGCTTTATGAAATCATAGACGAACAAATCCTTATCTACGCCTATGACATAGATAGCAGAGGCGATATTTATAACAAATAAAGCTAAATTTGTTACTTTTTTACTTTTTTCTCAATTTTTTTGAAATTTAATTGAAATTTAATGATATTTAAATTATAATACGCCTATGAAATTTCAAATTTTTCACAAGGAGTAACGATGAGTCAGCTTATCGAAGGTTTTTTAGGGCGAAGCATCGAGGGTAAAAAGAGCAAAATGCCAGCGCGTCTTGATTTTATCCAAAGTGCTACGGGGCTTTTTCTCGGGCTTTTTATGTGGTTGCATATGTTTTTTGTATCCACGATTTTAGTCAGCGAGGAATTTTTCAACTCAGTGGTTCATTTTTTGGAGCTACGATTTGTCTATGACAATCCCATTATGAGCTACATAACTTCGTTTCTAGCCGCCTGTGTGCTGATAATTTTTATCATTCACGCGGGGCTTGCGATGCGTAAATTTCCTATCAATTTTAGGCAGTTCCAAATTCTACGCACTCACACGAAGATGATAAAGCACGAGGACACGACTTTGTGGTGGGTGCAAGCATTCACGGGCTTTGTAATGTTCTTTTTAGGCTCAGCTCACCTCATCATCATCATCACAAACGCCGACAAAATCAGCGGTGCGATGAGTGCGGACAGGGTTATCAACCACTTTATGTGGGCGTTTTATATCGTGTTGCTTATCTGCGTGGAGCTACACGGTAGCATAGGACTTTACCGCCTTTGCGTGAAATGGGGTTGGTTTGAGGGCAAAGACGCCAAAACAAGCCGCAAAAAACTCAAAACAGCTAAATGGGTAATCAGCGTGTTTTTCCTAGCACTTGGCGCATTGAGCCTTGCTGCTTTCATCAAAATCGGCTTATCAGCCTAAATTTAAGGATATGGAGTAAGATATGAATATACAATACAGCGATGCCTTAGTTATAGGCGGTGGTTTAGCGGGTTTAAGAGCGGCGATTGAAGTGGCAAAGAGCGGGCAAAGCGTAACACTTTTAAGCATTTGCCCTGTAAAACGCTCGCACTCAGCAGCCGTGCAAGGCGGTATGCAAGCAAGCCTTGCTAACAGCGTTAAGGGTGAGGGAGATAACGAAGATGTGCATTTTGCCGACACAGTAAAAGGCTCTGACTGGGGTTGCGACCAAGAAGTGGCAAGAATGTTTGCCCAAACTGCACCAAAAGCAGTTAGAGAGCTTGCAGCGTGGGGCGTGCCTTGGACTAGGGTTACCAAAGGACCTAGAAGCGTTGTCATCAACGCTGAACGCACCACGATAGAAGAAAAAGAAAGCGCACACGGACTCATCAACGCTCGCGATTTTGGTGGCACGAAAAAATGGCGAACCTGTTTCATCGCCGATGCGACAGGGCATTGTATGCTTTATGGCGTGGCAAATGAAGCCATCAAAAATCAAGTTAAAATCATCGACAGAATGGAAGCCGTGCGCGTAATGCACGATGGCAAACGCTGCTTGGGCGTGATTGCAAGAGATTTGACAAACGGACAGCTCATCGCCTTTGTCGCTCGTGGCACGATGATAGCCACAGGCGGTTATGGTAGAGTGTATAAGCAAACCACAAACGCCGTGATTTGCGAGGGAACGGGCGCAGCCATAGCCCTTGAAACGGGACTTTGTCGACTTTCAAATATGGAAGCGGTGCAGTTTCACCCAACCCCTATCGTGCCAAGTGGCATTTTGCTGACTGAGGGTTGTCGTGGGGATGGCGGAATTTTGCGCGATGTTGATGGCTACCGCTTTATGCCAGATTATGAGCCAGAGAAAAAAGAGCTTGCAAGCCGCGATGTCGTAAGCCGTAGAATGATGGAACATATCCGCAAGGGCAAGGGCGTAAAAAGCCCTTATGGAGACCATTTGTGGCTTGATATTTCGATTTTAGGGCGAGCGCACATTGAAAAGAATTTACGCGATGTGCAAGACATTTGCAAAACTTTTAACGGCATAGACCCTGCTGATGAGGGCGAAAAGGGCTGGGCGCCCGTGCTACCTATGCAGCATTATTGTATGGGCGGCATTCGCACCAAGCCAAACGGCGAAAGTCAGTGGCTTAATGGGCTTTTTGCTTGTGGCGAAGCGGCGTGCTGGGATATGCACGGCTTTAACCGCTTAGGCGGAAATTCCTGCGCTGAAACTGTCGTGGCTGGTATGATAGTGGGTGATTATTTTGCTGATTATTGCAAAAACAATGGCGAAAAAATCGACACAAATTTAGTTAAAAAATATCTCTCACAAGAGTATGATTATCTTAAAAGCCTTGTCAGCAAGACAGGCAAGCACAATGTCTTTGACATTAAAAACAAGATGAAAGAGCTTATGTGGGAAAAAGTGGCGATTTTTAGGACGGGCAAAACCCTGCAAGAAGCCGTTGATGAGCTTGAAACTCTTTACAAAGAGTCCCTTGATGTCAAGGTGCATTGCAAGGAGCTTGATTGCGCTAACCCCGAGTTAGAGGAGGCTTACCGCGTGCCAAGAATGCTTAAAGTCGCACTTTGCGTAGCCAAAGGCGCGCTACTTCGCACAGAAAGCCGTGGGGCGCATTATAGAGAGGATTATCCAAAGCGCGATGATGAAAAGTGGATGAAACGCACCAACACCTTTTGGGTAGAGGGCGAAACTTCGCCACAAGTGGAGTATGAGGAGCTTGACATTATGAAAATGGAAATGCCCCCAGCATTCCGCGGATACGGCGCCAAAGGCAATATCATCGAAAACCCACTCAGTGCCAAACGCCAAGCAGAGGTTGATGAAATCACAGCCAAAATGCAACAAGAGGGCAAAAACCGCTATGAAATTCAAGACGCGCTAATGCACTATGAGCTTCAAGCCAAATACAAAGCCCCAAATCAAAGAACAGGAGTTGATTATGAGTAGAAAACTAACGATTAAGGCGTTTAAATATAACCCTTTAAGCAAAATTTCAAAGCCGTATTTTGCTACTTATGAGCTTGAAGAAACGCCCTTTATGACGGTGTTTGTGTGCCTAACTCAAATTCGTGAGAAATTTGATGCGGATTTGAGCTTTGACTTTGTTTGTCGGGCGGGTATTTGCGGAAGCTGCGCGATGATGATAAACGGCACACCAAAGCTTGCTTGCAAAACGCTCACAAAGGACTACAAGGACGGCGTTATCGAGCTTATGCCCCTGCCTGCGTTTAGGCATATCAAGGATTTGAGCGTCAATACGGGCGAGTGGTTTGAGGGTATGTGCAAGCGCGTTGAAAGCTGGGTGCATAACGAAAAAGAAGTTGATATAAGCAAACTTGAAGAAAAAATCGAACCAGCCGTAGCTGATGAGACTTTCGAGCTTGACAGGTGCATAGAGTGTGGCATTTGCCTTGCAAGCTGCGCTACCAAGCTAATGCGCCCAAATTTCATCGGCGCGACAGGGCTTTTGCGCACGGCTCGCTACTTGCAAGACCCGCACGACCACAGAAGCGTGGAGGATTTTTACGAGCTTGTGGGCGATGATGATGGCGTTTTTGGCTGTATGAGCTTGCTTGCTTGCGAAGACAACTGCCCAAAAGAACTGCCTTTGCAAAGCAAAATCGCCTATATGCGCCGCCAACTTGTCGCTCAAAAGTGCAAAGACTAAAAGCGGCTTATTTTTGGCTTTTTGTGGAGTGTTTGTTGCGGTTATATACGCCTAAGTATGCGTTTCAAGCTACACTCCACAATCAAAAAATAGGATTTTCGAGTGTCAAAACAGCTTTCATCGCTCGTCCTTTTTTAAAAATGCCACATTGTAGCTTAGAAATCTTAACAAAATTATTATTTTGTTTTGCTTGAATTTACTTCCCATTCTTTGATTTGGGCTATCAAAGGGGCTAAATCATAGGCTTTGATTTTGTTTTCCATTGTTTGCAAATACTCGTCTATATTTTCAGGCGTTAAAATATGCGTGCCGTTTGCTATGGCGTCAATTTGCATTGAATTCATATCTATATTATGATGTGTTAAATTATTATAATTAGTTAATGTATCTGGGTAGTCAGTGTCATCAAAACCATAAATTTTAGCATTTTTATACTTTACACTCTCCATTACAAACCACTTAAACATTTCTTTGTATTCTGTGTAAAATTGATTTGCTGTGCGTCCGTTATGATATTCAAGTGGCATTTTATAAAAAAGTCTTTGATATGGTGGAATAATAAAATAAAAATTGATTTGCGGATTTTCACTAACAAATTTAAAGATATAATTTTGGCTTATCCCTTCCATCTTTTTTTTGTCATAGGATGGTAAGATTTCATTTTTTTCTATGATTTTAAGGTATCTTGCAGCTTCATTTTTCATATAATCTGTCCAAGAATCAAAGCCATTAAACTGGTCTCGAGCGTATTGATACCATTGAAGTAATGTTTCTAGATTGTTTTTGCCTATACACTTTTCTTGTTTGCTCCATTTTATTGCACATAGGGCAAATTTTGCATTCAAATAAAATTCGTATTTTCTAACAAACGCATTATCTTCATAAAATTCTGGTTTAATTGAAATGTTTTGGATATTTACTAATGCAAAACTATCGATAGAATATATCAAAGATTGTATTGTTTTGCGTTTTAAAATATAACTAAGGACGATACTTCTATCTTCAAATGAGCTGCCACAAAGAGATAAATTTACCCATTTACCACCTAATTTTTCGCCTGCTTCTTTTGCCGAAGTGTTTTCAAGCATAGAAGTGCCTAAAATCACGCTATCAAAGTCCGTAAAATCGATAATCCCGCGCGCTTGAATTCGCATATCGCTGTGGTAAGTTTGCTCCCTAAATAAGGGCTTATGAAAAAACATAAAAGGGTCATAAAGCCACAACAAAGCACACAAGGCAAGAAAACAAAGCGGCAAACCTATATAAGCAAAACACGCAAAAATCAAAGCAAATCTTTTATACACGCTCATCAAAATCCTTAAAAGTTAAAGTAAATAAAAGGCGAGTAGGCATTTTGCCCTGTTAATGCCAAAAAGAGCAGCCACACGCTTGCGTAAAAAAGCACCACACTCACTACAAATTTCACAAAAACTCCGCCGCCTTTAAGCCAAATTTTCTTGCTAAAAACCCTTGCTACAATGCTAAATTCAAAGGCTTTTGAGTGGAAATTTTGCATAAATTCAAAGGAATTTTTACAAAAAACGCACATCAAAATTGCGATGATGATATAAGCAAATGTCCTATCCGTGCCATCTATGCTTTTTAAAAGTTGATTTGCCTTATATGCTTTTTGTGGCAAATCTACCCACACAATCCCAAACATAGCTTTGAGTAAATTTAAAGCGCCTTGCAGGTTTTCAGCTCTAAAAAACACCCAAGCTATGCTTACGAAGTTAAAGGTAAGAAACCAGCAAAGGACTTTGTAGCTTTTTGTTTGCATAAATTTAACGAAAGCATTTGTTTTGTCAAGTCCTTGATAAAACCACGAGTAAATGCGCTGTGCCATCATAGCCAAAGCGTGCAAAATCCCCCAAATGACAAAGCCCCAGCCAGCGCCGTGCCATACTCCGCTTAAAAAGGCTACGATAAATAAATTTCGTAAATTCAAAATTTTACTCACACGGTTGCCGCCAAGTGGAATGTAAAGGCATTCACGCAAAAAACGCCCCAAAGTGATATGCCATCTACGCCAAAATTCAGCTATGTTTAAGGACTTGTAAGGTGAGTTGAAGTTGAGCGGCAACATAATGCCAAACATAAGTCCCAAGCCTATCGCCATATCACAATACCCGCTAAAATCAAAGTAGAGTTGAAAGGTGTAAGATAGGCTTGTCGCCCAGCTTTCGGCTATGTTGAGATACTCGCCCTTTTCTACCACGCTAAAACCAGCATTTGCCCATTTAGCAAAGCTATCGGCGATAAAGGCTTTTTTGAAAAGCCCGATTGAGAAAATGAAAATGCCTTTGGCTAGGAATTCGTAATTTATCGTTTGTTTTTCTTTGGCGATTTTGGCAAATTGTGGCATCATTTCTCTGTGATGCACGATAGGACCTGCGATGAGTTGAGGAAAAAAGCTGATAAAAAGGGCATAGTCGATAAAATTCATATTTAAATTTTCATTCAGCTCGCCTTTTGTGTATTTGTAGCAATCAAACAAAAAAGCAATTTGCTGAAAGGTTACAAAAGACAAAGCCAAAGGCAAAAGAATATGCGGCAAGGGTATGTCAAAGTCTAAATGCGCAAGCTTTGCAAAGGTGTTGAAATTTTCTAAGAAAAAATCAGTGTATTTGAAAAAGCCGAGCAAGCAAAGGTTGAAAATAACGCCGATGATGAAGTAAAATTTAGATGAGAGATGAAATTTAGGCTTTAAATGAGTTTGATTTGTGTTTTTTAGTGTGCTTTGATTTGACGGGTTATCGCCCCCCCCCCCCCCCCCCC
>OIYR01000679.1_pt1 | contig 18578 bp, 8 predicted proteins | sample 1588221 | NCBI WGS metagenome assembly OIYR01 (sample SAMN03283292) | human gut metagenome | biome: human-associated habitat; material: feces | host: Homo sapiens | place: Peru | collected 2012 | reverse complement strand
GGTTCCAGTTTTCTGAGAGCTTTCCGGCAGAAACATTGATGCCATTCCACTGGATGTTACCACCCGATTTCTCGATAACACCGATGTGCACAGTTGGCTCGTCAGTAAACATGCTCTTCACGAAATAAGCATCCGGCTTGGGCTGAAGAGAAAGGTCGAACACACCCTGGTTCCATCCCTTGACTGGCCATCCCATGCTCTCGCCCAGGTAATCGATGGCGCCCCAATAGGCAAGACCAATCACCTTGTCACGGTCCATCTCGTAGAAGTTAGGACCCATGGCTGCCACACTTGCCTCACTCTGATAGAAGGTTTTCTCCGGATAGCGCTTGCTGTCGCCAGGGAAATACATGTAACGATAGTTATATGAATTCACCTCTGTCTCTATTGCCAGATCGGCTGGGATGGAATCCGTCTCCAGGTTGCGATAACGCGGATGCATCGCCACGGTGGTGAGTCGGGTATCGTCATAACGGTGCAGCAACTCCTTCTGGATTTTATAGGCGGTAACGCCCCAATCATTGAAAGGCAGATTGCTGTATTGCTGCAACTCGTTACCCAGACTCCAAAGGATAACCGAAGGATGGTTTCTATCTCGCTTTACCCATTCCGGAATGTCTTTCTGCCAAAGGCTCTCCCACTCCACTCTGCCGCCGGCATACTGAGTAAGCCATTTGTCGTAAAGTTCATCCACCACCAGGATGCCATACTTATCGCAGAGCTTCAGGAAATCCTCGCTGTATGGATTATGAGAAGAGCGGATATGGTTCATGCCGAACTCCTTGATCAGCTTGAGTCGCTTCTCGATGGCACGAGGATAGGCAGCAGCACCCAGGGCACCGAGGGTATGATGATTGGCATAGCCCTTCAGCAAGACCTTCTTGCCATTCACCAGCAAACCCTTCTGCGGAACGATTTCGATGGTGCGCACGCCAAACTGTTCTTTAATCTGATCAGCCACCTTTCCATCCTGATTATAGAGTGTCACCTCGGCAGTATATAAATAAGGTGTATCTGGCGACCACAGTTGGACGTTCTCCAGAGAGATGGCAGGCAACTCATATTCTCTATCACGCCATTTGGCATTGAAATCGATGTTATTCTTCTGTTGAGCCACCACCTTGCCATCGGCATCCAGAATACGAACCTCTACAGGAATAACAGCCTTTCCCTGTCCCTTAGCCAGCTTCTGCTGGTTGATGATATTCGCCTGGATCTTTACCTCCTTGTTATCCACGGTACGGATAAAGAGTGGATGGCGAGGAAAGAAAAGGTCCTTGTCGGTGATGATGAGATTGACATCACGATAGAGACCGGCACCCGTAAACCAGCGGGAATTATTAGGATTGCGGGTATCTGCCTTGACGGTTATCTCGTTAGCCTCGCCCCATTTCAGGAGCTTGCTCAGGTCGATATCAAAACCAAGGTAACCATAATCGGTACCTCCGATACGCTGACCATTGAGATAAACATCTCCTACCAGCATGATGCCCTGGAAGTCGAGCACGATGCGCTTTCCCTTCCATTCATCTTTCGGAGTCAACTGATAGCGATACCAGCCAATGCCCATCTCCTTGAATCCACGCGGACTCAATCGGCTGCGCACGTTGCTTCCGGCATCACTATTGTCAGGACGTTCGCTGGCATCAGGAGCCACCCAATCCTGACCGATCAGGAAGTCGTGGGGAAGATTCACCACCTCATCACCGCTCTGAGTAGCTTTCAACTCATCTATATTCTTCACATCTCCGCGATGGAACTGCCATCCCTGGTTGATGCTGATTGTATCGCGAACCGCCGCTTCTGCCGAAAGGGTACCCATCAAAGGCAAACCTGCCATCAGCAAAGAGGCGAAAAGTATAGTCTTCTTATTCATTTCAAATTCATTTTTTAATTTCCGTCTGGCTTGGTTACATCCTGATTCACGGATGGATACCACACGAATTGATTGAAATCATCTGGCTGGGCAGGATTGTAGTCTTTCCAGTCACTGCGTAGATACTTCACGATAGGCAGATTGAGCTGCTTCATTCCCATTACCACCATCTTTGCCACCTCGTAGGCTCCGTATGGATTGAAGTGGGTGTTATCCTCCAGAGCCTTAGTCTGTTTGGGATAAGTATTTGCCGGATAGTGAACCAGCGATTTCTTGCTGTTCTCATAACCCAAAGTCTCGAAGAAAGTGCGGGTCATATCGTGAAGTTCAATGACAGGAACATCCTCTCTCTTTGCCACAGCTCTCATGGCATCAGGATAATCCTGATGAGTCTCCTGAATCTTGCTATGGGTAGCCTCATCGAAGAAGCGACGCTGAGTAGGAGTTACGAAGAGGATGTTGCCACCCTTCTTGCGGACCTCATCGATGAACTTCTTCAGATTATAAGAGAAGTTATACCAGGCACCACTGCCTGCAGACTTCTCCTTCTGGTCGTTATGTCCGAACTCACAAATCACGTAGTCGCCCTTCTTCATCATCGCCAGCACCTTGTCCAGACGGTTGGAAGCAAGGAAGGAACCTGCTGTCAATCCGCTTTCGGCATGGTTTGAGATAGCCACCTCCGGACCGAACCAACGGGTAACCATCTGCCCCCAGGAAGCGTATGGCTCTGTAAACTGATCTACTACCGTAGAGTTGCCGCAGAGGAAAACGGTGGTGGTTTCAGCAGGAGCCGGTTCTACCTTGATGCTCTTTACTGCTGGAGCTGCCCCTGTAAACTCCAGGGTCAGCTTCTCATCCCAGGTAAACGTCTCCTTCTCGCGAGGTTTGATTTTTACGTTCATTTTATCGGTAATATAAGGAGAACGCTTGTTCACGATGAAGGAGAAAGTCTTGAACTCCCCCTTCCCGGTACTCACCTCATCGAGCATCAGTCTTCGGTTCTCGGCACGAACCACAGTCTTGCCTGCTTTCTTCTTAGAACCGAGCACCACGGTGACCTTATAGTTGCCATCCGCCACCTTCACGGAATAGAAGAAAGGCGCATTGCTCTTTGCCTTTGGAGCTGCCACGATGTCATATCCCTGCCCCTTCTCTGCGGAATAAACAGGCTGCACCTTGGTCATATCAATATCAAAACTCTGGGCATTGGTTCCAACCATAGAGGCCAGAGCCAAAAGAGCTGTTACAAAAATATATTTTATCTTCATCTGATGATATCTTTATTGATTGTAAATTATCATTTTACTTCAGATACTTAGCCAATGGGCTCTTCATCTTCTTCAAGCCCTTAGCCACGCACTTGGCATTGTGCTGGGCACCCTTCAGACTGGTGTGGGTATGATCCTTCTTGTAATAAGCCTTCACCTTCTCCTTGCCTATCTTATCGTATGAATCGGCAGCGATGTTGTGGAGGTCGAGGAAGGCAACGCCCGTCTCAGCTACCACCTCACGATACCATTTTCCATAGCTATCGTTGCGGCGCTCCATTTTTCCGTTAGGCCACTCGTTGCGAGGAGTCAGGGAAACGAGGATTGGGGTAGCTCCCTTCTCTCGCACATCCTGAATAAACTTTTTCAGATACCAGCCGAAGGAATAAACCACTTCATACTGCTTGCTCTCTTCCATCTGATAAACATGACAGGTATCCTTGGCACAAGGAATGGAACCACGCATCTTCTTATCGGTCAAGGAACAGATGTCGTTGTGTCCGAACTCGATGAGCACGTAGTCGCCCGGCTGAAGACTGTTATATACCTTATCCCATCTTCCCTCATTGAGATAAGAACGGGAACTGCGACCTGCCTTGGCAGCATTCACACAGGTAATCTTCTTAGGATTGAAGATGGTGTAAGCCTGAGATCCCCAGCCCCACATGCCGTCTTCATCCTTATCGGCATTCTTCACGGTACTGTCGCCTGTGAAGAAGACGACCGGTTTGCCCGGTTCGCGCTTGAAATTCTCTACCGGCAGAGCCACATTGATCATCATTGCCTGCAAAGGAGCCAGATTCGGGTCCTTACTCTCAGCCAATCCCTCAGCAGCCGAACGGGCATTCATCATCGCGCCGAAGCGGGAGGTATGGATATGGTCTGTGAAGAAATGATATTTCTCCTTCCAATGACCATAGCTATCGAGCTTGGCTGCCGAAATCTCGTTCAGATCTACGAAAGGAACTCCTTCCTGCTCAGCCACCTGCTTTGCCCACAAGCCGAAAGTCTTGTTCACACGGACAATCTTATCGTTTTCATCGTAGGCATCACGTGGAGTCAGCGACATCAGGATAGGATGAGCACCCAGCGCCTTGCAGTCGTTGATGTATTTGCGCATGTATTCACCGTAAGTATAAACAGTCTCCTTCACGCCAGTCTCCTTGATGGTGACATTGAGCGAATCCTTGCCGATGCCAGGGATGCTGGCACGTGCTCTGCCACTATCGTATGGACCATTGTCGTTATGACCGATGGAGATAATCACCCAGTCACCAGCCTTGATGCCCTTGCGCACATCCGGCCAAAGACGGTTGTAGAAGGTACGGCTGCTCATACCTCCAAGCGCCTGGTTTTCTACCGTAATCTTGTTGGCATCAAAGAACTCATGCTCGTAGTATCCCCAACCCCACTGACCGTTATTACCATTACCCAGTGTGCCATTGCGCATCGTTGAGTTACCTATCAGGAAGAGTACCGGATTATTGCCCTTGCGACTGGTTCCCGGTTGGATTCGGGCGGTCATCGCCTTGTTCAGGCTATCTACGGTATTGTCGATAACCTTATTGACATCTTCCATCGGCTTTGCCACCTGGGCAAAGGAAGCTGTAGTTGCCGCCATCAATGAGAAGGCTAATAATATTCTTTTCATATCCTTTATCGCTTTAAATCTTATATTCTCTGTATTTCCTTATATCTTAATAAACGTATCAGATACATCTCTATTTTGTCAGAATCTCTTTTTTTATTTCAAATTCTTATTTCTGAATCTTTTCTGCATGATCGGGCAGATAATACCCCAGATGCGGAGGCTGGTTATAGCCTACATTCTGCCAAGCCACTCCCATCCGATAGATATGGTCGTGCATCAGGGTTGGAACCCGATAGTCCGTAGGGATATTGGTGGTGAAGATATTGAGATGCGAGGCATCGCTCTTATCCCAATAGATGACTTCCTCTCGCCAGTCGCCGAAGAGATCTGCCTGTAGATTAGGAGTCGCCTTCGACCAGTTGCAACTCACCGAGTTGCCCATCTCATACTGTTGCTTGCCATTGCTCAAAGGCAACGCTATCGCTTCCTTTCCGTTCCATTTCTGGAGATAAGGAGGGAAATGAGGAGGACGACCATTTGCCAGAAGTTCATCCTGCAAGTCACCATCCCAATAGATTCGGAAGTTCATTGCCGGCATTCTGGAAACAGCTCTGAAACTCGTTTTCTCATTACTTCCGAAATGATCAGTTTCATGATTCTTCTTATAGGATAAAGATGTTTCTGCCAAAACAGTCTTACCCTTGATATCTCTTACAACAGGAGCATCCGAACACCAAAGTTCATATCCCCGATGCTGGGCATCGATATCAGCAGCCAATCCTCTTCCGGTATCATCTTTATCGAGTGTACGGAACAGGATTTCGCCTGTTCGTGCATCCCGCAGATCAGAACCGTAGGGATATTCTTCGTGTACCATATAATATTCCAATCCCGGTCGGTCGGGATCCAGATCAGCAAGATGCTGCGCATCGCCATGTCCCAATCCGGTAGAATACAACAAGGTTCCATCATGGTTGATGGCTGCAGAACCGTATGTGATTTCGTCACGTCCGTCTCCGTCAACATCGCCCACAGCCAGACTGTGCGCTCCCTGGGCATAGGCAGTTGCCTTACATCCATGAGCTTTCTTCAGTACCTTTCCATTGGCATCGGTTACCTTCCAGTCGTTAGGAGTCAGCGAAGCATGGAGCCATTTGGTCTTGAGTTCCTTTCCGTCGAAATCTACCGCCCAGAGATAAGAGCGGGTATAATAGCCACGGCACATCACGGCACTTGGCTGCTTGTCGGCACCCTCCAGGAATGCCACACCGGCAAGGTATCGCTCGCCACGGTTGCCATAGTTGTTCTTATCGCCCCAGACTGAAGAATAGGCAGGGAATCCGTTCTCCAGATGCTCTTCCTCTTCCACCTGCCGGCCTGTACCGAAGGCTCGGTTGGGCTGATACCAGATGGTATGCATCGCCTTTCCGGTTTCGCCATTAAAGACTGTAAGCAGTTCGGGACCTGCCATAATGCGACCTCTCGAATTGCGATAATCGGCAGCATTGTCCAGTTCTCGGATTCCGGCATCCGTAGCCGCATCGCTCACAAACTTTCCCTTGGCATCTACCGAACCCGTCGATGTCTTGCAGATCATCTCCGCCTTGCCATCGCCATCGAAATCATAGACTAGGAACTGGGTATAGTGAGCACCGGCACGGATATTCTTACCCAGATTGATGCGCCAGAGTTGGGTTCCATCCAGCTTATAGCAGTCGAAGATGACCTCTCCCGTATAGCCGTCATGCGAATTGTCATGCGAATTGGTTGGATCCCATTTCAGGATGATTTCATATTCTCCATCCCCATCCACATCGCCCACGCTACAGTCGTTGGGGGTATATTCGTAGGATTTTCCATCGGGAGTGACACCGCCGGCAGGACGGTTGATGGACAGGGAGCGATAGAGATCGTTCCATGGCTTCACCGCCTTCGAAACTTCTCTTTCAGCCGGAGCATCCATTCTGGGTTCTTTCTGATAAGTGATGATCCGATAGGTATTGGCAGAGGAACCTTTCCGGTCTGTATAATTGGTCAGCTTCACCTGATGGGCGATAATCTTTCCATCCCTCTCCACATCGAAGCATACGTGTTTGCTATCCGTACCCAGCAATCGCCAACTGAGGAAGATTCCCTGGTTCTGGGCAGGCAAAGCCACCAAGCCACGGTCCAGCTTCTCCATCTGCGATAGCGGAGTCTGTCCTTGTGCATGGAGATGAGAGCAGGGAGCCATACTCAGCACCATACTCATCATCGGAAATAACATTTGTTTGATTTGCATGATGATAGTTGTTTAAAAAAAGAGCGATACCTTCTACCGAGAGAAAGATACCGCTCTTCAACATATAATCATTAACCTATCCTATAGATATTCGATTAGTATCCAGGATTCTGCATCTTCTCCTTCTCCTCGTTGCTCAGGGAAGCACCATTCGCATTGGTGATACCGTCGAGGAATGACTGAGGAATTGGACGATAATAATGCTTGGCTGGATCAAACTTGCCCTGTCCGCCAGTGGAAGCATCACTAAACGCATTCCAACGAGCCTCCAAAGTCTTGGTACGAGCCAGATCTTCCCAACGCTGACCTTCACCTATCAACTCTCGTGTACGCTCATCCAAGAGGAAACACATGAACTTATCATAGTCGGATGTCAATTTCAAAGCTTCGTAGATTGGCTGTTCAACCTTAGAGTTGAGCACATCCTCAATACCATTCAGATGCATATTACTCTCAGTAGAAGCTGTAGTCTCGGCAATGTTGTTTGACTCATAATAAGTATTTTCCTCTGTATAGATAGAACCCTCGGCAGAGAATCCACCACCCTTTCCTGTACAAGCAGAGTTCTTCTTATAAGCCTGTCCACCATCACGGCTGATAGAGCGGTCCTCGCCAGCCTTGTAACCAGCACGGTCACGTACCATATTCAGGTAAGTGATGGCATTTCCATAATCCTTCTTGCGGATATAAGCCTCAGCTACCATCAGGACATCGTCGGCAGAACGGGCAATGATGGCATCACGGGTTCCGAACTGTGACGCGATAGATTCACGGGCACCGTCACGGAACTTGCTCAAAGCCACGCTTCTGTTATGAATACTACCCAAAGTGTAATAGTTGCCTGAACGTTCGGCAGCATTGCTCTGTGTATTGAAGCTAAAAGGCTGACCGGCATAATAACGTACGAAGGTATGCTGTGGGGTGAGTTTGCCATTCTTCAATACATAATCCTCAGACTTATTCTCTGTGCCATCAGCATTCAATGCAGGAGTGAAACGAGTGTCACCAGGATTATTGACGATATACTTGATACCAATCTCACCTCCCTTGAAACGATGCTCACCAGGATCTGATTCAGTAGGAACCTTCACATCGTCAGGATAATACTCAGGGTGTGCCTTGTATATATCATCTGTAATCTCCAACTTACCAGTTTCCTTATTCTTCTTGGTGGTAATCCAGTAAGGAGCACCATCCGTATAATTGGAACCATACTTGGTGATGAATGACTTCCAGAAACGGGAATCATTCACACGGTCAAATACCTGCATAGAATATTCTGTAGCACTGACGTATGAGAACTCACGACCTCCAGAAATGTCACGCTTACAACCAGCCATGTTCTGATAAATGGATGGATAGTAGAGGTGGAACTGGTTGCCGAAGCGACCACGTGTGCTGGCCCCATCGTTGGAGAACTGTGCAGCAAGAACCACCTCGCTAACTTGCTCATTGGCACCATTAGGCTCTGTATAATCCCACAGTTCCTGGAAGTTCTGGCACAATGGGTGGGCAGCAATTACTTCCTTACCATACTTGATGACAGCATCCAGGTCGGCATCCTTGTACTGAGCATTCCAGCCATCATGCAATTCAGAGGCACGATAAAGATGAGCCTTTGCCAGGAAATGGGCAGCAGCCGACTTAGTAAGGCGACCAACCTGCTTTCCTTCTGGAGATTCAGGCAACAATTCGTATGCCTTCTGAAAATCAGAAATAATCTGGGCAAAGCACTCTTCCTCGCTATTACGAGTATAAGTATAATTAATCTTACCATTGCTTGGCTCCAGCTTCAAAGGCACACCTCCATACTGCTTTACCAGTTCGAAATAAGCAAAAGCACGGAGGAAGTAACCCTCACCCAAACGGTTGTTGTAAGTGCTCACCTTCTCACCATAATATAATGGAGTATTCTGGATGACAAGATTGGCTGGTTCTACAAGACCATACATATTGTCCCACAATGGCTGGTTGGCAGCAGTTTCACCCGAGTTCAGGTCGGTGCTGTATGCATTATAAGAGGTGATGTTGTTAGCACCACTGGTAAACTCATCGATACCCATACCGTAAAGGTAAATACCCCAGATATAGTTATACTTAAACTTCAACTTCTGGTAAGCACCTTTAACCAAGTCGTCAATACCTTCCTTGGTCTGAAAATATGCCGTACCCTTCTCTGTAATCAGCTTCTCGTCAAGGAACGAATCGCTGCAAGAAGTGACTGTTCCTAAAGTTGCACCGGCAATCAGTGTTGCATATAATATTTTGTTTGTCTTCATGATGTATCTGTATTTAGAATCCAATGTTTAATCCGATAACCCAGCTCTTGATGGTTGTACCTGAACCGTAAGAAGTTGAGTTGTTATCATAACTCAAGAGGTCGGTATCAAGCCACTTGCACTTCTTGTAAATGGTGAATGGGTTCATGGCCTGAACATAAACCTTTAGGTTACTCATACCCATTTTGCTTGTGATCTTCTTAGGGAATGTATAACCCAGAGAGATATTACGCATCTTGATGTAAGAACCATCCTGATAATTCATTGAGCCAGAAAAAGTATCAGCGTTCTGACCCTGAGAGCCAGGAGAGTAATACTCAGCATCCTCATTGATGTCCTTAATCCAATAATCCACATCACGCATAGCATACATACCTCCAAGAGTCTCAGCACCCTTGGCTACAGTAAACTTCCATCGTGCATAGATGAAGCAGGAAAGTTCAAAGTTCTTGTAGCTGAATGTGTTATGCCAACCACCAGACCAACGAGGACGAACCTTACCTACAATCTGACGGTCATTTGCATCAATCTTACCATCAGGATTTACATCCTTCACCTTGATCTGACCAGGTTTACGACCAAACTTGGCAGCTTCATCAGCCTCCGAAGACTTCCAGATTCCATCATATACATAGTCGTAGTAAACACCAATTTCCTCACCTACGAAGAGACGGTCGTTTACATTCTTTTCTACACCATTATTCAACTTATCCACGCGGTTGCGGTCGATGGTCCAGGTCAAACTGGTGTTCCATTCGAAATCCTTAGTCTTCACAGGAATGGCATTCAACTGCAAATCAACACCCCAACCGGAAGTCTCACCTACATTGGCAAATGTGCTGGTATAACCTGTAAGTGAAGGTATGGTAGTAGCCAGAATCAGATCGGTAGTCTTGTTGTGATAGTAGTCAACACTACCGCTGATACGGTTGTTGATGAAGCCGAAGTCGAGACCTACGTTCCACTGCTTGGTCTTCTCCCAACCCAGGTCGAGGTTCGCCATCTTGTTCGGATTCTTGGCAGAAGCATCAGAAGGCAAGTAACCTACAGTAGGATCCATGCTACCCCATGCATAGTAGTTGCTCTGTACAGCACCCTGTGTGGCATAAGCACTAACTGCATAGTTACCGGAAATACCATAACCCAGACGAAGTTTCAAATTGCTTATGAAATCAGCCTTCTGCATAAACTTCTCCTGATCAATACGCCAACCAAGAGCTACAGATGGGAAGGATGCCCACTTATGACCAGCAGACAGCTGGGAAGCACCATCGGAACGAACACTGGCTGTCAGCATATACTTATCTGCATAGGTATAGTTCACACGAGCCATGTAGGAAGCAAGCGAAGTTTCTGTCAGGCCAGTAGAATAAGCCTGTGGATTTCCCAATGAACTTGTGTTCCACCAAAGTTCATCTGCACTCGCTACAAAAGCCTTGATATTACCATTCTCTGAATGATAGCTAGATGCACTCTGCAGGAGGGTAACACCAATACGATGGTTCTTGGCAATGGTCTTGTTGTAGTAAACCAGATTATCGAGCGTCCAAGACACCTTATTGGATGGATTGTATTGAGCTATGTTTCTGCCATCTCCATTGATACCATCAGCTGCATTGGCAATACCCAGGCGATAATACTGGAGTTCCGGACCAAACTGAATGCGATACTGCAGACCCTCCAATGGCTTCCACACCTTGCCAAAGTCAAATTGGGCATATGCGCTGCCATTGATTCGGAAATTGGTACGCTTGTTGGTATTATACTTCAGTTCATCAATAGGATTGATGATGTTCACATTGTAATCCCAAGGATTACGTATATAGTTGCCGTCAGAATCGTAAGGAACGGTCCATGGAATCATGGAGTTCAATGCATTATAATAATCACCAGGTCCCGTTACAGACTTAGAGAAGTTATAACCATAGTTCTGGGTACCGTATGAAGCATTCATGGTGAAGCCCAATGTCAATGGATCAACAGGTCTTGCCTCGAAAGAAGTATTCAAGGTAAAACGCTGATAGCTCTGACCAGGCTGTACACCCTTCTGATTTAAATAACCAAAAGAACCATAACCCTTGAATCTGTCTGAACCACCAGAAGCACTGAGTGTATGCTCATGAGTAATACCAGTCTGCTTACCATGAGAAGCCCAGTCGTAAGAACCCACTAATTCCGGATGATAAGTACCATCTACCCAAGCCTGATTGATATTAGCCCAGCTGTCTGCCTGACCTCCGAAAAGCTTCACATCTCTCTCATAATTAGGAGCAAAGTCTTGTGTCTTATCGCCATAATTGCCTTGGTTATATGCTGCCAGACGGGCATAGTCTATCCACTGTGCAGCGTTCATCATCTTGGTTACATCATGGAGCGTAGAGAAAGTAACTGTACCTGCATAGTTCAAGGTAACCTTGCCTTCCTTACCCTTCTTGGTAGTAACGAGCACAACACCGTTGGCACCTCGGGCACCATAAATAGCGGTAGCAGAAGCATCCTTCAACACCTCGATGCTCTCGATATCCTGAGGGTTGATATTCTCGATACCACCGTTCTGGATAATCATACCATCCACTACATAGAGCGGAGCACTGCTGGCACCGATGGAACGCTGACCACGGATGGTGATGCTACCTACAGTACCAGGACGCTGTGAGTTGGTAATATCCACACCGGCAGTCTTACCCTGCATACCCTCCAGGGCATCCTTTACAGGCATCGCTGTCAGGTCCTTTGAATCCAGGTGAGCCAAGGCACCGGTCACATCGCTCTTGCGCTGTACACCATAACCTACTACCACGACTTCATCCAAAGCCTTGTTATCTTCCTGCAATGTTACCTTCAGATCGCTCTTTCCGGCAACACTCACTTTCTGGGTTGTATAACCGATATATGAGATTTCCACGGTAGCATTCTTTGGCACGTTGGTCAAAACAAAGTTTCCGTCAAGATCAGTTACGGCACCATTGGTTGTGCCTACTACTTTAACACTGGCGCCAATGACTGGCTCGCCCATGTTATCTACAACTGTACCTTTTACTGTTTTAGCTTGCTGTACTACATTCGTTGCTGCATTCATCTGAGCTATTCCGCTAGGAGAAAACATCAATGCTGAGCAAAAAAGAGTAACAGGCAAAACAGACTCCTTAAAAAATAGTTTGTTGTCCATGTCTTATTACGTTTTGGTTTATATGTTTATTGTTTCGGGTGCAAAAATACACTTATTCTTGCCGACTATACTTTATATTTTGACCATTCACCTTTATTTTTTGACTTTTGCCCATTTTTTGTTTTTCACATTACATTTTCTCTTTCTTTTTGTTTTGTATTCTAAGGATTTTATCGTATTTTTGCAGAAAAATAAAAGACCTATCAATGAAAAGAAACATAAAGACATTCTACACCTTATTATATATCGTAGGATTCATCTGTTTTTGGCTGATGCCTCTACAGGCATCCGGCAGCATCAAATTGAACGGGAAACGACTCTCGGCTAAGGATGGTCTGTCGTGCAATACGGTGAACGATATCATCCAGGATAGAGATGGATTTATCTGGCTCGGTACCCCAAACGGTATGAGCCGATATGATGGCTATCAGTTTATCAACTTCACCAATCTCAGCAAGAACTCCGGGCAAAAGAGTCACCACTCCATCTCCCAGCTCATCAACGACGAGAAACACGGACTCATCTGGGGCTACAATCCATCTAATATTCTCTGCAGCTTCGACCTGGAAACAGCTCATTTTTCCGATTATTTCGATAAGGAGAATGCTACGCTCTTGAAAAACGATTCAAGAGCCAGAATGGCATGTGGCTCTTTTCTGGAGATTTCGGAATAAGATACCTGACTTATAGCAACGGAAAATTTCAAGCCACAGATTATACTACAAAGAATGGCAAACTGATAGGCGATCATCAGCTACAGATGACAGAAGACACCAAACAGAATGTATGGATCGCATCCGATAAAGGTCTTAACCGCATCACCCCTGATGGCAAGAGCCATCTGATGCTCAAGAACCAGCATATCATCACCCTGACTACTGACGGCAATCATATCGCCGTACTGACCGACAAGGGCGATGCCTTCCTTTATGACAACTCGGGCAAACTCGTCCGGAAATCCCATCTTCCATCCATGGTGGGATATGTGGGTAAATCGCGCGCCTCCTTCTTCTGGCAGGGAGAATGGTATATCTTTACCCAGAAAGAAACTTTCGCCATGAATCTGAAGAACGGCATCTTCCACAAGCCAGCCATCCAGATACCGAATGCCATGTCGAAAACCTTTCTCAAATCCTATGAGTTTCTTTACGACAAGAAGGGAAACGCCTACCTGTTCAGCAAGAAGGGAAACCTCTTCAGGAAATTCCATCTGCTGGACGACAAGGCTTACATCAACGGTAGAGACAAGAACTTCGTGGCTGCCGAAGACGCCCACGGAAATGTATACATCGTATCTTATGGCAACGGACTCTTCATCTACAACCCGAAGGAAGACGAACTCCAGCACTTCTCTGCAGCAGACAAGGACCCGCTCTTCCATTCCGACTTCCTGCTGAACGTATTCATCGACCGCAGCGGATGCATCTGGATCTGTACCGGAGATGGCGTATATTGCTGCCGTGAACTGAAGGATCTCAACACAGAGCATGTCAGGATAGAACCAAATACCAACCGGGAATGGAGCAACTACGTGCGCCATATCAGCAACATAGGCAATGACAAGCTCGCCGTCAGCACCCGTGCCAACAGGACTTATATCTATGATGCCAGGACCCAACAGCGAACTGTAGAAAAGCAGACCGATGCCTGCGTCTATGACTATGCCATCGACCCGCAGGGCAAGAAATGGATTTCTACCAAGGGAGACGGCATCTGGATTGACAATGTAAGATATTGGAAATATGAGAAGGACCACTATGCTCCGGGCGTATCCTTCTACAAGACCATCTTCGACAAGCAAGGAAGAGCCTGGATTGCCACCTGGGGAGAAGGTCTGCTCATCACCCCACAGACAACGGGGCTGCAGCCACGCAAATTCGAGCAGTTTCTGAATGCTGACGGCAAGGAAGCCCAAATCCATGATCTGCTTCTGGATAGAAAGGGCAGACTCTGGGTATGCAGCAACAATGGCATCCTGATGGTGAATACTGCAGAAAAGGATATCACTGCCCAGAAGTTCCTCCGCTTCAATGATGAAAACGGAAAGCTGCCGGTAAGCGAAATCAATAGCGGCATCGAGGCACACGACGGAAAACTGTGGTTTGCAGCAACCGGAGGCGTTCTGAAATGCAGCTACGACGAGAAGACCGGGGAACTGGAGTACGAGCTGTTTGATACCAGCAAGGGACTCACCGACAACAATACCCGCTCGCTGGAGGAAGACAACTACGGCAATATCTGGATTGGTACAGAGGAAGGAATCTCCCGTCTCAACGCCAAGACCAACGATATCCGCTCGTTCCAGATAGGACGCACCATCTTCGGCAACAACTTTACGGAGAACTGCGCCACCAGGCTGAAGGATGGCAGACTGGTATTCGGTGTTGCCGACGGCATGATCTTCATCCAGCCATCCCGCACCATCAGCATGCCACCAGCCCACATGAGAGCAGTCATCACCGACCTCGCCATCAATGGAATCTCGATATACGAAGCTGAAAACGAGCAATTCCTGACCAAGGCGCTGAACTATACACGGGAAATCAGCCTGCCACACGACAAGAATTCGCTCAACATCCACTTCTCCAACTTCGATTATCCGCACATCCAGAATGCGATGTACCAGTACTATTTGGAGGGAATAGACAATACCTGGCGCCCGATGACCAGCATCAACCATGCCGAGTTCAGCGACCTGAACCCAGGCAGCTACACCCTACATATCCGTACCCGTATAGGCAGCAACCAGTGGAGCGAGGAAAACCTGCTCCATATCACCATCTGTCAGCCTTGGTACAATACGGTATGGGCGTGGTGCATCTATCTGCTCATCATCTGCGGAGCCGGAGTGCTCTACTATCGTTCATGGAGAAGAAACTTCGAACTGAACCAGCAGATTGCTTTGGAGAAACAGATGTCTGATTTCCGAATCAACTTCTTCACCCATATCTCTCATGAGTTCCGCACCCCGCTCGCCATCATCCAGAGTGCCGTGGAAAAGATGATGACCAAGGGAGAAGGCTATACTTCCAAGAACAACATCAATACCCTCTCCAGAGGAACCAAGCGACTGCAGCGACTCATCAACCAGCTGATGGAGTTCCGCAAGATCAATACGGGCAATATGAAGCTGAATATAGAAAAGGGCGAAATCATCGGTTTCGTGCGCGCCATCTACAATGATCTCTATACCGTGGCCAAGCAGAAGGACGTCACCATGAATTTCACTCCTTGGACCAGCAACCACGAAATGCTCTTCGACCAGGAAAAGGTGGAAACCATCGTGTATAACCTGCTGAGCAATGCCGTGAAATATACCCCAGACAAGGGTATTATCAGCGTGAAACTCTATCTGGAGAACAACATCGTGTTCTTCTCGGTAGAAGACAATGGTCCGGGTATCAAACCGGAAAGAGAGGCTGATCTCTTCAAGCCATTCATGCACGGCTATGCTTCCAAGGGCGGTATGGGTATCGGTCTCTATACGGCGCATCAGATGGCAGAAATCCACAAGGGTTCGCTCACCTATGAGCGTTCCCTGGATCTCGGAGGCAGCCGTTTCTGCCTTGCCCTGCCAAATGATGCCGGCAAGTATCAGCCGGAGGATATCATCGAAAAGAAGGCGCTGGATGACCACAGCATCGACAAGGACGAGATAGAGATGATTGTGAAGGAGATGACTCCGAAAGCCATCAACAACGTTACCGTGATGGTGATAGAAGATGATCCGGACATGCTGGATCAGATCAAGTCGGAGCTGTCTGTCTATTTCCATGTAGAAACATTCATGAATGGCAAGACGGGGTACGAGAACATCCGGAAAATTAAGCCAGCCCTGCTCATCAGCGACATCCAGTTGCCGGAGATGATCGCCCGAGCCCTACAATTTGTGGCTATGGAACTGAAAGCGAAGCAGAAGGCTGAAGAGAAGGCGCAGCAGGAGAAAGCACTTGGTCAGGAAACGACTCTTAAGGAAAATGCTCCACTAGAGAAAGCAGAGCAGTCTTCCTGCGGAAAAGCAATCCTGGTCAAGCCAGTGAAGGAGCTCAAGAAGAATGAGCCTACCCTCCTGATGTCCACCCTCGACAAGAAGTTCAAGGATAAGCTGGAGGCTATCGTGGCACAGCATATCGGCGACAACAACTTCAATGTAGATCGCCTTGCCGAGCTGCTCAGTCTGGGCCGTACCACGGTATATAACCGCACCAAGAGCATCATGGGTGTTTCGCCAAACATCTATATCCAGAACGAGCGTCTGCGTATTGCCGCCAAGCTCCTGCTGGAAGGCGAATACACCGTAAGCGAGATCAGCGAAAAGGTCGGTTTCTCCGATTCCACCTATTTTTATAAGTGCTTCAAGAACAAGTTTGGAATCGCACCGAGCAAGTATGGCAAGTAAAGTCTGTCGGCAAACTATCTGTATTCTTCAGTGACCCAGATGGTCTGCCGATAGTTTCGCAAGTGAGGGAATTGACCTATGTAAATAAAATTTCCAAAAGAGAGAATCAGGAAGAAACGCCCGGAAAATGGGGAAAAAAGAGATGGAGAATTTTCCCTTAAGGTTTTTTATTTTTTTCCTTAAGGGAAAATATATTTTTCCTTAAGGAAAATGACAGCTTCTTTTAAGAGTTTTTCCCGCCTCGTTCAACTTGTAAAGTTATTTACTACTACAAATACTATAGCCCCACTCCATCCGGCTCTCCGAGATAGTATAAGATAACATATCCGCGGGGACGCCTAACGGAGGACGGGCATATCAGATTTACACAGATCTTTACCTTAAAAATATGGGATCCTAACTTTTTCTGAAACTTTTCACAGAATTCTCTTGCAGGTTTGAAAATAAAGTCGTAACTTTGCGCTATATAATTTTAAAACGGATGGTTATGAAGTATTTAGATCCTAAGGCAGACCTTACGTTCAAGAAGATATTCGGCAATCATCCTAAAAGAATGATCAGCCTTCTGAACGCACTCCTGCCACTCAGCGAAGAAGAGCAGATACACGAAATCAAGTATCTGCCTACAGAACTTGTACCCCAGCTCGAAGGGGGCAAAAACACCATTGTGGATGTACTCTGCACCGATGCAAGAGGCAGAAAGTTCTGTGTGGAAATGCAGATGGAATGGTCCGACGCATTCCAGCAGCGAGTACTGTTCAATGCATCCAAGCTCTATGTGAGTCAGGCTAAAAAGGGAGGAAAATACAGTGAACTGCAACCTGTATATTCTCTCAACCTGATAAATGATATCTTTGCGCATGATACTCCGGATTTCATCCACAACTACCGCATCGTGCACGATAAGGACAGCAATAAGGTTATCGAGGGCTTGCATTTCACCTTCATAGAACTCCCTAAGTTCACTCCTCATTCCATCGCCGACAAGCGCATGATGGTCTTGTGGCTCCGTTTCCTCACAGAAATCAATTCCAATACGAAGGAGATTCCTTCCGACCTGCTTAATGACCCGGAGATTGGAAAAGCCGTAGAGGAGTTGGAGATTTCTGGCTTCACAGATGCCGAACTCCGTGCCTACGACAAATTCTGGGATTCCGTAAGCGTTGAAAGAACCCTTTTGGATGACAGATACCAGAAAGGTAAAGAAGAGGGTATGGAAGAAGGAAGAGCAGAAGGAAGAGCAGAAGGAAGAGCAGAAGGTATGAACCTGCGAAGTCTTGAGATTGCTAAGAAGATGCTGGCAAAGGGAATGGATGAAGCAACAGTCATGGATGTGACGGGGCTTACGGCAGAGGAGATGAAACTGCTGAAAGCGAAAGTATAGATTAATGCGCGGAACCATAGAAACCATAGCAAGCATCATAGAAGCCTAAACTGGGGCTTAATAGAAGACCTGGACTGGGCATAATAGAAGGCTCGGATTGGGCATAATAGACGACTCAGGCTGGGCTTAATAGAAGCATGAGCACGACTCTATCAGTTGTTAACCGAAATCTGAAAATGGCAAAAAGTTGAAGGGTGATGAAGGGTGATGAAGGGTTGGCTTGTACCCTTCACCCCCTGAAACCCCGATAAACACAGAGGATTCCGAAGGAACGATGAAGGGTGGAGGGCTTTTTCGTAATCCATTTTTATAAATACTGATGCAGTAA
>OIYR01000677.1_pt1 | contig 18597 bp, 20 predicted proteins | sample 1588221 | NCBI WGS metagenome assembly OIYR01 (sample SAMN03283292) | human gut metagenome | biome: human-associated habitat; material: feces | host: Homo sapiens | place: Peru | collected 2012 | reverse complement strand
CATAATGTTATATTTGATTTTAGTTTTCTTAAAAAGGCGGCAGTTAATAATGGTCTTACTATCAATGATGATGGGATTGATACATTGAAGTTAGCCAGAAGGATTCTGCCGGAAGTGGAACACAAGAGTCTTTCCTTTTTGTGCCAGTATTTTAATATTGATCCGGGAAGGTCACACAGAGCATATGATGATGCAGTAAGTGCAAGTATGCTATATGGTAAGCTGGAAAAGTTAAAGCCGGATGATGAAGGATTTAACCATACAATGAAACTTGTCTATACAGTCAAGAAAGATTCGCCGATAACTCCCGCCCAGAGAAGATATCTTGCGGCACTTGTGCATAAGCATAATATTAATCTTGAGATTCCAGTTGAAGAGATGACAAAAAGTATTGCTTCAAGGCAGATAGATACAATCATAGCACAGTATGGAAAATAATCCGTACTGTGCTATAATTAATTAAATCTGATATTTTGTTGGAGGTAAAATTATGATTAATTTTAATAATAAGAAAACTAAAAGATGGTTCACAGGAATATTAATAATGATACTTATAGTAGCAATGGTTGTTCCTATGGTTGTCTATCTTATACCTTAAAATTAGATAAAGAGGTTATATGTATTATGAAGACAGGAAAAGTATCTGATACAATATTAGGAAGATCTGTATTCAAATTGCTTGGCAAAAGAGGAAATACAGTAAAGCCGGCATATGGACAGGATGCTGCACATATAATTAACGAGGGAAATGTACTAGCGGCTGTTGCGACCGGAGAATTGGCGGTATACAGAGCGGCTAACAATATAAGTGCGGCAGGCGGCGTTACAGATAGTATTATGAATACTATTGTTCTTGATGAGAAGTCAAGAGAGATTCGTCTTAAGGAGATTATAAAAGAGATTGACAGACAAAGCTGTGTTATAGGCGCAGGTATCGCTGGAGGTCATACAACTGTAAGCAGGGATGTTAATCACCCGGTTGTATCTGTAACTGCAATAGGTCATGAAGTATATAAGCAGAGAAAGGCTGTTGCAGGTCAGGATATAGTTCTTACCAAGTATATAGGAATGAGTGGCATAAGAGATGTTATATCTGCAAGAAGAGAAGATATACTTAAAGTGTATACACAGGATATCATTGATAAGGCGCTTACAGATGATAAAGAGCTGCTTGTAGCTAAAGAAGCAGCTGTATTCGTTAATGAAGGCGTAGAAGGCGCTATGCATGACGTTTCAGAAGGCGGTATATTTGCTGCATTATGGGATATGGCAGAGTATTCAGGCGTTGGACTGGAAGTTGACTTAAGAAATATTCCAGTTAAACAGGAGATTATCGAAATATGTGAATTATTTAATATTAATCCATATATATTGGATTCTATGGGATGTTTGTTAATGACATGTGAAAATGGATGTGATATAGTTAATACAATGCAGCAGAATGGAATCGAAGCTGCCGTTATTGGTAAAGTTACAGATGGCAATAACAGAATTATTCACAATACTGAGGAAGACAGATTCTTAGGTCTGCCTGAACAGGATGAGATATACAGATTCATATAATTAGTGGGAGGATTGCGTTATGAGAGAGAAGATTCTTGATATTCTTGAAAAGAATGGAAGGATAGACCTTAAGGAGATGGCTATTATGCTTGGATATTCTGAAGCAGAGGTTGCCAATGAGATAGCGGATATGGAAAAAGAACATATTATCTGCGGATATAATGCGGTCATTAATTGGGATAAGACAAGTGAGGAGAAAGTTACAGCTCTTATAGAGGTAAAAGTTACACCTCAGAGAGGGTTGGGCTTTGATAGTATAGCAGAACGCCTTTACAAGTATGATGAGGTAACATCTGTTTATCTTATGTCAGGTGGTTTTGATTTTACAGTTATTATAGAAGGCAAGACAATGAAGTCAGTGGCACAGTTCGTCGCGGCGAAACTCGCACCATTAGATTCAGTCCTTAGTACATCAACACATTTTGTACTTAAGAAGTATAAGGACTATGGAACAATAATTGAGGACGAGGCTAAAGACGAAAGGATGCTGATTACACCATGAGAAACCCATTATCACAGAAAATAACAGGCATACAGCCATCAGGAATAAGAAAATTCTTTGATATTGTAAGTGAGATGCCTGATGCAATTTCGTTAGGAGTAGGCGAACCAGATTTTGATACTCCATGGAATGTAAGAGAAGAAGGAATATATGCCCTTGAGAAGGGAAGAACATTTTACACATCTAATGCAGGTCTTAAGGAGTTAAGAGAAGAAATATGCAATTATCTTGCCAGAAAGATGGATCTTCATTATGACCCTATGAAGGAAGTACTTGTTACAGTAGGTGGAAGTGAAGCAATTGATGTTGCGTTAAGATGTATGTGCGATCCTGGTGATGAGGTTCTTATACCACAGCCAAGTTATGTATCATATCTTCCTTGTGCAGTTATGGCTGATGCCAAGCCCGTAATTATTGAGCTGAAGGAAGAGAATGAATTCAAGCTCACTAAAGAAGAACTTCTTGCAAGTATAACAGATAAGACTAAGGTTCTTGTTATGCCATTTCCTAATAATCCTACAGGAGCTATTATGACAAAGGAAGAGCTTGAAGAGCTTGTACCTGTAATAATAGAGAAGGATATATTTGTTATATCAGATGAGATATATTCAGCCCTTACATATAAGGGAGAGCATTGTTCAATAGGAAGTCTGCCAGGAATGAAGGAGAGAACTATTGTTATCAATGGATTCTCCAAAGCATTTGCAATGACAGGCTGGAGACTTGGATATGCATGTGGTCCTAAAGAGATTATAAGTCAGATGACTAAGCTTCACCAATTTGCAATTATGTGTGCACCTACTAACAGCCAGTTTGCTGCAATAGAGGCACTTAAGAATTGTGATATGGAAGTTAACAAGATGGTTGCTGCTTATGACCAGAGAAGAAGATATCTTATGCATGCATTTAAAGAGATGGGACTTGACTGTTTTGAGCCATTTGGAGCATTTTATGTATTTCCATCAATTAAGAAGTTTGGATTATCTTCGGAAGAATTTGCTAACAGATTGTTAAGAGAGCAGAAGCTTGCTGTAGTTCCTGGAACTGCATTCGGTGACTGCGGCGAAGGATTTTTAAGAATATCTTATGCATATTCTATAGATAATCTTAAGCTGGGACTCGAAAGAATAGAAAGGTTTATCAGTACACTGAAATAGGAATCAGATATGTTGAATATAGTTTTACATGAGCCGGAGATGCCGGCGAATACAGGTAATATAGGAAGAACATGTGTGGCAACAGGCGTAAGGCTGCATCTTATAGGACCATTAGGATTTCAGATTAATGACAAGATGTTAAAAAGAGCCGGACTTGATTACTGGGATAAGCTTGATGTTACTGAGTATGATGATTATAAGGATTTTCTTGCGAAGAATCCGGGGGCTAAGGTGTATATGGCTACAACCAAGGCACATAAGACATATACAGAAGTTAATTACGAAGAAGACTGTTATATAATGTTTGGAAAGGAAAGTGCGGGGATACCGGAGGAGATACTTGTTGATAATGAGGATACATGTATCAGAATTCCTATGATAGGAGATATAAGATCACTTAATCTTTCTAATTCAGTGGCAATCGTTCTTTACGAAGCACTACGACAGCATAATTTTTCACACATGAATTGCGAGGGACATCTTCACAGACTTAACTGGAAAGAATAATAAAACACACGGACATACAGGTTACGCATGTCCGTGTGTTTTTATTTTGCAAGTTCAAGTGTGAATATGAATTCTGTTCCGACACCTACAGTACTTACAACATCAATATTCTCACCATGTGCCTGAATAACTTCCTTGGTTATTGAAAGACCAAGACCGGAGCCTTTCTTATCACGGCCTCGTGAAGAGTCTGATTTATAGAATCTGTCCCAGATTTTATCAATATCTTCTTTGGCAATTCCGCAGCCTGTATCCTTAATGGATATCTGTGCTTTCTCACCCTTTTCCTTGACTGTTATGTATATGTAAGAATTTTCTTTACTGAACTTAATGGCATTATCTATAAGATTATATATAACCTGCTGGATTCTGCCTTTGTCAGCTTTAACGTTCTGTACGTTGTTGGCATAAGTAATATTGAACTTGATGCTCTTTTTCTTGCATGTTCCCTCGAGTGTCTCAACAGTGTGTCTGATTATTGAATTAAGGTCAAATGTTGATATATCAAGTCTTACTGATTTAGGGTCGAGTTCATTAAGAGTAAGAATATTACTTGTCAGCTTAGTAAGTCTTTCGGTCTCAAAAAGCATTATACCGATATATTTATCAAGCATTTCAGGCGGAATAGTTCCATCCTGGATTGCTTCCAGATATCCCTTGATAGAAGTAAGCGGAGATCTGAAATCGTGCGATATATTTGACAAAAATTTTTGCTGGAATTTATCTGATTCATTAAGCTGCGAAGCCATGTAATCAAGAGACATTCCAAGACGTCCAATCTCATCATTAAGCATAGGTTTAACGTGGTAGGAAAGATTCCCCTTACTGTATTCGTTAGTTGCCTTGGTGATTTCTTTAATAGGTCTGTGAACCTGAAAGAAATATAGAACAAGGAATGCAGATGACAGAATAAGTACAATTGCAAGTGTAAGATAATTTGTGTTAAATGTGTCATAAACGCGTTCAACGATGGCAGATTCTGGTATATTAATAACAACATAACCTTTAATTTCAAAGGAGTTCGAGATAGGCGAAAAAACACTTAATGTAGGTTCGGAAAACAGTCCGTAAAAATCCCACAGAATATCGTGTTTCCCTTTGAGGTCACCATAGTCAAAATCATTGATTGAGAATAATACTCTGTCCTCATTACTCTTGTCCGTAGAACTGTCGTTAGTATCAAGAATAACATCACCGGAAGGAGTAATGAACATAATTCTGGTGTCGTTAAATGTGGATAATGATTTCATTTCAAGTTCTATTCGTCTCAGCTTGGATGCTGCGAGATAATCAAGAGCATATTCGTTAGCTATTTCATTAGCCTGAAGATACAGTCTGTCAGAATAATAATTGTATATGTGCTTATAATCTGCCTTATAGCATATTGTTGATACAAGAATAAAGCTGATTACACATATAGCTATATATATGAAAATGTGTTTGCTGAGTGTACTGAATCCTTTCAATGTTAGTCTGCCTCCCTTGTTCTGCCCTTTTTATTTAGTTACGAACTTGTAACCAATTCCCCATACTGTTTCAATATTCCAGTGGGCATGATCCTTGATTTTCTCACGGATTCTCTTAATGTGTACATCAACGGTTCTTGTATCTCCGATATATTCATATCCCCATATATTGTCAAGAAGCTGTTCTCTTGTAAACACCTGATTAGGAGCAGATGATAAGAAATATAAGAGCTCAAGTTCCTTAGGCGGCATCTCGACATTTTTGCCCATATAATTAACTGAATAATTATCGAGGTTGATAGAGAGGTCGGGGTAATTGACACATTTGGCATTAGAAGAATCAACACCGATACTCTGAGGCATATGGTATCTTCTAAGCACAGCCTTTACACGGGCAACCATCTCTTTAGTTTCAAAAGGTTTAATAATATAGTCGTCTGCACCAAGCTCAAGTCCTAACACCTTGTCAAATGTTTCACCCTTGGCAGAGAGCATAATTATAGGAACATTGTTGTTCTTTCTTATCTCACGGCACACCTGATAGCCGTCAATGCCGGGAAGCATGAGGTCTAAAAGAATGAGATTAGGCTTGAATACAGAAAGCTCAGACAGAGCACTTTCTCCATCATACACAATCTTAGTTTCGTAGCATTCCTTAGTAAGATACAAAGATATAAGTTCTGCAATATTTTCATCATCATCTACAATAAGTATTCGCTGTTTAGATGCCATAATAATATCCCCCAATAATAATTATTTGAAATCAACAATAGTTACACCAGCATCGCCCTCGCCGATTTCACCGAGGCGGAAGCTCTTTATATATGGAACACCGCGAAGATAAGCGGTTACCCCGTTTCTTAATGCGCCGGTTCCTTTACCGTGAACGATACGGACCTGCGGAATCTTGGCAATGTAAGCGTCATCAAGATATTTGTCAAGGCGGGCAACAGCCTCGTCCACTGTGCAGCCAAGAAGATTAATCTCAGTTGATATGCCAGCTGACTTGCTCATCTTAATCTTACCAGAACCGCCGGCAGCCTTAGATGGAGCTTCCTTTGGCTCTTTATATCCTGAAAGAATCTCAAGATTCTTAATGTCTATCTTAGTGCTTAAAGCACCTACCTGAACAGTAACCTGCTTCTTTGCAGGATGAATTGCAGAAACAGTACCAATAACATTCATGGTAAGAACTCTTACATGCATGCCTGTCTTGAATTCAGATATATCATGTGCCTTGTGTGCTTTAACCTTGGCAGGCTCTACCTTTAACTTTGCCTGATTCTTATTCATCTTCTCACGGACAGCAGTACGGTGCTTTTCAAGCTCAGCAACTGTCATTCCATGCTTGTTCATGGCTTTGATAGTCTCGTCTGCGAAATCCTTGGCATCTTTTAAGATGGCAGCAGCCTGTTCATTGGCTTTGCGGATAATGTTGTCAGTTCTTTCATCAAGCCTTTCATTCTTAGCCTGAAGCTTTTCTTTAAGAGAGGCAATCTCAGCCTTATAGCTTTCGACCTCAGCCTGTTCCTTCTCAAGAGAGATTCTCGCATGCTCAAGGTCAGATACGATATCTTCAAAATGTACATCTTCCGCATTAAGTCTTTCTGATGCGTCAGACAGAATATAGTCAGGAAGTCCGAGCTTCTTAGAGATTGCAAATGCGTTACTCTTTCCTGGAATGCCTATAAGCAGTCTGTAAGTAGGACGGAGTGATTCAACATCAAACTCACAGCTTGCATTTTCAACACCTTCAGTAGAAAGTGCATAAAGCTTGATTTCGCTGTAATGAGTTGTTGCCATGGTTGTAACACCACGCATCTTAAGGTCATTAAGAATTGCGATAGCAAGGGCAGCACCCTCTGTAGGGTCAGTTCCGGCACCAATCTCATCAAAAAGTACAAGACAGTTCTCATCAGCTTCTTTAAGAATCTTAACAGTGTTGGTCATGTGTGATGAAAATGTACTTAAACTCTGTTCAATACTCTGCTCATCACCGATATCAGCGTATATATTCTTAAATACGGCAATGTCTGAATGGTCAAGAGCCGGAATGAATAAACCTGACTGTGCCATAAGTGTAAGAAGTCCTACTGTCTTTAAAGAAACGGTCTTACCACCTGTGTTAGGACCTGTGATGATAAGAAGCTTAAAATCTGTTCCAAGATAGATGTCAATAGGAACAACAGTATGCGGCTCGATAAGAGGGTGACGTCCTTTTTTGATATTGATAATTCCTGATGTATTCATGACCGGACGGCTTGCATGCATATGTCTGGCAAGCTGTGCCTTTGCAAATATACAGTCAAGTTCGACAAGTATTTCATAATCACACAGAAGCTCCTCTGTGTGTTCACCGGCTTTTGCACTTAAGTCAGCAAGAATAACTTCAATCTCTGCTGCTTCCTTAAGCTCTAACTCACGGATATCATTATTGAGCTTTACAACTGCTGCAGGTTCAATAAAGAGAGTAGAACCAGTAGATGACTGGTCATGTATCATACCAGGAAATGCTGACTTATATTCAGCTTTAACTGGCAGACAGTAGCGTCCCTGTCTTGTGGTAATAACATAATCCTGAAGATAAGTCCTGTAAGTAGGAGAATTAAGCAATTTGTTAAGTTCAGAATGTATTCTGTCATTGGCTATTGATTTGCTTCTTCTGATGCTTCTTAAGTTGGCACTTGCGTCATCACTTATCTCATCCTCAGAGATAATACATTTCTTAATCTGGGAATTAAGAGCATCAACAGTTGCAAGGTTTTCAAGCATTCCTGATATAGAATCTTCACGATGCTCATAGTAATCCTTAACGTGCTTTGCACATGAAAGGATGGCACTTATATTAAGAAGCTCTGATATATTAAGGGAGCTTCCAACCTTAAGTCTCGCAACAGAAGCACGTATATCCTTAGTCTGGCTGAAATCAACAGTACCCTTCTGAAAAATTCTAGAGAGTGCATCATTAGTCTCATCGAGACGTAAGTTGATGTCTGTTATATCAGTCATAGGCTTTAAGTTACGAAGTATTTTCTTAGCTCCGTCACAGCATGCATATGAAACAAGCTGGTCGGTTATTTTATAAAATTCCAAAGTGGATAAAGATTTCTTATTCACGAAAGACCTCCAAAACTAAAAACAATCTTTTCATACTCTATAAGTTTACAGCATTTAAGGTAAAAAAACTATATTTTGCTTATAAATATTTACATGTAAGTCATAAATTGTTCATAATCGTAATATAAACTATGATATAATTGTATTCATAAGAGACGATAATTACATAAGGAGTCCGAAATGGGAACTAATGAAGATGATAAGGAAAAGTATGACCTGTATACAGAACAGGTAGTTCTTCATCCGGCTAAGAAATACAAGTGGCTTATAAGAATAGGCAAGCTGCTGCTTTTTGCTGTTTCTATCGTAATAGCGGCAACTTTGTTTATGGTATTTTTATATCCGGTATTACAGAAAAGAATTGAAGAAAAGAATAAGGACAAGAATGTCATATATATCCAGAAGGATAATTACGTACTTGCAGAGAACCAGACAGCAGAATATTCAGATATATTGACAGAGAAGGACCTGAAAGATAATTATGAGGCTGCTATGGCAGCTCTTCGCGCCAAAGTTGAGGATGTCAATAAATGTGTGGTTGCTGTTGACATTGAACAGCCATTTTCTGATGTTCCGACAATTGAAAGCAGTCAGACAGAGGTGGCAGGACTTGTAGTTGCCAATATTAATTCAACATATCTTGTGCTTACAAGTTCAAGCCTTTTAGAACCAGGAATGAATTATATAGTAAGGCTTTCTGATGAAGTTCAGACAGAAGCCGCATTTGTATGTAGAAACACAGCTTCAGGAATAGGAATTGTGAGTATTAATGCATCTAAGCTTACAGCTGAACAACGTAACAGTATCGCAGTTGCACAGCTTGATAATTCTTATATGGTAAAGCAGGGAGATCTGGTGATTGCATCAGGGAAGCTTTATGAGACTTCGAAAGGCGTGTCATACGGAACAATTGCAGGTTCTAAGGTTGAGTATAGTAAAGACAGCGGTTATGAGGTTTTTGAGACAAGTGTAAGCATTACGGCGGGCGGTTTTGCCATATTGTTTAATTCTGAAGGAAATGTAGTTGGTGTATCTAAGGCTTCAACAGATACAAGTACGAAATTCATTGGAATATCTGACCTTAAGGCACAGATTGAGACTATGATTAATAAGCATGGAATCATGTACTGCGGTATTACAGGACAGAATGTAACAGAGGAGCTTGCAGCCAAATACGGACTTCCAAGCGGTGTATACATATCTAATATAGATATTGATTCACCTGCTTATTATGCAGGATTGCAGGCAGGAGATGTAATTAGTGAAATTAATGGACAAAGTATTTTGACAATTCAGCAGTTTAGTGAGAAACTATATCAGTGCGCTGATGGGGAAGCTCTGAATGTAACAGTCATGAGGCAGGGAAAAGATGGCTATTCAGATGTAGCATTTTCAGTAAGTGTACAGCTAAAACAACTTAATTAACGGAGGCAGAAGGATTTATGCGTTATATAGAGACTCTTAAAGATGGTGAGAGAATTTCAGAGGTATATCTGTGCAAATCAAAATCAATAGCACTCACTAAGACAGGCAAGGAATATGCCAATGTAATGCTTGCAGATAAAACAGGACAGATTGATTCTAAGATATGGGACCTTAATTCAGGCGGAATTGCTGAATTTGATGTTAATGATTATGTTGCGGTAACAGGACAGGTAACAAGCTATAATGGAGCATTACAGTTTAAGATAGAGAGAGCAAGAATTGCATCAGAGAATGAATATGTTGCAGCAGATTATGTACCATCTTCAAGATATAATATTGATTATATGTTTTATAAGAAATATTAGAAACAAAATTATTTTCTTCTTTTGAAGTAATAGTTACTAAATGACCCCCGATTCTTTCACAATAAGCTTTAGCTTCTTTCCAATTCATTGTTTCATTAATCACTTGATATGTATGCCCGTTAAATTTATAAATTTGACTGTTTTCAACAGTATTAACAGAAGCACTTTTATAATCATCCGTGTCAAAATCCGCACTTGTTTCACCATTTTTATAATCTGCATACGCTGAAAAATCGACAACGGTTAAAGCACTCGTTGCCATAAGTACTGCCAAAATCAGACTGATGATTTTTTTGCAAAGTTTCATTGTTTTTCCTCCGACCGATTTGTTAATTAATAATTCATAATATTTTTACACATATTCCCCTATTTTTCAATATGTTACTTACCTGTTACCAAAAATATTTTTGTTGGTAACAGCAAAAATCGCAACAAAAAAGACAAAGTTCTGTCACTTTGTCTTTTACTTACTTATGATATTTGCTGTTGTTGAGTATTGAAAATGCACGATAAATTTGTTCAAGCAAAACAACACGCATAAGCTGGTGCGGAAGCGTGAGCTTGCCAAACGACAATTTCAACTTTCCGAGAGCCTTTACTTCATCCGAAAGTCCAAACGAGCCGCCGATTATGAATGTGATTTCACCGTTTCCCGCAACCGCCGTTGCCTCTATTTTTTTGGCAAAATCCTCGCTTGAATACTGCGTGCCCTCAATGCACATCGGCACAACAAACGAGCCTTTGGGAATTTTTGCGATAATACGCTGTCCCTCTTTTTGCTTAACATTTTCTATTTCCGTGCCGCTCGGATTGTCGGAGCAACGCTCCTCATTCACTTCAACAATATTTACCTTGGCATATGTGCCGAGCCTTTTGAGATACTCCGCACAAGCGTCACGAAGATACTTTTCCTTTAACTTGCCTACCGCAATAACCGTGACCTTAATCATAATACTATCGGCCTTTCAAAACATTCCTCAGCCGAAACATTCAGGCGAAAGTCTTTGTTTTGCTCAAATCCGGCTTCGCTCAACGCACAAAGTGTTACTTGGCGTGCGACATCCGGATTGTTGTTTTCTTTGCTCAAATGTGCCAGCACAATCCTTGTTGTGCCGTTTTGCACAAGTTCTTTTGCAAATTCACCGCATGCAAAATTTGAAAGATGCCCCTTTGCCGACAAAATTCTTTGCTTAAGCGGATAAGGGTAAATACCGTTTTGAAGCATTGTAACCTCGTGGTTTGACTCAAGATACACCATATCAGTACCTTTGAGCTTTTCCTTTGCGTCATCGGTAACATAGCCCGTATCTGTGCACACGGCGATTGACCTGCCGTTCATATTGAAGCGATAACCAACGCACGCAACGCTGTCATGGCTATTGACAAACGGCACTATTTCCGCTCCGCCGATTTCCATATTTTCGGCAATTTCATAAAGCGGCACGCCGTCTTTGATTGAACCGCTCGCCTTGATTTTTTCTGCCACATCCTTGTGAGCATACACCGGCAAATTATGCTTTGCCGAAAAAACTCGCAAGCCTCCGATATGGTCGGTGTGCTCGTGAGTGACAAAAATTCCGTCAAGTTCGTCCGGCTCAACACCGATTGAACGAAGCTTATCGTCAAGTCGCTTTGCACTCACCCCTGCGTCAACAAGGAATTTGCCGCACGAAGAAGCTATGTATATTGAATTGCCCTTACTGCCCGAAAACAGCTGACACGCCTTTGCCATAATTAATACTCCAAAAAAATCCCCGTCAATGACGAGGACTTATATTATTTTTTAACCTGCCGAAGAAACTGCGTTATCTTCTTTAACCGGCACACGCTTGATGTCTGCACCGAGTGCAGTAAATTTCTCCACAACATCTTCGTATCCACGCTCAACATAAATCGTATCTTCCACGGTTGTGGTGCCCTCTGCAACCAAGCCGGCAATAATCATAGCCGCACCTGCACGGAGGTCGGTTGCTCTTACTGTTGTGCCGTCAAGCCTCGGAACGCCGACGATAACGGCAACCTTGCCGTCAACCTGAATATCGGCACCCATACGAAGAAGCTGTTGAACATACTGAAAACGATTGTCCCACACGCTCTCGGACAAAATGCTTGTGCCGTTTGCAATTGACAAAAGAACTGCCATTTGAGGCTGCATATCGGTTGGAAAGCCCGGATGAGGCATAGTTTTTACATTACATTTTGAAAGTGCCTTAAATCTTGTTACACGAACGGCATCGTCATATTCGATAACTTCTGCGCCCGCTTCTTCAAGCTTTGCCGTGATTGATTCAAGGTGCTTAGGAATTACATTCTTAACAAGAACATCGCCGCCGCAAGCCGCCGCCGCAACCATATAAGTGCCGGCTTCAATTTGGTCGGGAATGATTGAATATGAGCAACCGTGCATTTTTTCAACGCCACGGATTTTGATAACATCGGTACCTGCACCTCTTACATCCGCACCCATTGAGTTGAGGAAGTTTGCAAGGTCAACAATGTGCGGCTCTTTTGCTGCATTTTCGATAACGGTAAGGCCTCTTGCCTTAACCGCAGCAAGCATAATGTTAATAGTTGCACCGACAGACACAACATCCATATAAACAGGTGTGCCGACAAGTTTCTCTGCCTTTGCACACACAACGCCGTCAATAATATCAACCTGAGCACCGAGCATCTTAAAGCCCTTAACATGCTGGTCAATAGGTCTTACGCCAAAATCGCATCCGCCCGGAAGTGCAACATCGGCTTTGCTGAATCTGCCGAGCATTGCACCGATCAAGTAATAACTTGCTCTGAAATGAGAAGTAAGCTCATAAGGAATGCTTTGATAATTGATGTTTGTTGTGTTAATATCCAAAGTGTTTTTGTTGATAACCTTAATTTCCGCACCCATTCTGCTGAGAATTTCAATAATCAACTGAACATCACTGATTTGCGGAATATTTTCGATTCTGACAGTATCTTCTGCCAAAAGTGCCGCCGGGATAATAGCTACAGCCGCATTCTTTGCACCGCTGATATTAACTTCTCCGAACAACTCATGTCCGCCGTTAATAACAAAATTATCCACGATTTTCCCTCCGTTCATAAGGTAATTGTATATGTAAATAAAGTAGAAATCAAAATATGTTGATGAAATCAAATGCCGCATATATGCACTTTGCATAATTTCATACACATTGAATTATAACAAATTACCAAACCAAAGTGAATAAAAAGTCACGCATTTTTACCGATTTGTAATTTATATTAATCCTAAATATACTGCTTTTTGTAACAAATATACAATATATGGTGTAGTCTCTTATTGCACTACACAATTCGCTATATTTTGTATCTCAATAAGTAACAAAAGAGTAACACATTATTACAGATATGTCAATGCCTTTTGCAAGATTTATAACGAATTGTAAAAAGTTACCAAATATTTGCCAAATTGCATTTAAAATTTTGATTTTATTTGATTTTACATTATTAATATGATATATTATGAGCGTAATAAACGAGGTAATTAGTGTGAATTAAACATTAATTCGGATTGGAAAATTTATGAAAATCGGCGATTTGGAATTTACAAATATTGCATTTTTGGCACCTATGGCTGGAATAGCCGACAGGGCGTTCAGAGAGCTGTGCACGCAGTTCGGTGCGGCATACACCGTAACCGAGATGGTGTCATCAAAAGGGCTGACAATGGGCGACAAAAAAAGCGGCGAACTGCTTACGATAGGCTCAGAGCGACCTTGCGGAGCACAAATTTTCGGTGACGACCCACAAATTATGGCTCAAGCGGCCTCCAAATGCCTTGAATACGCTCCCGATGTCATAGACATAAATATGGGTTGCCCGGCTCCGAAAGTTGCTATGAACGGCGGAGGGGCAAGCCTGATGAAAAAGCCGCAGCTTGCATACGAAATCACAAAGGCGGTTGTTGAAGCGGTTAATATTCCCGTAACCGTAAAAATTCGTAAAGGCTGGGATGATGACAACATCAACGCTGTTGAAATGGCTCTCCTCGCACAAAAAGCCGGAGCAAGAGCTGTTGCGGTGCACGGCAGAACAAGACAGCAGATGTACAGCGGTAAGGTTGATTATCAAATCATCTCCGATGTCAAAAACGCACTTGACATCCCTGTAATCGCAAACGGCGACATAACCGATGAGCAGACGGCGGCGATTATGCTTGAAAAAACAAATGCCGATGCAATAATGATTGGCAGAGGCGCACTCGGCAATCCGTGGGTGTTCTCACGAATCAACGCTTATCTTTCGGAATGCAGAGTTCTTCCGGAACCGTCAACGATTGAAAAAATGAATGTTATGCTGAAGCATATTCAAAAAATAATCGAATACAAAGGCGAATACACAGCTATGCGAGAGGCTCGACACCACGCAGCGTACTACACAAAAGGTATGCGAGGCGGTGCAAAGCTCCGTGCCGAAATCAGCAAATACGAGCATTTTGAACAGCTTCAAGAGTTGTCATATCGCATTATCAAGGAGGCAGAATTATGATTCTCAAAAACTGCACATTTTTTAACGAAGAATTTGAAAAGGAATTCGGCGACATAAAAATTGAAAACGGCAAAATTGCCGAAATCGGAATTTTTGACGCAGAAAATGACGAAGTTCGTGATATGACCGACCGTATCATTCTTCCGGGATTTATCGACATCCACATTCACGGCGGTGCAGGCGCAGACTTTTCCGACGGCACAACCGACAGCATTGACGCAATCAGCACATATCTTGCAAAGCACGGCGTTACTTCATTTTGCGGAACAACAATGACTCTTTCGCACGAAAAATTGAAAGAAATAATTAAATCGGCAAGCGGATACACCGCACCGAAGTCAAAACTTGCGGGCATAAACCTTGAAGGTCCGTACATTGCCGAAGCAAAGGCAGGCGCACAAAACAGAGAATTCATCCGCCCGGCAAGCACAAAAGAGGTTGACGAGTTGCTTTCAATCAACGACAAAATCAAGTTGATTACCATTGCTCCAGAAGCAAGCGACACGCAGGATTTTATCACAAAGGAAAAAGAAAAATTGACAATTTCTGTCGGTCACAGCTCGGCAAATGCACAGCAAACAAAGGAGGCTATTGCAAACGGCATTGCACACGCAACGCATCTTTACAACGCAATGACCCCTATGACACACCGTGAAGCAGGAATTGTCGGCACGGTGCTTGACAGCGACATCACGGCGGAGCTCATCTGTGACGGCGAGCACATCTGCCCTGCCGTTTTGCGAAACACATTTAAGATTTTGGGCGAGGACAGAGCCTGCGTAATCAGCGATTCAATGCGTGGTGCGGGTCTCGGAATCGGCGAATACGAGCTTGGCGGTCAGATGACCTATGTCAAAGACGGCTACAAGGTGGCAAAACTTGAGGACGGCACAATCGCCGCTTCAATCACCAATGTTTTTGACGAGTTCAAAAATCTGCTTGAATTCGGAATTGATTTCAAAACTGCGCTCAAATCCTGCACAATCAACCCTGCAAAGGTTATCAAAGAGGATAAAAATATCGGTTCAATCGCAGTCGGCAAATGCGCCGATTTGATTGTCACCGATGAAAATTTCAGTATAAAAGAGGTTTACATCAATGGAACACTCGCTTAACATCGTGCTCATAGAGCCTGAAATTCCGCAGAACACAGGCAACATTGCAAGAACCTGCGCCGCAACGGGGGCAAGGCTACATCTTGTAGGGCCTATGGGTTTCCACATCACCGACAAGCAGGTGAAAAGAGCAGGTCTTGACTATTGGGACAAGCTCGACATCACATTTTACGACAGCACCGAGGAATTTTTTGAGAAAAACAAAGGCGGAACATTTTATTATTTTTCCACCAAAGCCGAGCAGGCACACTCGGATGTTAAATATCCAAACAACTGCTACCTCGTTTTCGGCAAGGAAACAAAAGGCTTGCCAGAAGAATTGCTCAAAGCAAACCACGATTGGTGCGTGCGTATGCCGATGAGGGGCATAATCAGAAGCCTGAACCTCTCAAATGCTGTGGCAATCGGCACATATGAGGTGCTCCGCCAATGGGATTACCCGGAATTGGTACAAAAAGGCAAACTCCACAATTTAGAATGGTAAAACAGGCGAACATAGTTCATCTTTTATAATTTGTCATAATATGAAAAACGGCGTAAATACAAATTACGCCGTTTAGTTATTTCAAAACAAATCCAAAATTTCACTTACGGATTCAACCGTAAAAGTCGGATTTTCACTTTCATTATTTACTTTTTTATATTTAGCAAATCCTTGACGCACCCAAACGGTTTTCATGCCAAGCTTTTTAGCAGGAATAATATCATTATCCAGTCTGTCTCCAATCATAACAGCTTCGCTCGGATTACACTTTGCTTGTTTAAGTGCCATATTAAAAATTTTCAAATCAGGTTTTTCGTAACCCGCTTCGGCTGATGCCACCACCACATCAAAATACTTGCCGATACCCCAATTATCAATGCGTTTTTGTGTTCCGGCAACTTGATTTGCAATAATTCCAAGTTTAAATTTTTGCGACAGCTTCTTCAAAATTTCTTCAACATCAGGATAAAGTCTTTCAAGTTCGCCAAACCATTTTGGCACGGCAACCCCAAAATCCTGTGCCGCCCACCTGATTGCGAACGCATCTTTTTCGGCATATTCAAGAACTTTTTTACAGAATTCATCGGCATCCAAATTATTTTGTTCAATTATAACCTTGCAACGCTCTTTCAAGCATTCGCTTTCATCCACAAGCGTTGAGCCCAAATCAAAAAATATCCACTTTAGATTTTCCATACAATTATTCCTTATAACATATCTATATTAATCACTGTACAAAATTCACCTATAAACAATCGGCAATCTTGTTTTAAAACAATGCGACCACGCAGGAACATATCCGCTCTTTATCGCAACTTTTTGTGAATTAACATTTGAGCAATCTGTTGTATAATAAGGCACAACTCCACGATTCAGCGTTTCTACGGTTAACATATTAACAAGTTTTACAGCTATACCGGTTCCTCGATACTCCGGCAAAACATCAACACCAATTTGCCACATAATTTTGCTGTCCGAACTTGCACAGGCAATTCCTGTTATTTTTGAGTTGTCATATGCAACAGCTGCAAGGACTTCAGGTCGTTTGCTTTCGTTATCATATTGCAAAGCATTATAAAATTGCTTATATTTATACAAAGATTGAATATCGTTTTCAATTAGCTTAAACTCATACAATTTATTTTCGATAATTTTGATATTTTCAACATCGGGTAAATAATACGGATTAACGCCATATACAATTTTGCTCGTTAATATATCATAAGACGATTTATCGTTAAACATACGCTTTACATATGGCATAATATTTTTTGAAACATTGACAATCGTACTTCTGCCCATTGTAATAATCTCAAGTCGAGGTGTAATAAACGGCATTTCACGCCTACCGTTTTGCTTTTCCGCTATTGTAAATATTACACCGTCTTTTGTAAAATCATCGGGTATACAATTATAATCAACAGCAAGCTGATTATATACTATGTTCATCATTTCACTTTTTGTCATAAATTTTTCCATACTGATTTTTACATTCTATTTATTTCATTACAATTCAAATAATTTGTCTTTATCAAAATAATATATATTTTCTCTTTTATATCCAAATTTTGAATTAATCATCGCTATATGCGGTTCAAATGTAAAATACTTTACATCACTGAGTTTTCTATTGTTCCCCTTTTCAATATAAACTCTGTTTTTCATGTTCTTAACAATCGAATGTCCCAAATTACCATTAAAATCAAGATTAACAAAACCGTTTTTTGTAATAAAATCATTCATATGATAAAACAATTCTTCAAAAGTCGAATTAACAGTTAAAAAACGATATAACTCATTATGTAATTCCTTCTCCATTATCAATCCGTTTTTCCATTCAACATTCTTAATTTGTTCTATTTCATCTACTACATAGCCATCTTCGATAATTATTGTTCTGGCGTAATCACCCCAAATATTTCTTAATTTAGGGCTTAAATCAATAGTAATAATATCATCATTTTTTATATAATAATCTGAAGTTATATATTCTACACCTGATACAGATTTTGATGTTTCACCACCTGCATAAAGAAGCGCGCCAATATCATAATACCAAAAAGAATCAGCACCGAGCTCTAAAAGTTTTTCTTCACAAATATTTCTTAATTCAATTAAGTTCATTCCCGGCTTAACAACTTTTCTAATATATTTAATTGTTTCCTTGGCAATAGATTGAACTCTGATATATTCATTTCTTTCTTCTATTGCTTTTGATAAGGAAATATTACTTATAAATTTTTTTAACATATCCATTCCTCACATAAATTTATAACATAAATATATCATAAAAAATATAAAATGTCTATTAAAAACAGAGCCGTAGAGGCGAAATGTGTTCGCCTAAAGTCAACACAAATATAAAAAATAAACCACTCGAA
>OIYR01000675.1_pt1 | contig 18621 bp, 17 predicted proteins | sample 1588221 | NCBI WGS metagenome assembly OIYR01 (sample SAMN03283292) | human gut metagenome | biome: human-associated habitat; material: feces | host: Homo sapiens | place: Peru | collected 2012 | reverse complement strand
GCTGATGAACATTATTTTTCTAGCCGCCCTCTGCGCAATGAAAGCGATTTTAAAATAAAAAACTATTTTCTTAATTAGCCCAAACTTTGAGTTTTATAGTTTAATGTCATTATCGGGCTTGCCCATGCGATGTTTCTAAAAGAAACTCGATTTATAATATATTGTAGTTTTACAACAGATTCCTAACCGAGTTTACTGCGTAAACATCGCAGTGTCGCAGCACGGGAATGACACATAAATGCCTGTCCTTTTCAAAATTCGACATTCAGGCTAATTTTCACGAAACACTGGAATAATTTTTTTCATAAATTTTCCAACAAGAGAAATGGCTGGTCCTAAAAGAAGTCCCATACAGACTGAACCGAAAATATTTGTTCTAAGTCCGATTCCGACAAAAGTCGCAACTGGATTCGGAATGTTATTTTTTGCAAAGCAAGCCGCCACAAGTCCAATGGTAATTGCAGAATAATCAAAAATAATGCGGACAACAAAAAAAGGAAGCTTAACAAATCTATCGCTGATAATTTTAGGAACCGCATCGTAAGGAGCAATTCCCAATTCTGAATTCATATAAATCGCGCAAGCAGTTACAAAAAGAAGCAAAATAAAAGCAAAAATTCCAGCCTTTGGCAAAAGTTCCGCATTCTGCAAAAACTGATGAAATCCAATCAGCTTCCAAATCCAGCGTGAAAAATCAGAAACAAATCCGATAAAAAACATATTCGCAATCGAGCCAAAACCGATATGCTGCGCCCCAAACAAAATTACAAAAACAAGAAAAACCGCGTAATCCATAATCTGAATCAAGCCGATATTATCAGTTCCAAGCAATGCCGCCACATGATAATTCATAAAAGTCGCAGGATCAGTTCCCCAGCCAATTTCAATAAGAACTGAAAGCGTAATTCCCATCATTACAACCGCAAAAAGCATAACCGGAAGTTTTACCTGCCACTTTTGAGGAAAAAACTGTTTAATGCTAAAATTAATTTTCATATAAATTCCCTTTTATTATTATTCTAAATTTTAAGATAACCAATAATTTCAAAAATTGAATTCTGAATATCTCTTATAGATTTCCATATTTCATCTATGCAAATCAGATGAAGTTCAAAATAAAGCGTGATATCCAAAACTATCACTGCAATAAGTTTGTAAATAGCGCAACTAGGTTTTATTCCGCACGAAATCTGAAACGTAATATATAGAAGAAAATAAAACAAAAGAAAGAACAGAATATTTGTTGGCAAAAGAAGAATTGAAACAATGCTCAACACCACAATCATTGCGCAAGAAATTCTCTGCAAACTGCGCACATAAATAAATGAAAAAATCAATTTGAAAATAAAATATGCCGCCAACAATGCACAAAGAAAAATTAAAAACAAAAAATTTTCTGGCAAATTATTTTTCACAAAATCAATGATTGAAATTTTATTGCAAAGTGAATTGCCATTTATAAGTTCAGGTTTTAGTATCAGAATAATTACTGCCGCAAAAACTAAATCAAAAACAATATCAAAGAAATTCAAAAATGCAAAACCGATTTTTTTACCAAGTGATTTTTTTATTGTTGTCTCTTCATATTCATCTTTTAAATTTGAATCTTTTTGTGTCTTTGAATTTTTATGTTTTTCAAAAAAGTTTAAAATTTTGCTTCGTAGTGATTTTAAAAATCCGCAGAAAGAATTCTTCAATTTTTCAAAAAAAGAAACGATTTTATTTTTTGCATCAATGAAAAACAGTTTTATCTTTTCCCAAAAGTTATTCATAATAAATTTCTCCAGCAAAGACTCAAAAATAAATCTTATTCAATGCTATCACAATGCGTAACTTTACTACAGATGCGTTGGCTTGCCTGTGAGCAAAATTCTTAAGTTCAGTTTTATGTAGCTGCAGATTTCACGGCAGTAGCTGTTCAGGACAAAAAGCGGCGGAGTTTTTGACGCGACTCCATACACATCTGAAAATCCCATTCGCGAAGCAAGACGTTCAGCACGCGCAATGTGAAAGTCGCTTGTTACAACCGCAACTGGAGAAGCAAGAACTTCTTCCATGCTGATTCCATCATACTCTGCAAAAAGTTTTGCGCTGAACATAAAATTTTGAATTGTGTCTTTTGCTTTGTTTTCCGCAAGAATCCGATTTTCATCAATTCCATAAGAAGCAAGCGCAGGTTTTAAAACATCAGATTCCGGGCAAGGAGAAAATTTTCCTTTTCCGCCTGTAACAACCACAAGAGCTGCCGAATGAGCTTTAAAATATTCGGAAGCAACACGCACACGGTTCTTCACAGAATCTGTAAACTTGGCATCTTTTGTGATTCCGCCGCCAAGAACAATCACGTAGCGCACATTTTCTTTTCCATCAGAAAGCCTTGGATTGCAGATAAAAAATAGATTCAATCCGGAAATAAAAACTCCCGCGAAAAATAAAAAAATCAAAATTATTTTTATACGCTTTGAAATCCTGCTGCAAATTATTTTCAGAACCTTACGTCTTTCAAGCACAAAAAGAAGCACAAAGAAAACAGCAATCCAAAGCCAAACCGCAGAAAAACTAAAAATCGTCCCCAAAAAAGTTCCCGGAGAAGCAATGTTAATCAAAACAAAATAAACGCCGGACAAAACAGCTAAAATGAGAAAAATTAATGAAAGCATGATGAAGATTATACATACATAAACTTCAATTGAAAAGAACTTATAAATATAACTTCAAAGATATACACAAACTCTTTATTTATTCTATGGTATTGAAAATGTAAGTACATTTTTGTATAAAAATAAGTTAAATTAAATTTTCTATTTAATAGGAATATTTTATGAGTAATTTAGTTTTTTTAATTGGAAATGGTTTCGATTTAAATTGCGGACTAAAATCAAAATATAAAGATGCATACCAATATTACTGCAATAAAACACAAAATAACTCCGAATTAATAGAGAGGTTCAAAAATGATCTAAAAGCAAACTATGAAAATTGGTCTGATTTCGAAGAAGGCATGGCTTACTATGCCTCAAAATTATCAGATGAAAATGAGCTAATTGAATGCATTAGAGATTTTAGAAAAAAACTAAAAGAGTATCTAATTAATGAGGAAATAAAACTATATGATTTTATCAATTCAGATAATAATTTAATAGATGACCTTAATGCAGAAACAAAAAAATCAATTAATAAATTTTTTGAAGGTGTATCAAATAATGTTTCAAGGAAAGTTAATAATATAAACAAGGTGGATTTTATTTCCTTTAATTATACATCTGTATTAGATAATCTTGCTAGAAATTATTTTAACCAGGTTAATCAAAAAATGGAACTGAAATGCTCAAATTATCATGTAACTCATATTCATGGCTCATTTAACTCTACGCCTGCATTAGGAATCGATCGCATTGAACAGTTGTCAGTTCCTTACAAATTAACTTTAAAAGAAAAAAGAACATTTATAAAACCTTTTTTCAACAGCAATATTGATAATAAGAGAATTCTTGATGCAGAAAGTCTAATATTCTCAGCAAACTATTTATGTTTATTTGGTTTATCATTAGGAATATCTGATTTATCTTGGAGAGACAAAATTATTGAATGGTTAACAAATGATTCAGAACATCAATTATTTATTTATAATTATTCCTTATATAAAAAAATAAACTTAGATGATGATGAAAGATTGGATGAAGAAGAGGAATGCAAAAACAAATTATTTACTTCTAGGAATATAAAATCAACAGAACAGTTATTAGAACAAGTACATATGCCTTGTGGAAACAAGATTTTTAACTACATTGAAATAATTAATCAATATTTAATAAAGAAAAAAATATAATAAAATTAGATAATTTTTATTTTTTTTCATCATTATTAATTTCTTTAGCCACAAACAAGATTTCATCAAGGTCAAGATTTTGTTTACTTTTTACAGTGTAAGATTCTAATTGTTTTGTTACAGAATCAAATAGAATTTCCGCTTGAGTATGTTTTTTATCACCTGTATATAAAACTTGACTTACTACATTACGCCAAAAATTTAATTCTTTCTCATAATCTCTTATTTGTTTTTTTAAGAATAAATTTCTTAAAGTATATTCTTTTTGTAAACTACATATTCTATTTTTAATAGAATTTGCTTCTTCTTTAAGTTCTTCTTTTTCCTTTTTTACATCTTCTATTTGTTTTAATAGTTCATTTGTCTTTTTATCTGTAATAATTTGAAATATAAACAGAAAAATAAAATAAACTGCAATTGTCATAGCAAGTTGTTTCAATAATTTTATATATGGAGATTCTAGTTGTGTTTTTGATGTTAATGTTAATTTTTTATTTCTATAATTTGGAAATAAAATTTTATCATTTTTTTGAACACTAATGGTAACTAAACTTGAAGACTTAGGCTCAATCATATCTATGGAATAAAATGAATACTCCAAAGACGGAGATTGCTTTTTAGAAATTAACAATGATGATATAAATTCTTCATTTTCAATTTTACATAATCTTGGAATTTTTAACAACAAATCATTTATATATGAATCAGTATAATTTGTTATTTCAATATTACGAAATAAAAGATTTTCATCAGTTTTATAAATATCTCCTATTCTTATATTTCCACTTTCCAATGATGGAATTGAAACAATAAATGATAAAAAATAAGCTAACAAGGTTGTAAATAAACTTTCCAAAATAGCTTTCTTCATTTTTCTTAAAACCTCTTATTTATTAATCTAAATTATTTTTTTTCAAATCATCAGAATTTTTTAAAATTTATTTTCAATTGTTTATTATCCTTGACTTCTTACTAATTGTATCATATATGTAAATTATAAGCCACGTAATTCTTTCTCCTACTTTGTAGTGCAAGGAATCATGGCAGTTTTTTTTTTCTGAAATATTACTATAACTTAATTTTCATTTCTACTTTCTATGAATTCCAATATTCTAGAGACTGCATTATAGTTATGAAAATGTTCATACGTGCTTAATTTTTTTTCATTTCTTTTTGAAATCAATACATCATACCAGTATGCAACCACGGCTCTTCTAAAACCTTTCATGGACAGCAACTTCATAGCAGTTTTAAGATCTGACTCAAAAGCAACATACATCGCTCTTTCAGTTGCGGTAGAGTAAGAAGCTTTTCCAACTTCTCCATTATGACTTAATATCCAGTTTCTAATTTCAGAATATTCTGAATCCAAAATCATTTTATCAACTACTATGTAATTTATCTGAGGACAATTATTTTTATTCAGAGTACTGAAAGCAACCTCATGCGAACCAATGTTTATGGTAAAATATCTTCCATTATTTGTCTGCGTAAAAAGAGATAAAGTCCAAACACCTTGAATATCTGCGCAACAAATCAGCCCTGTATTAATAAACAATTCCGAAATATAATTCAGAAATCTTTCATCTTGAAAAAGTCTGTCTATTTTTTGACGGTACAAAATTTCTTCTGGATCTATTGCATTGAGAGCTTCTTTTGCTTGAAATTTACTTATATGAAATAATTCTTTTTGATTTTTTATTTCATTATTTTGAAAATCTCTGAATTGATAATGTAGGTTATGCTCTATTTTTCTCCAATCAAAAACTTCCCTAAAATCAAATATATGCCAAGGTCCTAAACTTTTATATGGTTCAGTGTTATTAATTTCTTGCAATCTTTTTGCTGGTGGATAATTTGTTCCGCCAATTTTTATGCAATCACAATTATTTGACTCCAAAACATAAATATGTCCTTTTTTTCCATAGGCGAATCACATTCCCTTCACTCAACAGTTATACTTTGGTCGGCGGTGAAAGTTTTTTGCGGTTCAAGAATTTCAAGTCCGGGCTTGTGTTCCCACTAATGGTTTGTGTTGCCGGCATCGGAAAGTCCGAACCAAGGTTCTATGCAGACAAATTCAGAAGCGCCTGCGTTCAGCCAAATCATCACATACGGAAACGATTTTCCATCAATTAGAACAAAAGCATCTTTTATCTTTCCTCAGTGAGGAAAAAGAACCGGCACATGAAATTTGCAAACGGACGAATCTCCGCACCAAATAATATCACGTTCAGTTTCAGGGCGGACAAACCTGTTGATTTCAGCTCCGTGAGTATTCACATCAAGCTCAAAATTTTCATTTTTCAATGTTACAACCATACTAACTCTCCGTTACATTTCTAATACGGAATTCCGTTCGCGGCGGGGGCTGCCATTTTCTTTGACGAGAAGACGAGCGCGACAAGTGTTACCGCATAAGGGAACACCTTGAAGATTACTGTCGGAATCACGGCGAGGGCGGGAATGACCTGTGAGACATTCGCAAGCGTGGTGAAGAATCCGAAGAAGAATGTCGCGCCTAGAATTCCAAGCGGCTTCCACTGTCCGAAAATAAGCGCGGCGATTGAAAGAAATCCGAGTCCCGCGACGCTTCCGTTGAATTCGCCGGAATAAGTCACAAGCATGACAGCACCTCCAAGACCCGACAAGGCGCCGCTCACAAGAACCGCGACGTATCGCATTAAATGCACGTTCACTCCGGCGCTCGCAACCGCTGAAGGATGCTCACCGCAGGCACGGAGGCGCAGACCGAATGAGGTTTTGTAAAGCAACCAGAACGAGAATCCCCAGATTCCGAGCACAAGCCAGGTTGACCAGTAGACGCGCGAGAAAATCAGTTTTCCAAGAAGAGGAATTCCTGAAAGCCCGGCGTAGTCCATCGGAATTATTCCCATCATAATCGGAATGTTTCCGCTGCCCGTAACCTGACGCGCGATGTAAATCGTGATTGCGGCGGCAAGCATATTGATTGCAGTTCCTGAGATGACCTGATCCGCTTTGAGCGTTATCGAGGCGAACGCATGAAGCAGCGCGAAGACAGCTCCGAACAGAGCGCCGACGGCAAGTCCGATTATTATGACCTGCGTGTGTCCCGCGGAATTCTCAAGCAGCCTGATTGCGAACGCGCTTCCGAAATACCCTGAAAGCATAAGCCCCTCAAGTCCGAGGTTCGTGACGCCGGAACGTTCGCTGTAAAGTCCGCCCAAAGAAGTTATGAGCATCGGCATCGTGTATGCGATTACATAAGGAAAAACCTGATAAAGCAAATTCATTTTTCAGCTCCCGGTTGATTTGAATTTTCAGAAAGTCCCGCAAGCTTCTTTTCGTGAAGCTTATGGAAAAGTCCGTTCCACAGTTTCTCAAAAAGCACGCTCGTCGCGGTAAAATAGATGATTACGGAAATAATCGTGTCCGCGATTTCGGGCGGAACATCGGTGAGCGCGTTCATGAACCCCTTTCCCGACTGAAGGATTCCGAAGAAAATGGATGCGAACAGAACACCGACCGGTGTTGAAGCTCCAAGCAGGGAAACCGCGATTCCGTCAAACCCCTGGGCAGGCATCACGCCGATCTGCATATTCAGCGCGTAACCGGCATAATACGAAAGTCCTGCAAGCCCCGAAAGTCCGCCGGAAATCGCCATGGAAAGCACGATGCTCCGGTTCACGTTGATTCCGGCATATTCCGCGCAGAATCTGTTCGCGCCCACAGCTTTAAGCTCATACCCTACTGTGGTCCGGTTCAGGCACCAACGCACAAGAAAAACCGAGGCGACGGCAAAAATTATTCCCAGGTTGATGTATTCCGAACCTGAGAAGACTGCGGAAAGCCACGGACTTCTGAGCGACTGCGTAACGGCAAGGGAGGAGCTTTCAGTCTCAAGTGAAGGGCCTTTCAGATACGCCGGAATAAAATAGTAGATGCTCCAGTACGCCGTCCAGTTCAGCATGATTGAGGAGACGACCTCATGCACATTGAATTTCGCCTTGAGAAATCCGACGAGCGTGCCCCACAGTGAGCCTCCTGCAAGCGCGGAAATGACGAGCACGACAAGATAAAGCGGACGCGGAAGAAAAACAAAATGCCCGACAACCGTGGCGAAAAGTCCGCCCACAAGCATCTGCCCTGAAGCTCCGATATTGAAAAGCCCGGTCTTGTACGCAAACGCAAACGAAAGTCCGGTGAACATAAGAGGAGTGGCGGTGGCGAAAGTGTTTCCGATTCTCTCGCGGTTCATCAGCGCGCCCCTGAGAATATAGGCGTAGGCCTCAAACGGATTTTCCCCGATAAAAAGCATGAGAAGTCCGCCAGCGGCAAGTCCAAGCAAAACCGCGCTCAGCGCAATCAGGAACGGTCCGCTCTTTCTCTCCTCTTTCTTTGTTTCTGCTGAAAATATTTTTTTTATAACCATTTGTCTTTCCTCACGCCGGCCATCATAAGTCCCACGGAATGCTCGTCGGTCGAAGCCGTGTCCACAATGTCCATCAGCTCTCCGCCGGAAATGACGGCGATTCTGTCCGAAAGGTTGAAAATCTCGTCAAGCTCAAGCGACACAAGAAGCACGGCGTTTCCCTTGTCCCGGTGCGCCACAATCTGTTTATGGATATATTCAATCGCGCCCACGTCAAGACCGCGCGTAGGCTGAACCGCAATCAGAAGCTTCGGATTCATGGAAATCTCGCGGCCGACAATCAGCTTCTGCTGGTTTCCGCCTGAAAGCTTCCCCGCAGGAGAATTTATTCCCTCGCCGGACCGCACGTCGAATTTCCGCACGACATCTTCTGAATATGAGTTGATTTCCGGGAAATTCAGGATTCCGTTTCTGCTGAAAGGTCTCTTGTAATACGACTTCATCACCATGTTCCCGGCAATCCGCATTGAGGCGATAAGTCCGCGCTTGATTCTGTCCTCTGGAATATGGCCAAGTCCAAGCTCATTTCTTCTGCGCACGGTCAGATTCGTCGCGTCAGTTCCGTCAATAATGACAGAGCCGCTTTCCGCAGGAAGAAGTCCGCAGACCGCCTCGACAAGCTCAGTCTGCCCGTTTCCGTCAACGCCCGCAAGCCCCACAATCTCGCCGGCATGAACCGTAAGGCTGAAATTCTTTACGCCCAGAACTTTCTTCGCATTCATCACGCAGAGATTCCTCACCTCAAGGACAGGACGGCCGGTTTTGGGCGCGCTCTTCTCAACCTTGAAATTCACAGGACGGCCTACCATTTTTGCGGCCATAAGCGCGGTATCAGTCGAAGCCACATCCACAACGTCTATCAGCTTTCCGCGGCGGATAATCGTGCAGCGGTCGGCCACGGCCTTTATCTCGTTCAGCTTGTGCGTGATTATCACGACGGATTTTCCTTCCTTCACAAGATTCCTGATAATCCGCATGAGGTCGTCAATTTCCTGCGGAGTCAGAACCGCCGTCGGCTCGTCAAAAATTAGGATGCCGGCGTCGCAGTAAAGCATTTTCAGAATCTCGACACGCTGCTGCATTCCCACGGAAATGTCCTCAATCCTCATGTCGGGATCAATGTTCAGTCCGTACTTCCCGCTCAGCGCCTTGATTCTCGCGGATGCCTCCTTTCTGTGCAGGACAAATCCGCCTTCCTTTCCAAGAATGATGTTCTCCGTAACCGTAAAATTGCCCACAAGCTGAAAGTGCTGGTGGACCATTCCGATTCCAAGCCGGGCCGCGTCATTCGGATTCTTTATTGAAACTTCCTTTCCGCGGATTTTCACCGTTCCCCTGTCCGCATGATAAAGCCCGAAGAGGATGCTCATCAGCGTGGATTTTCCCGCCCCGTTCTCGCCCAGAATCGCATGGACCTCGCCGTCCCGCACCCTAAGCGTAATATCGTCGTTCGCAACAATACCCGGAAACTCCTTCCTGATATTGAGCATCTCAATCACGTAGTTGTCTGCGCCCATTTTTACTCCAATCTCAACTTTCAACATGAAATTATATCACAGCAAACGGATTCCGTGCAAAAAAAAATAAGCCCCCGGGTTTTATGCCGGAGGCCCTTCAAACTGAAATTGAAGTCTTATTTTATGAGTCCGTCAGCGGAAGCCGCGACTTTGATTTTGCCTGATTTTATGAGGGCAAGAACCTCGTCGGCCTTTTTCTGTGCATCCGCGGAAAGGTTCGGATTCTTCACAGGAATTCCGATTCCGTCGTTCGCAGCGGAAAGCTCAAGCTCCTGTCCTCCCGGGAATTTTCCTGCAAGCTGCGCCTCGATCATGTCGTAGGACGCGCGGTCAAGGAATTTCTGTGCGGAAGTGAGAACCGCGCTCTTTCCCTTTGCGTAGATTCCGTCGTTGTACTGGTCAACGTCAACTCCGACCATCCACACATCCTTTCCGGTTGAGCGGCGTGTCTTTGCCTCGTTGATGACTCCGACTCCCACACCGCCTGCAGCCGCGAACACAACCTTCACGCCCTTGTCGTACATTGAGGCCGCAAGCTGCTGTCCCGCAGCGACATCAGAGAAAGTTCCCTGATAGACAACGTTCTCCGCGTCAATCGAAATCTTTGTTCCGTAGTTGGCGTTCGCATAGGCGATTCCCTGCTGCCATCCCCAGTTGAATTTCTGAACCGCAGGAATCTCCATTCCGCCGATGAATCCGAATTTTCCTTCCTTAATCTGAACCGCCGCGGCAACTCCTGCCACAAATCCCGACTCCTGCTCAAGCCATGAGACGGCGACAGTGTTCTTCGCAGTCTCGAAAGTGCTGTAGTCGGCAGTGTGAGGTTTTCCGTCAAGAAGAACAAAAAGAACGTTCGGATATTTTTTCTGAGCGGCATAAACGGCCGTCTCGAATTTGAATCCCGGACAGATAATCATCTGGTAGCCCGCGTCCGCAAGGTTTCCGATTTCCTTGAGATAGTCCGCCTCGGTTGTTCCGGCAGGCTTGAGGTACTTTGTCTTTATTCCCATGTCCTTCTGGGCGCGGAGAATTCCTTCCCAAGTTCCCTGATTGAAGGACTTGTCGTCGATTGTTCCGGAGTCCGTAACCATTCCGACCCTGAGATTCGACTTCTTGGAATCCTTCTTCTTTCCGGCGGCAAACGCTGATGTGGCGATAAGCAGAACACTCACCGCGATTGTAAGAATCTTTTTCATTTTTCCTCCAAAAAAAGTCAATGAGAAAATTTCAATTTTCGATTTGACTTTTTTAAGCATATTCGCAATGAAATGAGAATATGCAGTTAAATTCAAGAAGTTTGCAACGCAAACTTGTGAATAAAAACTTTGACGCTATTTCAGGCAAAGTTTTTATTACACCCTCCAAAAAAAGTCAACTTGACTTTTCTGCAACAAATTGAACCCGCAATGCAGGCTCCTCGATAAATACTACAATTCACACCGCTCTGTTGTCAAGAAAAAACAGCGAACATGATTTTTGCAGAAGCATGATTCCGGCTGAAAAAGAAAATCGGGATTTTATTTTTTTTACCGTGCATTACGTACAACACGGAAACCATGAGTATTGCAATTTCCGTTCGGTTCATTGCAAAAACGATTTGCAAGCTCTAATGAATCAGCGGATGCTGTCCAGTAACCTCCTCTATTTATACGCAAAGTGCCAGAAGATGGACCAGTGGGTGGCGGCATTTTGCTTTTATTATAATCGTCATAACAATGGTAAATATCTTGATACCAATCCCAGCACCATTCAGATACATTTCCGCTCATATCGTATAGTCCGTAACCATTTGGTTTCTTTGTCATTACATCTCTTGTCCCTTTCGTATTATCTCTATACCATCCAACATCATCAGCTATGTTACTTCCTGCATAAGTATAATTTTCTCCACCACGAGCAAGCCATTCCCATTCTGCTTCAGTCGGAAGTCGGTATCCATTAGCTTCAAAATTACATATTACGGCATCCCATACAGAATCACTTGGAAGAGTTGGAACATCATCCCATAAATCAGGGTCAGTTGAACCTAAAATTGTATAACATGGTGTAAGATTTTCTGCCATAGAAAGCTTGTTGCAATAAACAAGAGCATTATACCAACTAACAGAAGTTACAGGATTATTAAGAGCCTCATCTCCTGTTAACAAATTTCCATCCTTATCATAGGCTGGCGCACTGCTTGGGTCAGTTCCAATAAGTACTTTATATTCACCTCTGGTTACTTCATGAGCACAGACAATTAAATCTGGAATAGTAAGCTCTCTTTCTAAAAAATATACCCATGAAAACGGAGTCCAAGTTATTATTCCTGAAATTGTTGTACCAACGGTATTTATAAAACCTTCCGGATTTATAGCTGCATACTCACAAACAGAGCATATATTTGCTCCAATAATACCTTTTTTCCATAAATGAGCAATTTCTTCAGTTTCAACACCACAGCAATTATAAATTCCTTTGTGAGTCGCTTGAGTTTTTGACCAAATTACTTTTCCAGCATGATTTGATGAATCTAAGTCTTCTTCAATTAAAGAAATTTCATTTCCATAATAATCTAATTTTGCTAAGCAAGTTGGTTCTGAACAATCCCAATACTCAAGAAGACCTTTAGTTATGCAATTTTTTACAACCCTTTCATGATGCGTTCCAAGTTCATGGACATGACTATTCATTTCAATTTTTTCTATTATTTTAAAATTACAAACACTACAGACGCCTTCTTTCGAAGTTGCAATTTCTTCATTTTCTTCTTTTTTTACAGTCCAATAAAAAGTATGAGCGGCTTTATCATTTATTTCTGTTGCATGTTCACAAGTAGCTTTGTGCCAGTGGGCTGTTTCATCACTTGTCCACTCCTCTGAGAATGTACATTCGTGGCTGGACGTATTGTTTTCACACCCCCCCATAAAGATTATACCAGTTACAATACCTACACCTATAGCAACTTTAATAGCGTTTCTAAAATTATAAAAAACAATATTCATATATTTTAATTAAACCATAAAATTCTTGGTATTGCAAACAAAAAAATACAGCAGCATAAAACAATCATAATATATCATTTTATAAAGTTTGCTTTAAAACTTGGCTTTTTTAAGAACAGACCGAAGATGAATAGAACGACTCCAAAAACAAGAATATTTGACGCGAAAAACACAATTGAAGAGGCAGATTTGATTTTTGGCTGCAAATCCGGATTTTCTTTGACAATTTTCTGAACTTCATTAGGATAAGAAGCATAACTTTTGATATTTTTCTCATCGCTTCCGGTGTTCAGGAAACAGATTCCCCAAAATATAAGACATAAGATTGTGACTTCGATTAATAATGGCATTTAGTAAGCTCCTTTTAGTCAGTAGTTTTTTGCGGTTTCAGCAAATGGGAAGGAAAAATGTTTTTATAGAAACAATTTAAAATCCTCTCCTCCTCGCTTTTCATAAGCGAGGAGAATTCCTGCAAGTTTTCTGCGTTCCGGGGAATTTTTACGCCAATCACATCGAGAGTTCCAGTGTCGTTCGCAAGGTTATAACGGCAATTTTCAAAATCCGTTCTTCCGTCGTCCGGGAAAATAAATCCGCCGCGTGCGATTCTCATCGTGTGCATATATGCGACAACCTGATACAAATCCTCACGGCAGACATTTTTTTGAAGCGGCTTGTATTTTGCATCCAGAATGTACTCGCCTTTCTTGTAGAAATCCGGGTAGATTCTGCGGTAGTCTTTGTCGAAAGCCAGCTCATCGTCACTCTTGAACATTCTAAGTCCGCCCTTGTGTTCTTTGTTTTCCGGATGAACAAATCCGAGCGGGCGCAGAATCGTGTTCAGATATTCCTCCCAAAGCCAGGCGCCGTCAAAAAGCAGACCGCAAACAGACGTTTCGTTTGAATGATAATTTATTTTTGAATGTTTCAAAACCGCAAGGCAAAGTTTTTGGAGAGGCTTCCATTTTGTAAAAAACGGATGGCTTACAGGCTTTGTGTTTTCGGAAATGACTTTCTGCCGCTCATGGAAACTGTAGTTCTGCGTAAGCTCGACAATCTGGCTGACAGCGGATTTTGTCTCGGAATCAGAATTCAAGATTGATTTTCCAAACGGCTTTGTTCTGATGAATTCAATCGTGTGGCGCACAAGCTCGGTGAGTGGATTGTCAAAAACCTGCGTGCGCTCATTATACGCTATTTTTCCGCCGAACGGAACATTCTGCCTTATGTGCCTAGAAAGATTCAGAGAGCCTTTTACATTCGCATCGTTCCGCTCAAAAGTTCTGTATGTCTTGAAAATTCCCTGCCGAACCGCATTTTTCAAAACAAACGGAAACATAAAACATAGCAGGTCAAAAACACTGCCGCTTGAAGCGTCGTAATTCAGCTTGAAAAGATTCCCGCAAAAAACTTTCCCCAGCATATAATGAAGAAAAGAATCGTTTTCTGATTTTGAAAACCGCGAGGCAATTTCCAGATGAATCGCGCCATTGTCTGCGCCAATTCCGACAAACCCCATCAAATTCCCGGTTTTTATTTCTGCTTCAGAAAAACTTTCAGCACAGCCGTGCATCTCAAAAATCGGAAGTCCTCCGATTCTGCCGTAAGATTTGTCGATCTCATACGGAAAGACAAGAAGATTCGGATTTTTTGCCGTCAATTCCTTGACCGGAACATCCGCAATGCGTAAAAGCGAGGAATAATGCGCGGAGGAAAAAGTTTTGTCAGCATCAGATTCTAGAAAATCTTTCTTTATAAGAGAAGAAATTTTTTGCGAACAGTTGTTGTCTGTTGTTTTAAGACGGAGCATGATTTCTATTTATCTAATTTTCTTAGTCATCTGAATCAACAGTTCTTTTATTTATGTCTTCAAAAAATGAATCAATATTTTCGTTTTCTGTAAATGAATTAGAAAAAATAGTTTCTTGCATTTTTTCTATATGTTTCTTAAAAAAAGTTTTTGACTGTATATCTGTATCACACATTATACAATTTCTTTTTTCTTCGATACATACTCTTCCAGTTGTTCCACTTCCTGCAAAGAAATCTAAAACAACTGAATCTGGATATGAAAGAGATTTTACAAAACGACGGATGATTTCAAGAGGTTTCTGAGTTGGATGTCCGACACGCTCCAAAGAGTTACCGTTTAATCTACCAATTTCCCAAACATTTGTAGGATTCTTTCCTTTCTTTACATTTTCAGGATTTAGACGTTTATCTTTTAAAGCATCACGTAATTCTTTTTCTCCATACGGAACACGAACCGAATCCAAATCAAAATAATACTTATCAGTTTTTGTAAGCCAAATTGCTTCTTCATGGCGATTTGCAAAATATCTATGAGCAGACATTCCATTCTTGTAATACCAAATAATTGTATTAACAAGTCTAAATTTCGTTTTATGTCGGCAGTAATAAATAATTTCAATCAAATCTCCACTTTTTACATTTTGAAATTGAGTTCCACCAAAGATAACAATGTTTCCATTTGGAGAAAGAACCCTATAAGATTCATCAAGCCACTTCGCCGCCCACTCAATATAATTTTCATACGTATCCCAATTTGCCAAATCCAAATTATAAGGAGGATCAATCAAGATTAATTGAATCGAGTTATCTGGAAGAGATTTTAGAAGTTCAAGACAGTCTTTGTTTAGTAAAATGCAATTTGTCTTTTCAGGTACTTTAAAATCCACAGATGTCTTATGTTTTATATTATCTTTACTCATTCTATTGAGTTGCATTAACCCAGAATTGAAATGAGATTTATTATGAATAGCCATGTCTAAATCCTTTATTTTTTTGTTATTTGATTAAATAAATCACAAGCAAGCATTTGTATTGAAGTTTCTGCTACTTTCAGCATAATATTTAACATTTCTGATTCACTCCAAGAATTTCCATTCCCCTGTGTATAAATTGAGGCAGCTTGTAACATTATCATTTTATTATTTGATTTTACAAATCTATTTTTACAGAGATTCGTATTTATTGGCAAACCATAATTTGCAGCGGTTAAACGGTCAAGTCTATTTAATGCTCCGTTATTATATGTCAATTTTACAACTCGTCCATCTGGACGAGTAATAGAAATATCTTCTGTCAAAAAATTAGTTCCTTCCAAGAATAAAATATATGGAAAATAACTTTCACCTAGCATTAAATTTGCAATTTCACAAATATTCTTATGAGAGCGTTCTATAGCATTTCCTGCTACCATTAAATCTTGATTATTATTCTTTCCAACTAAAATTCCATTTTTAATATTTTCAATATCTTTACCTTGATGCTTTGCTTCTGAAACTAATATAACCCTCCAATTATTCTTGTCATCTAAAACTTCAATCAAACCACCATCGGGCTTTATATTAGAATCTGCAACATATAAAGTTTGTCCTAATTCCTTATCTAATTTTTGAAGAGCTAAATTTATTTCACTTTTGTTTATACTTGTTCTATATCTAAATTTCAAAGCAGGAAATTTTTCTTCCAGTTCAGTAATAACTTTTCTAGAGACATTGCCAACCAAATGATCGTGTTTTATAGCTTCTTCTCCGAAAATTCCAATTTCTCCCCCATTTTCTTTTTGTTGTTTTGTAAGTCTACTAGATTGATTTTTACTAGCCATTTTATACTCCGCCTTATATTCTAGCATAAATCAAGAAAAATCTTTACTTTCTTCTTCATTTTTATTTAAGAAATACGCTTTCTCAAGCTTCGCAAAATTTTCTTCCGCATTTTCTGTTCCGCGGAGATACTCTTTTAGAAGTCCTTCAAGGTGATAGTTCCAAAGTTTTTGGAAACGTTCGTTGCTGTCGCCTTCAAAATCATTCAGCTTCAGAAAATAAGCACCGCCGATATGATACGACGAAGGCGAAGAGAGTTCCGTGATTTTTGAGATTTCTTCATTCAGTTTTTTGAGGCGAGCTTTTGCTTTGTCTGCGATTTCACCAAGTTCATCGAGCATTCCAAGGTTTTCAGAAGCCTTGATTTCCTTGAACGCAAAACGGCGGCGGAATGCAAAGTCCATTGTATCAACGCTGCGGTCAATGTCGTTCATTGCGCCGATGATGTAGACGTTTTCGGGGATGAAAAAGCCATCATAAAATTCATCGCCTTTTTCAATCAAGTTCTGATATTGAGTTTTTATCATGCCGTTTTTTCCGCGGTAGCCAGGGTCAATGCAAAAAAACAGCTCGCCGAAAATTTTTGAAAGCTCGCCGCGGTTTATTTCATCGATGATGAAGACGAAAGGTTTTACAGATTCACTTTCAGATTTTTCTTTTACCGAATAATCAACAAGCCCGAAATTTTTCTTCCAATATTCAATCACGGCTTTTCTGTAGTTGTCATGTCCTCGGGACGGAATCCCCGGAAGCCCTTTGTAAATATTATACAACTGTTCTTTGTTGTAAAATTTGGACTTTCCCTGAATCCATTCGCCTTTTTTATAATCGCCATTTTCATAAGTTCTGGTCGCAAGTCCGTCTCCGTTTTCATTCAGCTCAACACGGAATGTGCTTTTTCCTGTCAGAAGCGGAATATCCATAAAATCTTTTTCATTCAGATAATCAACGACCTTCTCCCAAACTTGCTCAAAATTATCAGAAACCGAAGAAACGTTCATCGCCAGCAACGCCCTTTTGCAGAATTCCTTAAAAATGCCGTCTTTCCTCTCAAATCCGATTTCGCCGCCAGACTGATTTTTCGGACGCAAGCCCTCGACAAAATCCGTGTAGTCGTAGCTCGGATGAAACTGAACAAAGCCAATTTCATTTTGTGAGCAGCCCATTTTTTTTGCAATTTCTTTGGCAAGAAATGTTTTTCCAGTTCCCGGAGCACCGTGAAGAACCAGGTTGTGGGTATGTTTTAAGAGTTCAGTCAGGTTATCAGCAAGAGAATTATCTGGCATTATGCTTTCTCCATTCAAAATATCATTTATGGCAGAAATAATTTCAGGATTTTTTATTTTATCAATTTTAGCAATGGCAGGAATCTGCGATGAACCGGCAGCGGACCATGTTTTCAAAAAATCACAATTTTTATCTTCAAGCAAAGTAAAATTTTCTAAAGACCGTTTCTGAGCATCATCATATTCTTCAATAGAATCAGAATAGAGTGTACCAATAAAATAGTAATTAAATTTCCAACTTCTTCTTAAAGCAACTACAATACAATCACCCGTCTTTAAATTTGAAAACAATTTTCCTTTTGGATTATCAGTTTGCCATCCCATCAAGACGCAATGATTTTGTATCATATAATCCAACAAATAATCAAAATTATTATCATTCCAAACGTTTGGGCTTATAACATAATAATTTCTGTTTTCATTTTCCATAACTTCAATTCCTTTTAAAACTCCAGTTTCATCAAACGCTTCTTCCAATTCCGGACGGATTTTAAATTCAATTCTTCCGTTCTGCAATTTTCTTCCAAGGCAGCAGATTGACCAGAAACGTTCAGTTTCATCAGAGCGCAAACTCAAAGGACAGTCTGCCAGTTCATGAACTTTCTCACCTGTTCTCCAAATCGCATTGTTATAAAAATTTTTCGTCCTGCCGAATTCTTCCGCCATGTCCGTGCAAGTTGCAAGAGCCGCTTTCTGAATACAGGCAAAGGCTGTCAGCGAATCTTGTGTAAATATATTTCTGTCCGTTACAAACTCTTTCCACTGCTCTTTTGTAATTCCCGGCTCGTACTCATCTTTTGCAGGATACCAATTTTCTTCCATTATATATCATTTTCTCCAGCTCGTGATATTGATATTATATCCGATTTTTCAAAACTTATCCGCTGATTTTATTCACCTCTTCGACTTCTCAAACATCTGCTCCAGAAGATATTTTCCGCTTGCGGTCTTGAACACATTTTCTT